>Ga0209480_10001818_pt1 | contig 15259 bp, 11 predicted proteins | sample JI61114C2DNA_FD_187501 | JGI IMG/M metagenome (GOLD analysis project Ga0209480, IMG submission 187501) | Wastewater effluent complex algal communities from Wisconsin, to seasonally profile nutrient transformation and Carbon sequestration -... | ecosystem: Engineered > WWTP > Effluent > Algae...
TTACTATTGAGATATAAATAGGTTTATTCATAAGAATTGAAAATAAGCAAATTTGAAAAACAGTTTTACATTGCGATATTTGTTATAAAAATAAAATATTTTTAATATTTCGTGATAATTATAGTGTTATTTTAAAAAAACTGTAGTAACTTTACTATATAAATTTAAACTTTGACACAATGAAAAGTAATTATTTGTTTTTAGTAGCTATTGCATTACTATTTATCGGTAGCAACAGTATTATTGCTCAAAAGAATTGGGCAGTTCCAGAATATACAAAGGGTCTAAAAAATCCATTTGCAGGAAATACAGCTGCAACCGCCGAAGGGAAAGTAATTTATGGACAAATGTGTGTTTTATGCCACGGAATTACTGGAAAAGGTAATGGAGAGGCTGGATTAAGTCTTGAAAAAAAACCCGCAAATTTCTTGGCTTTAAAAGATATTCAAAACGAAACAGATGGTGAAATTTTTTGGAAAATAACTGTGGGTAAACCTCCAATGTCTTCTTATGATGAATTGTTGACCGAAGACCAACGCTGGCAATTAGTGAATTATATCAGACAACTAAATAGAAAAAAATAAATTTAAATTCAAATGAAAAAAGCCACCCTTTTTTGTGTTTTATTGACTTGCATTGCATTTGTAAGCTGTAATAAAAACAAAAGTCAAAAGAGTATTGAGGATCAAAATTTAACAGAAAAGCCTTTAAGTATTCAGTGTTATATTGCTATCTATGAAAAAGATACCATTGATTTAAAAATCAACACTTTGAAAAATGGTAAAGTATCGGGTGATATGGATATGAAATTATTAAATATGCCTATAAAAGAGGGTAAGATTGCAGGGGAGTACAAAGGTGATACTCTATTTGTAAATTATACTTTTATTCAAGGAACAAATGATAAAGTGGTATTCAAAAATCCAATGGCTTTTTTAAAAAAGGATAAGGAACTTATTTTAGGAAATGGAAAAATTATAACCTATTTGGGTGCGTCCTATTTTGCCAAAGGAGAACCTATCGATTTTGAAAACGTAAAATATAAATTCAATCCTATCGATTGTTTAGAAAAATAAAAAATGTTTTAGAGTCTGCTATTGATTCTTAATGAGTGATATTAAAATAGAATTGGGTTTACATTTTTAAAGTGTAAACCCAATTTTTTATTTAGTTCAGGGATTAGGATGTAGTATAATTTTAATTTTTTTTTGGCCACAGAATTAAATAAAATAAAAAAGAAGCAGTGAAAACTACCTCTTTTTTATCCTGTGTGAATTAAATTTTTTCCTTAGTAGCGCCAATTTCCTCTTCGATTTGAAGGCACGACAAAATTAAGCTAAATTCATTTTTTCAATCAACTACTTGTGACTGGATTATTTTAAATAGAGAAGTCTAAAAATTACAATTTAGACTCATCTGGGGCTTTTTCGTTAATGAAATGTTGATTGGTGTAAATGGTTCTTATTATTTCATTATTTTTAAAAACATAGGTGTGTGTTGCCAATGCTTCAATAGCACCAGTATAAACTATTTTAGAACTTGCATCAATGTTTAATTGTACATTTCCGTTTGCAGTTGTTGCCGTTTTGTTTAGATGTAAAGTAAATGTTGCAGGTGTATTGGCACGGTTCATTACCATAACGCTAATCGTAGCTCCATCAACAGAGCCAAAAGTAATGATATCAGAAAGTGAAGATGTTCCATCGGCATAAATTCCTTTAAAGTTTTTAGCTATCATTTGCATGTGGCGATACGTTGGTCTTGGTGTCATATTAGCGCCATCAATTGAACTAAAATCAGTTCCTTTTCTGTTTCCATCGTTTTCAAACATACTCCAAGTGGTTGCAAATTTTGCTCCATATTTCATACATAAATCTAATACTCCGCCAAACATTTGACCGTTTTCCCAAGTGTGAACTTGCGGACCACCTTTGGCATTGTATTCTCCAATTCCCCATCCTAAAGTATTTTCGCCAGTACGGTTATGCTTAGCATTTACAAAATCAACTTTGGCTTTGCATTTTATGATAGATTTTTTAAAATCCTCAATTCCTTCGTATGCTAAATTTATATTTGTATCTTGAGGATAACGGTGCCAAGTAATTCCATCGCAGTAATAATAATTTTTACCAGGAATTTTACCAGAAATATCATTTTTGCCGCCAAATAAGTCGTTCATTGCTTCGTCCATGTAATAACATTCGTCTGGCCCATATATTTTAATTGTAGGATCTACTGATTTCATTGCCTCTGAGCAGGGTTTAAAATAAGCCTCTACCATTGCTCCAACGGTTGTTAAATCAGGTTTGCCATTTTGTAACCAAGGTTCGTTGCCAATATTCCAATATTTAATGGCTTTACCACTAGCTAAGTCCACATTAAAATATTTTACCAAATCAGCAGCTGCTGTTGGTGAATCGTATTGTGAAACTTGCATTATTGGTTCGGCTCCCATAGCTTGAATCCGTTTTACCCAGTCTAGTAATTCAGCTTTTGACGGCATTTCAACGTCATAAGCGTGTCCTCCGATACGGATAGAGCAAACCCCTGATTGTGCTGTTAAATCCCAGATTTGATTGGTTGGATTTTTAAACCATACATTATTCCCAACTAGAATGGGACTTATTTGAGTGCTATTAGCAGTAGTAGATTTTTCTTCTACATTGATACTGCTTTTATCTTTGATGAATTGTGTTGTTTTGTTAGAACAAGATGAGTTTAACACTAGTGTTACTACTCCAAAAAATAGAAATTTATTAATCATGGTTCGATTATTTGAAATAAATTTTGAGTTGAAAGGGGAAAAATTTTGATAAAAAGTGTAACTAATTAATTTGTAACAGTATTTACTAATTAATTTGAAAAAAAAAGGTAAAGAGACTAGAGAAAATCTAGCCTCAATTACCTTAATCAACTTACTAACCAAAAAATTTAATATCCTACATTAAATCCCGGAGGATTTCCCATCAAGTTAATTTGAGTTTGTGGAATTGGCATATTTACCATATGTGGTTTCATATTTATTGGACCTTCTCCAGCAAGAGTTCCAGATGTACTAGTCTTCATATATAAATTTTGTCTTTCTACTAATAGACCCAATCTTTTTAGCAAGAACCATCTGTTGTGCTCGAAAGCAAGCTCTCTTGCAGATTCGTCTAGATAATTGTTTATTGTCCAAGTAGTAATATCATTAACTGCTGAAGTACTAGCAGCAAGACCTGTATAACCTCTTCTTCTTACTTTGTTCAGATAATCAAGCGCTTTGACGTCATTGCCTAAATAATGTTGCGCCTCTGAGGCCAATAATAAGGTTTCAGCAAAACGATAATAAATGATATCTTTATAGCTGTCGTTTGTACCTATCAACTTTTCTAAATCATGGTATTTTTTCAAACTCCAGTGGAATCTTCTGTAATTCTCCTCTGGTTTAGTGATAGGTTGTCCAAATCGTGGGTGTTTTGGATTATTTACCGCATACTCTAAATAATTATCTGGATAATAATAGGTTTTGAATCTCAAATCTTTTGCTTGATCGTAAAGTGATTTCAAGTAATTATTTGGAAAGAACCATCCTAGAGACTGCCCACCAAAATTAACATCATTGATTACTTCAAATTGTCCAGCTACTGCGCCGGATTGTTTCTCATACAATCTTTGGCAAAAAACACCTGTTAACCAAGAACCTCCACCACCAGCAAGGTCATTACTAGCTCCTAATAAAAAGTCTTTTTGATAGGCTAAAAGTGATTCCTTGTGATTGGCGTTTTGTCCCCAAACTTCCGTAAGAGAAACTAAACCGTGTGTGCCTTCAGTAATAATTGCTTCAAACTGGGCTGCTGCTCCTGCGTAATCTTTTTGCCACATTGCAGCTTTACCACGAATATGCCTTGCCACACCTTGACCGTAACGACCTGGTAGCACTTTATAATCTAAATTAGCAACCGCATAGTCAAGATCTTCGTTGATTAATTTCCATACATCAGCATCACTGGCTACTTTATATTCTACAGGATCATTAAGGTTTTGAGGAGTTGTTGGAATAGTATCAATCAATATTGTATTGTACTGTTCTTTTAGATCCAAATATACTTCACCTCTTATGGCTCTGGCTTGTGCCACTAATTTTTTCTTAGACGTAGCATCCATATCTATAGATCTTGCAGCTGTAATAATGGCAGAACATCTATCGATAATTCGATACCCATTACTCCATTTTGAACCTGTAAAATTGGCAGGTGTATGAACTGTACCATAAGGTGTGTTCCAAGTTCTATGTAATCCAAGATCGGTACATGCCATAAAGAAAACATTAGACCACAAATCCGCATTATCACCTGCAGGCAAATTGTATTGTCTCATGCGGTTGTAAAGTGCATTTACACCAACTTCTAGCCCAGCTGGGGAGTTGTATATATAATCTGTTGAAATTTGATCTTTCACCGGTTCCGCTAAGTATTCTTCACAGGAAGAAAACGCTACAGGAAAAATGAGAGCCAAAACAAATAAAAAATTTCTATTTTTCATAATCTTGTTATTTTATTAATTGATTAAACGTTTTAAATTAGGTATTAAAAACCAACTTGTAATCCAAAAACGTAAGAAACTGGTTCAGGATAATCGGATGCATTTTTTTCTGGGCTGTACGATTGAAAATCTGTAATGGTAACTACATTATTTCCGGTTACATACATTCTAAAGTTACTTAATCCCAATTTTTTAATTAAATCTGCAGGCAAGGTGTATCCTAAAGTTATATTTTGCAATCTGATATAAGAAGCATCTTGCAATCCTAAGGTATTCAAGTTTGGAGCATCATTTCCTACTCTTGGTCTTGGCCAATTTCCTGTTGGGTTTTCTGGTGTCCAGTAATCTTGTTTCAATCCATTTTTAACTCCACGCAAAGACGCTCCTTCGTTATAACCGTATAAATAAGGGTTGTCTCTTGTTATACCTTGAACAGTGTAAACATCAGCATTGAAATCAAAATTTTTGTACTCCATACCTAATGTAACGGTTCCGTACCATTCTGGATATCTCGAAGTTAGAATTCTATCCGCATCTTCTGGTTTAGCACCATTTTCAGGATTAGCATCATATAGTTTGATATCTCCAGGAATCAACCCTGTACCTGCATCGGCAGGAATAGTTTCCCCTTTTTGATAAATCCCAATACCTTTCCATTGCCAGTACACAGAAATAGGTTGTCCTATAAACCATCTGTTTCCAACATCACTGTCTTGTACACCGTCACCATCTTTATCACCGTAAAGCGACACGATTTTATTTTTATTTTTAGTGAAACTAGCTCCTAAATTTAATTTGAAATCTTTGTTTCTGATTATTTCAGAATTTAAAGTAACCTCAAGACCTTGATTGTTAACTTCACCAATGTTTTGATATTGATTAGAAAAACCAGTAGTTTGATTAATTGCAGCATTAACAATCATATCGGTTGTGGCAGTATCGTAAACCTCTACAGTTCCGCTAATTCTGTTTTTGAATAATCCAAAATCCATAGCAAGGTTTAATTGCGTAGAAGTTTCCCATCTTAAATCTGGAGAAGATAATCTACCACCCGGAATGTAACCCGATACTTTAACCCCATTGATAATGTAATCTCTTTGGTCTGCAGTAGCCTGACTCAAGTAAGGGTTTTCAGGTCTATTTCCTACTTCTTTCAATTCGATACATCTTAATGGAACGGTGCATAATGATGGATTAACCTCTATTCAATACCGAAATAAAAAAGGCGGAAACACCTTTGAAATTAAAATGGCAAAAAAAGAACAAAACAATATTGTTCAATTGGAACGTCGTGGCAATCGCTATATATTTTCTGCTGGTATAAAAGGGGAAGCGTTTAAAACCATAGAATATATGGATTCTGAAAATGTTATCAATGACGAAGCTTTAGTTGGAATGTTTATTGTATCTCACGAAAAAGACGATCTTCAAACTGCCATAATCAAAAATGTCAGAATTACAATTCCTGCCAAAGCAGATTACAAACCCTATCAAGATTACATAGGAAGCAATCTCGAAATTATGGACATTGCCACAGGTCATCGCAAGATAATTTTCACGGCTCCAAATTCTATTCAGGCTCCAAACTGGACAAAAAATGGTAAAACATTAATTTATAATAGTGAAGGCAAAATCTATAATTTTGATTTAAAAACGGGACAACCATCAGTTTTAGACACTCAATTTGCCATCAAAAACAACAATGACCACGTGCTTTCATTTGATGGAAAAATGTTGGGACTGAGTAATCATAAGGATGACAAAGACAGACAATCTCAAATTTTTATTGTTCCCACCAAAGGAGGAACACCAAAATTAATCACCGAAAAAGGACCGTCCTATCTTCATGGATTTTCGCCAGACGGAAAAAATATGATTTTTACAGGAGGTCGCGAAGGAGTAGAGGATTTCGATATCTATTCTATCAATATCAAAACCAAGGTAGAAACACGTTTGACTAATTCACCAGGTTTGGACGATGGCTCCGAATATTCTCCTGATGGCAAGTACATTTATTTTAACTCAGTTCGTTCTGGAAAAATGCAAATTTGGCGAATGAATCCCGATGGAAGTAATCCCGAAAGAATCACTAATGACGAATCGAACAACTGGTTTCCACATGTTTCTCCAAACGGAAAAATGATAGTTTACCTTGCTTTTGGTGATGATGTTTTGCCTAGTGACCATCCATTTTACAAACATGTCTCATTGCATCTTATGGATATTGAAACTCGTGAAGTTAAAATTTTAGCCCATTTATATGGAGGACAAGGTACAATCAATGTTCCAAGTTGGTCTCCTGATAGCAAACAAATTGCCTTTATCACGAATACTGATTTGACGGAGTATTTCACCAAATGTTATTAACACTAACCCGTTGGGTTTAATTAGTTTTTGATAGATAATAGTATCGAAAAAAAGAAAAATATCATTAAAAACGGCTCTCGATATACGTCACTTCGAGTGCGAAGCGTATCGAGAAGTTTGTTCCGTTTTACTACACAAAAAATCAAACTGACGTTTTTAATAATTACATCCAACAGGTTACCTATAAATAAACTTTAAATTACAATTATGAACACTTCAAAAGCAGTTTTATTAGTCTTCCTGATGCCAATCCTACTTTTGGCACAGAAATCGACGCCAATCTATAAAAATAAAAATGCACCCATCGAAAAACGAATTGACGATTTGCTCAAGAGAATGACATTGGAAGAAAAAATATTACAAACCAACCAATGGACTTATGGCACAAACGCTAACGAAAACAACATCGAATCCATACAAAAAGGAGTTCGTGCCGAAATTGGTTCGCTAATTTATCGCAATATTAGTCCAGTATATCGCAATCAAATTATGCGTAAAGCAATGGAAGAATCTCGTTTAGGTATTCCGATATTAATGGGTTTTGATGTCATTCACGGGTATCGAACAGTCTATCCAATACCCTTGGCGCAAGCCTGTTCTTGGAACACCGATTTGGTAGAAAAATCCTGTGCAGTTGCAGCCAAAGAATCTCGATTATCAGGTGTCGATTGGACTTTTGCACCAATGGTGGATGTGGCTCGTGACCCACGTTGGGGAAGAGTAGCCGAAGGTTTTGGCGAAGATCCTTATACCAATTCTATATTTTGTGTAGCTTCTGTCAATGGATATCAAGGCAAAAACTTATCTGATCCTTTTTCGATTGCAGCCTGTTTGAAACATTATATTGGGTACAGTTTATCCGAAGGGGGACGCGATTATCATTCTAGCGACGTATCGGCCCAAACGCTTTGGGAAACCTTTATGCCTCCATTTCACGCTGGTGTAAAAGCAGGCGCGGCAACATTGATGAGTGCTTTCAATGACATTAGTGGTGTTCCGGCTTCGGCAAATCATTATACGCTTACCGAAATATTGAAAGAACGTTGGAAACACGATGGATTTGTAGTTTCGGATTGGGGTTCAGTCGAAAATTTGATTCCGCAGGGAGTTGCCAAAGACAAAAAGGAAGCCACATTAAAATCATTTATGGCTGGAGTCGAAATGGATATGGTTGATAATGTGTATGTTGAAAATTTAGAGCAATTGGTAAAAGAGAAAAAAATTCCGATGGCTAAAATTGACGATGCCGTTCGACGCATCTTGCGATTGAAATTTAGACTAGGCTTATTTGACAATCCTTACGTTCAGGAACTTTCTGAAAAAGAAAGGTATTACCAACCCGAAAGTATGGCTATTGCACAACAAATGGCCGAAGAATCGATGGTATTGCTCAAAAACAACAATCAAACGTTGCCTTTATCGAGTGATATAAAACAAATCGCATTAATTGGACCTATGGTAAAAGATAGTGTGAACATGATGGGATCTTGGGAAGGACAAGGAGTTGAGAGTGCTGTCGAAACTATTTTTGAAGGTTTTACCAAAGAATTTTCAGGTAAAGCCACGATAAATTATGCCAAAGGAAGCGAATTTGATGGTTCAGACGAAAGCGGTTTTGCCGAAGCGATTCAGATGGCTCAAAAATCGGATGTGGTTGTTTTGTGTATGGGCGAAATGAAAAAATGGAGTGGTGAAAACACCTCACGATCTAGTATTGGATTGCCTGCAATTCAACATAAATTATTGGCGGAATTGAAAAAAACAGGCAAAAAAATTATTCTGGTTTTATCCAACGGAAGACCTGTTGAATTGGGGAATATGGAATCCCTTTCGGATGCTATTTTAGAAATTTGGCAGCCTGGAATTGCGGGAGGAACACCACTCGCTGGACTTGTTTCGGGTCGTTTAAATCCTTCGGGAAAACTGGCGATTACTTTTCCTTTAGTAACTGGGCAAATCCCTATTTATTATAGTATGCGTCAACCAGCGAGACCAAAAATTGGTGGGTATAAAGACATTTCAAATGAACCCAAATATTGGTTTGGTCACGGATTGAGCTATACTAATTTTTCGTATGGTGCTGCAAAATTATCTTCTACTATCATCAACAAAAAAACGAAATTGGTGGCTGAGGTAGAAGTAACGAATACTGGAACCCGAACCGGAAAAGAAACTGCTTTTTGGTATATTTCGGATCCAGTTGCTAGCATTTCGAGACCAATGAAAGAGTTGAAGTTTTTCGAAAAAGTGGAATTGAAAGCGGGCGAAAAAAAGATTTTCAAATTTGAAATTGACCCAGAACGTGACCTGAGTTTTCCAGATACAAATGGAATAATGCATCTTGAATCTGGCGAATTTTATGTTTCTATAAACGATAAACGCCTTAAGTTTGAACTTAAAGATTAATACAAACTAGAATTTTTAAGAATATTTTGAATTTAATAATTAACTAATACAACATACAAAAATGAATACCAAGAAAAGATTTTTTATTTTAACAGTGCTTTTTATCATTTCTGCACCCGTTTTTTCACAAGAGAAATGGGAAGAGATTTTTAACGGAAAAGATTTCAAAGGCTGGACTAAAATTGCCGGAAAAGCGGATTATGTCATAAAAGACGGTGTAATAATTGGCACATCTAAATCGGGAACTCCCAATTCTTTTTTGGCAACCAATAAAAATTATGGAGACTTTATTCTAGAATTGGATTATAAAATTGAAGATGGGTTAAACTCTGGAGTTCAGTTTCGTAGCCAATCTAAAGCAGAATACAAAAACGGTCGTGTGCACGGATTCCAATTCGAGTTCGATCCATCTGCGAGAGCTTGGAGCGGCGGAATTTATGACGAGGGACGTCGTGGATGGCTTTATACTATGGAAAAAAATCCAGTTGCCAAGTCGGCTTACAAAGCTTCGGCTTGGAATCATATTCGTATTGAAGCCATTGGTTCAACAGTCAGAACTTGGTTGAATGGTGTTCCTTGCGCCAGTATAATCGACGATTTACCAGAAGCTGCCAGTGGTTTTATAGCGTTGCAAGTTCACGAAATTTACAAACCAGAAGATGAAGGCAAAACTGTGCAATGGAAAAACATAAAAATATGTATTACAAATCTTGAAAAATCGAAAACTCCCGACAATGGAAAGGTTTATCAAGTCAATTGTAACGACAACACCATATCAGCTGCCGAACAAAAAGACGGTTGGAAATTATTGTGGGACGGAAAGACTACAAACGGCTGGAGAGGTGCAAAACTGACGACTTTTCCTGTTGGAGGTTGGGTGATGGAAAATGGTGTTTTAAGAGTATTGAATTCAAATGGAGCCGAATCTACAAATGGGGGTGATATTGTTACTATTCAAAAGTATAAAAATTTCGAATTGACAGTTGATTTTAAAATTACCGATGGAGCCAATAGTGGTATCAAGTATTTTGTGGATACGGAATTGAATAAAGGCGAAGGCTCTTCTATAGGTTGTGAGTTTCAAATTTTGGACGACAAATTGCATCCTGATGCTAAATTGGGTGTCAAAGGAAACCGTATGTTAGGCTCACTTTATGATTTAATTCCTGCACCAACTGATAAGTTTTTCCGTAAATCAGATTTTAATACGGCTCGAATTGTTGTCAAAGGAAATAAAGTGACTCATTACTTGAACGACAAAATAACTGTTGAATACGAACGCAGCACACAAATGTGGAACGCATTGGTAAACTACAGTAAATACAGTGTTTGGCCTAATTTTGGAAATGCAACCGAAGGAAATATTTTATTGCAAGATCACGGAAATGAAGTGTTTTTCAAAAATATAAAAATTAAGGAATTGCCTTAGAATTTCAGAGTTGAATTTTGAAATAGTATGATATCAAAGCAAAGCCCTTTTCATTAGTTTGAGAAGGGCTTTCTAATAAAATAGTAAAATAGTTTCCCAAGACTGGTATTAGTCAAAAAATGGAGAAGGTGCTTTTATGAAAAAGTACTATCTTACGCTTTTTTTTAAGTCATTGTCTTTGGATTAATTGTTTGCTTTTTTGAAACAATAAAAAAATAAATATACAATTGTAATGTTAGCTCCATCTTATCAAAAGTTAAAAGACATTTTATCAAAATCCATTGATGCCAAACGTATTTTGACCAATCATTTGCAAACTCTTGCCTATGGAACTGATGCGAGTTTTTACCGACTGATTCCTCAAATTGTAATTTTGGCACACAACGAAACTGAAGTGGTCGAAATCATCAAACAAGCTAAAATTCTCGATATTGCTTTAACTTTCCGTGCCGCAGGAACGAGTTTATCGGGTCAAGCGATTAGCGATTCGGTTTTGGTGGTGGCTACTCACGGCTGGAAAAATTTCGAACTTTTAGAAAATAATCAAAAAATAAAATTAGAACCTGGAATTGTTGGCTCAAGAGCCAATACGTATTTAGCGCCCCACGGATTAAAAATTGGTCCCGATCCAGCTTCGATTGGAGCAGCGATGATTGGCGGAATTGTTGCCAATAACGCTAGTGGAATGTGTTGCGGAACCGCTCAAAATTCTTATCAAACCATAGCCGACATTCGAATGGTTTTAAGTGATGGAACTATCCTTGACACTGCCGATTCTAATAGTGTTGCTGCTTTCAAAAACAATCAAAAAGCGTTGATTGAAGAAATTGAAAGTTTACGAGATACCATCAAAAACGATAAAACGCTCTATCATTTCATTAAAAATAAATTTAAAATAAAAAACACTACTGGCTATAGCATAAACGCCTTGGTGGATTATCAAGATCCCATTGAAATCATCAAACACTTGATGGTGGGTTCAGAGGGAACTTTGGCTTTTATTTCGAATGTAACTTTCAAAACTGTTGTTGACGAAAAACACAAATCTTGTTCGTTGATTATTTTCAACACGATTCAGGATGCTTGTAATGCGGCTATTTTATTGAAATCAAGCCCAGTAGCAGCAGTCGAATTATTGGATCGAGAATCCATTCGCTCAGTCGAAAATGATGCAGAAGCTCCTGACTATTTCAAAACTTTGCCTGAATCGGCTTGTGCTTTATTGGTCGAATGTCGGGATAATGATTATACTGTTTTACATCAAAAACAAGAGCAAATCCGTTTGGAAATGGCATCGATTCCAACTTTTTCTGATTATCATTTTACTAGCGATCCTAAACAATATTATTTCAATTGGAAAGCCCGAAAAGGCTTGTTGCCAACGGTTGGCGGACTCCGAAAAAACGGAACTTCGGTAATTATTGAAGATGTTGCTTTTCCGTTACCGCAATTGGCAGAAGCTTGTTTGGCAATGAAAGAATTGTTCCGAAAACACGATTATCAGGATGCGGTGATGTTTGGTCACGCTTTGGAAGGGAATTTACATTTGGTATTTTCTCAAGATTTTTCTAGCCAAAATGAAGTCGATCGGTATGAAAAATTAATGTCGGAATTAGCCATTTTGGTTGTCGATCGTTTTGATGGATCGCTGAAAGCCGAACACGGAACGGGTCGAAATATGGCGCCATTCGTTGAAAAAGAATGGGGAACAAAGGCGTATGAAATTATGAAACGCATCAAAAACATCTTTGATCCTCATAACAAAATCAATCCCGATGTTTTAATTAATCCCGATCCTAAAGCGCATCTCAAAAACTTGAAACCAATGCCCGAATCCCACGAAATTGTGGATAAATGTATGGAATGTGGTTTTTGCGAACCGCATTGTGTTTCCGAAGGTTTGACTTTGTCGCCAAGACAGCGTATCGTCATTGCCAGAGAAATCAGCCGATTGGAAGAATCCAATAACGACCCCATTCTATTGGCAGAAATTAGAAAAAACGTTACCTATCAACTCGATGAAACTTGCGCTACTGACGGACTTTGTGCTTTGGCTTGCCCAGTAAACATTGACACGGGAAAATTTGTAAAAACTTGGCGTGCCAATGAATTGAATACTGGCGACAAAAAAACCGCTGCTTACATTGGGTCTCATATGGCTGGAACTACAGCATTTTTGAGAGTAGTATTGAAAACGGTTTCCTTTTTTCATTCGATTTTTGGAACTACAATTATGACGGCTTTGTCCAATGGATTTCATTTTATAAGCTTTGGAAAAGTTCCAAAATGGATTCCTGAAATGCCAAAAGGTGCTGATAAAATAAATTTAAAAAATTAGCCACTGATTCGCTGATTTAAAATTGAACAGATTATCAAGCAATTAAAAAATCTGTGACCCGAGACCAAAGGTCGAACTGACGAAGTAAAACCTGTGTCAAAAATATGAATTAAAATGAACACAACCTCCGATTTAAAAGTAGTGTATTTCCCTTCCTGCATCAACAGGAGTATGGGCAAAAATAGTTTTCAAAGTGCAGACGATCTTCAATTGACTGCGGTAACACAACAATTATTGATTCGTGCTGGATTTACCCTAATTTATCCCGAAGCATTAGACAGCCAATGTTGCGGAATGCCTTTTTCAAGCAAAGGTTTTGCCGAGGCTAATCACACCAAATCCGAAGCATTGGAAACTTCACTTTTAAAAGCCTCCGAAAACGGAAAATATCCTGTTTTGTATGATATGAGTCCGTGTTTTTATCATTCGAATTCAGCATTTTCGAAAACCTTGAAAATTGTTGATCCTATTGAATTTATGTTGGATTATGTAATGCCACATTTAACAATAAAGAATAAAAAAGAAACCGTAGCCGTTTTCCCGGTTTGTTCCGTTAAAAAAATTGGAAAAATGGAACAGCTTATGGCACTCTCCCGACTTTGCGCTAATGACGTTACAATGATTGACAGCAATTGTTGTGGTTTTGCTGGAGACAGAGGTTTTCTGGTTCCTGAACTCAACGAACACGGTTTACGTGATTTAAAAGCACAAATCCCAACTCATTGCAAAGAAGGTTATTCCACCAGTAGAACTTGTGAAATTGGATTGGAAAATTGGAGCGGTATTGATTTTAAATCTATATTTTATTTGGTGGAGGAGGTGACGAGGTAGATTAAGTTCAATAATGCATATGGCTTGGGTAAAATCAGTTTGCGGTAAATTAGAAAGTAGATTTAGATATTCAAATACAATCGTTTACAATAACTTTCCATTTCCAGAAAATCTAACAGAAAAACAAATAAAAATAATTGAGGAAAAAGCACAAAATGTTTTAGATGTTAGAGCATCATTTCCAAATAGTTCACTAGCCGATTTATATAATCCTTTAACGATGCCTCCATCATTAGTCAAAGCCCACGATGAGTAAGACAAAGCTGTAGATGCTGCTTACAGTAAACAAGTATTTACAAGTGAAGCTAAGCGTATGGAGTTTTTGTTTGAGTTGTATGAGAAATATACGGCTGGGTTGTTTATTAAGGAGAAGAAAGGGAAGAAAAAATAAAAAAAAGCCTTGCAAATCAATTGTTTACAAGGTATTAAGTGGAGTCGGGGAGCGAGTCTGATTTTCAGAAATCTGGAAGACAATACTATTTTTTCATTTGAACGCTCTTTTTTTAAAGTGTTTTTGACTTTAATGGTAATTTTTTCCTCTTTTGAATTAAAAGAGGAAAATGAAATTACAATCAAAACATAGGATACTTAAAAAAAAAACTCATAACAAAAAGGTTTATTATTCGTTCGATGGTTTCCCAATAGTAGCCAAAATTCCACCATCAACATACAAAATGTGACCATTTACGAAATCACTTGCTTTGGAAGACAAGAAAATGGCAGCACCTTGCAAATCTTCAGGTTCTCCCCAACGAGCCGCTGGTGTACGGCTAATGATAAATTCGTTAAACGGATGTCCGTCCACTCTGATTGGAGCGGTTTGAGTAGTTGCAAAATAACCAGGTCCAATTCCATTGGTTTGAATGTTATATTTAGCCCATTCGGTAGCCATATTTTTCGTTAACATTTTAAGTCCACCTTTGGCAGCAGCGTAAGCACTTACAGAATCTCTTCCTAGTTCGCTCATCATCGAACAAATGTTGATGATTTTTCCACCACCACGTTCAATCATTCCTTTGACAACACTCTTGGAAACAATAAAAGGACTTATTAAATCTACCGTTATCACAGCCGTAAAATCTTCGACTGTCATATCAACAATTGGAGTTCTTTTGATGATTCCTGCATTGTTAATCAAGATGTCGATAGGACCTACTTCGGTTTCTATTTGTTTAATGCTGGCAATTACCGTATCCTCATCGGTTACGTCAAATAGATATCCATAAGCTTCAATTCCCAATGATTTGTATTCTGTCACTGCATTCATCAAAGCCTCTTGTGAAGAACTATTGTTTACTACAATTTTTGCTCCGGCTTGACCAAGTCCTTTTGCCATTGCCATTCCCAGTCCGTGAACTCCTCCT
>Ga0209480_10001821_pt1 | contig 15242 bp, 7 predicted proteins | sample JI61114C2DNA_FD_187501 | JGI IMG/M metagenome (GOLD analysis project Ga0209480, IMG submission 187501) | Wastewater effluent complex algal communities from Wisconsin, to seasonally profile nutrient transformation and Carbon sequestration -... | ecosystem: Engineered > WWTP > Effluent > Algae...
TTGTTCGGCGGCATGGACGACTCCCTCTACGCCGACTTCACCAAAGGCACCTCCGCCATGATGAACGCGGTCGCGAACACCCTGAAGCACACGCACGGCGCCTACGGCCCCGTTCACATGGCCTCACGCGGCACCCTTCTCGATGTCAGCAAGTCACCCGGCACCGCCCCGCTCGGCAGCAGCGGCATTCAGATTCGTTTTGAGACGGACCTCATCATCGAAGGCATCCGACCCGGACGCCCCGTGCGCATCCGCCTCAGCAACTGGCCCCAAGTCCAGGTGCCCCGCGAAGAATACCTCAGCGACAACCTCGAAGAGCGCTTCCCCACCCCGGCCATCTTCCCGAAGTATTGATGAGAAATGGAGTGGTGGAGAAATGGAGTTGTGGGGCTTTGAGAAACACGCCTCCATCACTCCAATACTCCACCGCTCCGTCACTACCGCTTTCGATGGCCGGGCGAATCCACGAATCATGAAACACCTCCTCGTTCTCCTGCTCGCCACCGTCTCGCTCTGCAATGCAGCCGACGGTCTGCTGCTCGATCTCATCATCCCACCGCGTGATGGCGACCGCTTTCAGCACGCGGAGTTCTCCTGCTGGATCGCGGACGCCTCAAAGCCGGTCAAAGCTGTCATCATCCACCAGCATGGCTGCACGAACGCCTCGCCAGACAAACATCCGCCGATCACCGGCGACTGGCACTGGCGGGCGCTGGCGCGGAAGCATGATGCCGCGCTGCTGGTGCCTATGTATCACGTCGCGAAGGGCTGCGATGAGTGGAACGACCCCGACAGCGGCTCCGAACGTGCGTTGTTCACCGCGTTGCATGACTTCGCGCAGCGCTCCGGCCGTGCAGAGATGAAGGACGTGCCGTGGGTGCTGTGGGGCCATTCCGGCGGCTCAAGTTGGTCCGCACAGATGATCGTGAGGCATCCAAAGCGCGTTCTCGCGGCTTCGTTTCGAGGTGGTTGCCACAAACAGTTCGGCGTGCCGGAGTTCCGCGCGAAGTTCGGCCCCATCGCCCGTGAACTGCCGCTGCTTTTCGTGTGGGGAAAACGCGAGTCCGTGCCCACCTCCAGCCATTTCGTCTCCTGGGAGCCGATGAACACGATGTATCGCGAATTGCGCGAGCAAGGCGGCAAAGTCTGCCGCGTCATTGATCCACGCTCCGAGCACGGCTGCGATGACTCGCGGCTGATGAGCATCAACTTCTTCGATGCGGTGCTTTCAGGCCAAGCCAGCGCCCAGCCTTCCACCGATGCCTCCGCTCCCTGGCTGCCCAACGACACCTTCGCTGCGCTGTGGCGCGAGTTTTCCGAGCACGGCACGCTGAAGCCCAAGTCCCCGCCGCTCCATGTGCCCGCGCTCACGGCCAAACGCGATGCGAAAGGCGTCCATCTCGGATGGCGCATCACGCCGAATCTGGATGGCGGCCTGCGAGCCATCCGCCTGCATCGCGATGGCAAGCTGTGGAAGGAGATCGGCATCGACGAAGACGCCTTCCTCGCCACCAGCCGCGATTCGACACCCGAGGAGCTGCGTGCCCACAGCCTTGTCGATGAAACCAAAGACTCCCACAGCTACACCCTGACCTTCCTCGACATCGGCGGCAACGAATCACCTCCCAGCGAGGCCGTGCGCGTGCCGTAGCTTCGATTGGCAATCGAAGCCGAGTGCGGCTGCCAGTTGTAGAACGAACTTCCGAGTAGCGACGCCATAAGAGAGCTCGCCTGTCGTTCTATGTGTAGGCGGCGCTCAGAGCAGTCGTTCAATTTTATTGGCTGTGCGGTAGCGCACCGGTTTGGGCTTGGCGACTTTCTCCAGCACCGCTTCTTCTACCAAGCGAGCGAGCCAAGCCTTCGCCTGTGGTTTCGTGACGGCAAGCAGAGTCGCAATTTCTTCCTCCATGAGGGGTTCGGCGAGTTCGCGTCGCAAAATTTCCCGCACCGTGTTCAGCAACTCCGCTTCGGGCGACGGGTTCGTTTCGGTCACTGCTGATTCGACTGCCTCCGTCACTTCTTCTTTGGGTCTTGCAACAGGTGCGGCATAAACGGCGGGTTCCTCCCGCAGGGTAAGTGGCAAGGTGTCTTGTTTTGGCTCCATAGCGACGGACTCAGCCGCTGCGACGATCGCCACTCCCAGTTCATTGCCGCTGTGAGGATTTGGCCACGGTTTGCCTCCACGACTCAGCAGGGCCGAGTTGCCCTTGCCTGCGTTGGCCCCGTTGCGGACAAAGACAGGCACAAAGTGCAGACGTTCGAGTTGCTCAATAGCTCCAGCCCACGTTCCGCCTTTCTCGAAGTCCGAGGTTACCACCAAAGCAGCATCTGCCAGAGCGTAGATGAGCTTATTGCGCTGCATAGCGTGCCCCACATTGAAGCCCGCCGCCGGATCGTAGGGAGAGATGAGCACTAATCGGCCATCCATCAGCGGTTCACGATTGTCGCGGGCCAACGCGGCTTTCTCCAGACTGTCCGCCATAACTCCCGCCACATCTCCACCAGCCATCAGCGCTCCGTGCATGGCCGCCCGGTCGATCCCCTTGGCACCGCCAGACACGATGGAGCGATGCGCTTCCGCACTCAGCCTGCCCACGTTCTCCGTGTAACTGATGAGCTCATCATCGACATGCCGCGAGCCGACGACTGCCAGCCCACCCCGCTCCAAGAGAGCAATGTCCCCGCAGCCGTAAAGCAACGGCGGAGTATCTTCCTTCAGCTTGGCTTTTAGCCTTCTCGGATACTTGGCGTCAGCCCGGCTGATCACCCAGATGGCCCGCGAGTTCCAGCGTTCGACGGCCTGACTGAGTAGGAACCCTCGGCCAAGCAATGCGTCCAGCCGCGACCGTCCGAAAGGTTGGGCGCAAACTTCAATCAACTCCTGCGCATCCGGTGCGAGCAAGTCCGCCGGCTGCTTCTGCTTTTGGCGCAGAATGAGGGCGAGCTTGTTGTATTCGCCCAGACTCAGCAGTTCGCGTGAAGTCTCACCGCGGCCGGCAATCAGCGGAGCAGTCAGCAGCAGGATGGCCTGCGTGTTCGGTGTCAGTGGCTCGATCATTCGTCAGAGTTGGCAGTGGAAGCCAGTGCCATAGGATACACAGGCCCACTGCGATTGGAGGTTAAAAGATAAGCGGCAACCGTCAGTGTCCACTTTGAATCCACCATGTCATCGACGAGCAGCACGGGACCAGTTGGCACCTGTCCACGGACGGCCAGTGCGCCATCCACGTTGCGCGCCTGCTGGCTACTGTTCGCCATATCCTTCTGTGCTGGCCGGTCGTCCGTCTTTTCCAGCACTGGAAGAAATTGAAGATTCAGAGCCACCGCCAACCGGCGGGCAAAATCCGGCACGAGATTAGGATGCCTCCGCGAGGGAATGCACGTCACCCAAGCGGGTGCGGGTTGAGGTGCCCAAGAACGGACCATCGCGGCACACGCCTCGACCAACTGATCCGCGAAGTGCCCGTCACGCGACTTACCCTGCCTCACCAGAGAGCCCCAACCTGCATCATTCCAGATGCACAGGATTCGCCCGGGTTGGGCGCGGAACGCCTCGGCGATGTTTCCGGTGACATTCATGTGCGGCAGACCTCCACCCGGCCACTGGCGGCGCGGCTCCAAAGGCAGACTGGTGCGACGCAGATAGGTCAGCGCCTCGCGGGCGATTCCTTCGTCGAAGGTTTCCGGCAGCGGGGCCAGGTTTGGCGATTGATGTTGGCTTACCTCCCCGTCCAAAGCATGGACGAGGAACTCCATGTGCCCGGCTCTCAGTGCCACATACTCCTGCATCTGCTGTTGCTCAGCTCGGCGCAGCGCAGTGAGGCGGTCAGCTCGTTGCCAAAATGCCTCCGTCAAGTTGGCTGCGGTGAGCCGCCACTTGCTGCCCTCCTTCACAATCGGGGCTGGCGATTCCAGCGCCATGAGTTGCAGCGCCTTGTCGATTCGCCCGCGCCGGGCGTTCACCAGTGGCAACAGTTGCGGGATGGAAAGCCCGTCCGGTGAACCTTGCAGCGCGGCCAGCACTCCCGCCACCTCCTCACGCGAAGGAAAAGCGCTCTCGATGAAGAATTCCGTGATGTCGATTTCCTCCGTTCCACTCAGCAACACCCCGTGAGCCGCATTCAATGCCCGGCCTGCACGGCCCACTTGCTGGTAGTAGGCCACGACCGACCCCGGCGTCTGGTAATGAATCACAAACGCCAGATCAGGCTTGTCGAAGCCCATGCCCAGCGCCGTCGTCGCCACTAGCGCCTTCACCCGGTTCGCCAGCAGCGCGTTCTCCAGTTCAACGCGCCTCTCGCCGGTTTCGCCACTGTAAGCTTCCGCCTGAATGCCACGCGATTGCAGCCAGCCCGCGATCTGCACCGCATCACGCACGGTCAGCGTGTAGATGATGCCGCTGCCCTCCAAGTTCGGCAGATGAGTCGCCAGCCAGGCCATGCGCCCCACCTGACTCGGGATGCGCATCGTTTGAAGCAGGAGTGATGGTCTGCCCAGTCCACCGCGCGACACTGTGAGGTTTGGCCCCAGGACTACCTGCAAGTCATCAAGCACGCGGTTGTTTGCCGTCGCCGTCGTAGCCAGCACGCGGAGGTTTACGGGCATCGTGCGCAGGATGCGTTCGATGAACCGGTAGTGCGGGCGGAAGTCATGGCCCCAGTCCGAGATGCAATGTGCCTCATCCACCACCAGCAGCGAGATGCGGGCGGCAATCGGTGCCAGCACTTCCGTGCGGAAGTGTTCGTTGGCCAGCCGCTCGGGAGAAATCAGCAGAATATCCACCTCGTTCCGAGCCAGCGCCGCCTCGACCACCTGCCAGTCGTCGCGATTCTCCGAGTTAATCGTTACCGCACGCACTCCCATCCGCTCCGCCGCCGCGATCTGATTCCGCATCAGCGCCAGCAGCGGCGAAATCAAGATGGCTGGTCCCATTCCGCCCTCTCGCAGCAGCTTGGTGGCTATGAAATAGACTGAACTCTTTCCCCACCCCGTTTTCTGCACCACCAGCAGTCGACCGCGCCCATCCACTACATGCTGGATCGCCCGTTCTTGACCATCGCGAAAAGCCGCCCTCAGGTTTTGGGTGCCTAGGCGGAGAAGTTCGAGTGCGCGTGCTGGATTGTAAGGCATGGTGAGTTAAGTCCCAATAAGTTCCAAATTCAACCACGACATCTTTGCCGAACTTTAAGTCGGCAATGGTTGCTTCTGCTAATGTCTTGTCCCTTGATGATGTGCCAAGTGAATCGTTCGTCGAAGGCAGAGTCGGAAAGTTTCGACGAAACGGGTGTTTCTTGGGCGGCACGGGGCATTAGCGCACTATAACCGCACGGCCTTTCTTTGAGCAACCCTTTTGCCCTAAGAGGGCGGCGAAGGGGTGGATGCCTCGTGGAGTCTTCGCACGGCCGGGAGCATCACTGGTCAAGCCAACAAACCACACAGAAACCGGCTGCGTATTCGTTCTCCTCACATGCCACGCCAGTCCATGACACGTCTTGTTTCACTGTTTGTCACCGTTAGCGCCAGCCTACAGCTTCATGCGCAGCCTTCAGCGTCGAAGCCAGACCTCTGTATCTACGGCGGGACGCCGGGCGGCATCGCAATGGCGGTGCGGGCGGCGAGGGAGGGGCTAAATGTGGTGCTGGTGAATCACAATGGGCATCTCGGTGGCATTCTCTCGAACGGACTCGGCGTGTGGGACACGCTGTGGGAGGGGAAACGCTCGCCGATCTATGATGAGGCGCGACAGGCGATCTTTGATCACTACCGCACGACGTATGGCGAGGACTCGCGGCAATATCGCGATGCCTTGCCGGGAAAGAGCGGGCACACGAATGGGAAGTTTGAGCCGAAGGTGGCGGAGAGGATTCTCACGGAACTTGTGGCGAGGGAAAAGAACATCACGGTCGTGCGTGGCTGTTATCCGGCGGCGGTGGAGCGTGAGGGGGCGGTGTTGAAGGCGGTGACGTTTCGTAGAACGGGTTTTCAACCCGTTCAGACCGGAGAACGAGTTGAAAACTCGTTTTACGTCCAAGCGAAGGTCTTCGCGGATTGCAGCTACGAGGGCGATCTCGCGGCGGTGGCGAAGGTGCCGTATCGCGTGGGGCGCGAGGCTCGTGATGAGTTTAAGGAGCCTCACGCGGGCGTGATTTTCATGTCGCCAGTGAAGGCGGCGCAGATGCCAGAGCTGGCGCGGGCGGCGGAGCTGCATCACCAGTTGAAGCTGCGGAAGTTCAGCGGCTTTCAGCGCATCAAGCAGCCGGAGAGCACGGGGGAGGCGGATGGGAATGTGCAGGCGTTCAACTACCGCACGATGCTCAGCTCTGATCCGGCGAACCGGCGGCCGGTGGAGAAACCGGCGAACTATGATCCCGAGAAGCTCAAGCTGCTGGAGCACGGCTCCATCGTGTCGCCGATTCCGAACTCGAAGCGCGGCTGGAATCGTCCGCAGATCGTTGGATTGCAGTCGGACTATGTGGAGGCGGATTGGACCGGGCGGCAGAAGATCATGGATGCGTTTTGGGACACGACCTTGGCGCTGCTTTACTTTTTGCAGAACGATCCGTCCGTGGAGCCGGAGCGGCAGAAGTCGTGGCGCGAGTTTGGCCTGGCGAAGGATGAGTTCACCGACAACGGGCATCGTCCGCATGAGTTTTATGTGCGCGAGGCGCGGCGCATCGCGGGACGCTACATCTTCACGCAGCATGACGCGATGCTCGCCGACGGCCTGGAGCGCGCGCCGGTGCATGAGGACAGCATCGGCGTGACGGAGTGGTATCTCGACACGCACGCCTGCACCCCGCGCCGCATCGAAGGCGCGCTGGAGGAAGGTAAGATGATGCTGGATGTGGAGACCTTCCCCGGCCAGGTGCCGTATCGGGCGATCTTGCCTCAAGGCGTGGACAATTTGCTCGTGCCGGTGTGCCTGAGCAGCACGCATGTCGCCTGGGGCACAATCCGCCTGGAGCCGACGTGGATGAACCTCTGCGAATCCGCCGGACATGCCGCCGCGTTGGCGATTCAAAACAAGGTCACGCCCGCGCAACTCGATCCTGAGCTGCTGCTGCGCAAACTGGCCGCGAGTCATGTGATGCTGAGCTTTTTCAATGACGTGGATGTTTCCTCAAATGATCCGCGAGTGGCTGCGACACAGTATTTTGCCACGAAGGGCTTCTTTGCCGACTACAACGCCCGCCTTGATGAACCGCTCACCGAAGGCGTTCGTGCCGCGTGGGGCAAGGGACTCACCGCCATGCGTGAAGGCACGCTGAAGCCGATGGAACTCGTCAAAGCGGTGAGCGAGGCCGAATTGTCGAATTCGAAGCCGATGGAGCGAACACGCGGCGAGGCGTTGCTGGGCATGTGGAAGACACTTTCATCGGCGAAGGCGGCTCCAAAGCCACGCGCGAAGCTCACGGTGCAACCGGTGCGCTCCAGCACGGCGGCGGAAGTTCAAGGGAAGACGTTTGACGTGGTGGTCATCGGCGGCACGCCGAGTGGCATCGCGTGCGCGGTGCGTGCGGCGCGGGAAGGGCTGAGCGTGCTGCTGGTGCAACACAACGGGCACATCGGCGGCATGCTGACGAACGGGCTGATGCAGTGGGACGCGCTGTATGGCGGACCGAGGTCGCCGGTCTTCAATGAATGCGCGAAGATGATCGAGGACTACTACCGCGAGACGTATGGCGAGAAGTCGCGGCAGTTTGTATCGGCACGTTACACGCAGTCGCATTACCCGATGGGACGGATGGAGCCTTCGGTGGCGGAGCATTTGTTCAACAAGCTCGTTTCGGCGGAGAAGAACATCACGACACTGCTTTCGCACTATCCGGTGGAGGTGAATCAGGAGGGTGCATTGCTGAAAACGCTGACGTTGCGCGAATACGGCACGACGAAGGACATCCGCGTGAATGGCGGCACCTTTGTCGATGCTACTTATGAAGGCGATCTAGCCGCGCTGGCGAAGGTGCCGTATCGCGTGGGTCGTGAGAGCCGTGAGGAGTTTGGCGAGCCTCATGCGGGCAAGGTTTTCACGAACATCAGCGGTGAGAGCGGGCCGCAGGACGCGAAGGATGGGAAGCTGAATTTGCACCTCTACGGTCACATCCAGGGCAGCATTGATCCGACGAGTCCGCACACGGCGGATGGTGCGATCCAGGCATTCAATCATCGCTTCTGCCTGAGCAATGAGCCGGGCAACATTCGCCTGCCTGAAAAACCGCCGGGTTACAACCGCGAGGAGTATGTACACTACAATCGCAAGGGCATGAACGCGGGTGGTCTCAATGGCAAGAGCAGCTTCAACAGCGCGATCTTGCCCGGCGAAAACCATGCGTATCCCGAAGCGACGTGGCCTGAGCGTGAGAAAATCATCGCTCGGCACACGAACTTCGCGCTCGGGCTGATGTATTTCCTGCAAAACGACGAATCCATCTCCCCGGCCAAGCGCGAAGGCTTCCGCCGCATCGGCCTGCCGTTGGATGAATACACGGACAACCACAACCTGCCGTATGAACTCTATGTTCGCGAGGCACGGCGCATCGTGGGCCGCCACGTCTTCACGCAGCACGACAACATGACCGCGCCCGGCCAGACGCGCACGCCGATCCACGCCGACAGCATCGCCTTCACCGATTGGTCGATGGATTCGCACGACTGCACCACCGACCGCCGTCCTGGCTACGACTACGACGGCAAGCTCATCCTCACCGAGGAGTCGCGTCCCGCGCAGATCCCGTATCGCTGCCTGCTGCCCAAGGACATCGACAATCTGCTTGTGCCCGTGTGTTTGAGCGCCACGCATGTCGCCTGGGGTGCGGTGAGGCTGGAGCCGGTGTGGATGCAAATTGGTGAGGCTGCGGGCTTTGCTGCCGCGTTGTCGAAGAAGCATCAAACCACGCCAGGCAAGCTCGATCCCGATCTGCTGGTGCGCACGCTGGTGACGAACAAGCATTTCGTGACCTTCTTCAACGAGCTGCAAGCACACGCCGATCATCCCGCGATGCCTGCGGCGCAGTATTTCGGCACTAAGGCTTTCTTTAAAGACTACGACGCGAAGCTAGAGACACGAGGTGCAATGCTGCTCGATAAGTTCGAGCAGGAAAAGAGGCATTGAAGCAGCGGAAATCAGCCGAGACCTTCGACCTTCCACCCGTCGCGATAGCCGCGCTTCACCAGTTTGTTCGCGGCTTCGTGATTGCTGATCTGGCAGGTCTCGCGATCAAACTCCAGCCACTGGCCGGGGAAACGATCCGTGATGGTGCCGACGAGCACGCTTTCGGTCAGCGGACCGCCGTGGCTGAAGTCAGCACAGCTCTTTTTTCCAGCGAGGATGGCATCCACCCAGTCGTGATAATGGTCCTGACCTTTGAGTCCTTTGGGATACTTTTCAGCGGTAAAATCTTCCTCCGGCAGCACAAAGGGACGCTGGCCGTAGGGTTTGAAGATACTTCCTTCCGTGCCGACCCAGAAGGTGCCGGAGGCGGGGAACTTCGTGAGCACTTTCGGCATCTTCACCTTCGTCATGTCGGGCTCGACACCGCCGTCATTCCAGGTCACCCGCAGCGTGTCTTCAGCGGTGTATTCACTGCCCTCGAAGTCGATCTCGACGATGCGGTTCTCACCCCAGAGCGGGCCGCTGCTGCCGCCGTGAGTGAGGCGTGCGCGCTTGGGTTGGGCGAGTTTTAGCGCATCAAAAGTCGTGTCAAAATGATGGCAGCCCATGTCGCCCATCTCACCACAGCCGAAGTCGAACCACGCACGCCAGTTTTGTGGATGATAGGTCTGCTCCATGAAGGGCACAGGCGGACGCACACCGCACCACAGATCCCAGTCGAGCCCCTCCGGCATGGCATCCGCCTTAGCTCGCAGCTCGGTGTTCTTTGGCCACCAGTTCAGTGGCTTGTTCTCCCACATGATGACCTCCTTCACCTTGCCGATGGCTCCGCTTTGGATGATCTGCACCGTCATACGCGCCTCGATGCTGGAGCGGCCTTGATTGCCGAGCTGGGTCACCACGCCCGCCTTTACCGCCTCCTGCGTGATCATGCGGCACTCGTGCAGCGTGGGTGCCATGGGCTTCTGAAGATAGACGTGCTTCTTCGCGCGCAAGGCCGTCACGCAGGGTCCCGCGTGGCTATGATCCGGCGTGCCGATGGTGATGGCGTCAAATTTGTCCGCATGACTCGCCAGCAGCTCGCGCCAGTCTTTGTGCTGGCTTGCTTCGGGGAAATCCTTCTCCGCCATGGCCATGTGCTTCGCGTCCACATCGCAGATCGCCACGATCTTCACCTTCTCGTGCCGGGCCACGCTGCGCATCGTATTTCCCCCCATGCGCGCCACGCCGACACTGGCGACCTGGAGCATGGAGTTTGGCGAGGCACTACGCAGGATGGCTGGAAAGCCAAACGTGGCGGCAGCAGCGGAGGTGGACTGGAGAAAGTGGCGGCGATTCATGGTGAGCCAAAGGAACGTCACGCAAGCCCGGGTTTATCGGACTGGAATAGCCCCATATTTCATTCGCGAAGCCCCCGCGAGCCGCTATTCTCGCCGCCCTTATGCTCCAAGCTGGAATCGTCGGCCTCCCAAACGTAGGCAAATCTACTCTCTTCAATGCTGTCACCCGTACCCGCAAGGCGGAGGCAGCGAACTATCCTTTCTGCACCATCGAGCCAAATCAGGGTGTCGTCATCGTGCCGGATGAGCGCCTCGCAGTACTCTCCAAGATCAGCGGCTCCAGCAAGCTCGTGCCAGCAGCCATCGAGTTCGTCGATATCGCCGGTCTCGTGAAAGGTGCCAGCCAGGGTGAAGGACTCGGCAACAAATTCCTCAGCCACATCCGCGAGGTGGACGCCATCGTCCATGTCGTTCGCTGCTTTGAAGATGGCGACATCACACATGTCGATGGCAACGTGGACCCCATCCGCGACATCGAAGTCATCAATACCGAACTCATCCTCGCGGACATGGACAGCGTGAGCAAGCGCCTCGGCCGCACTGAAAAAGATGCGAAGCGTGGCATCAAAGAAGCCGTGGCTGAAAACGCTCTCTGCCAGAAGCTCATGCCGCATCTAGATGCCATGAAGCCCGCTGTGACACTGGAACTGAATGATGAGGAGAAGAAGCTTCTGAAGTCCTTCTTCCTTCTCAGTGGCAAGCCCTGCATCTACGCATGCAACGTCGCCGAGGCTGATCTCGCCTCCGCCTCAAAGGAGCCGGACAAACACCCGCTCGTGTCGAAGGTGCGCGAATACGTCAGCCACGCCCATGCTGCCAGCGCATGCGTGGTCAGCGCGGCGATTGAGAATGAACTCGTGGATCTGCCTGATGAAGATGCCTCCGCCTACCTCGCTGATCTCGGCGTCACGGACAGCGGCGTGAATCAGCTCATCAAGAGCGTGTATTCCCTGCTCGGTCTCCAGACCTATCTGACCACGGGCGAAAAAGAAACCCGCGCTTGGACAATCACAAAGGGCATGAAAGCTCCGCAGGCCGCCGGTGTCATCCATGGCGACTTCGAGCGTGGATTCATCGCCGCACAGATCGTGCATTATGATGACCTCGTGGCTCTCGGCTCCGAAGCCAAAGCTCGCGAGGCTGGCAAGCTCCGCATCGAAGGCAAAGAATACGTCATGCGCGACGGCGATGTCGTCGAGTGGCGTTTCAATGTCTGATGTCGGCAGGCAGGCAGGGCACCGACTCAGTCTCGCGCCAATGCCAGCCGTTCCCCGCATTGCATCACTTTGTAGGGCTGGCCCAGGCGCTGGCAGGTGGACACAAACTCTTCTGGCGTCTCCGTATTGAAGGTGAACATGTCGTAGTGACATGGCACGACGAGGCGCGCGGAGCATGCCTTTGCGAGCGCGGCGGCCTCTGTGCCATTGAGATTCCCTGACACGCGGCGCTCAGGCCTGTCGCCATTGATCGGCAGGAGCATGAGGTCGATGTCAAACTCCCGCAGCGCGGGGAGCAGCTCCTCATGCCAGAGCGTGTCACCACTGTGATAGATGGTGAATCCCCCGCGCTGGACGATGAAGCCCAGGTAGTGACACTGGCCGAGTTCATTGCGCTTTAGATCGTTATGTGCAGCGGCGATGCCGTGGATTGTCCAACCGCCAAAGTCTCTCGATTCTCCGGCATTCAGCCCGTGGAAAATGACCTGTTCAGTACCAGCCAGACGCTGTTCAGCATCATGGATGATCGGGTAAGGAAGGATCAGTTCGATTCCCCCATTCACACGCGCCAGAGGCACCAGCGTCTCGGCATCAAGGTGATCTGTATGGATGTGGCTGGCGGTGACGAATGAGATGTGATTCAAGCAACCAGGCGCAATGCAGCGCTCCGTCATACGGATGTGCGGCTTGTCCGTAGCAGCATATTTTTTGGTTAGCGAGTCAGAGAGATAGGGATCCAAGAGCAGCATGGAGCCTGCTTGCTTCACTAGGAAGCCACTCTGGCCCAGCCACCAGACATGCAGGTCGCCATCCCCATCTGAAATGGAGGCGATGTCGGCGAGCAGAGCGTCGTCTTTTTGCAGCGGCTGGATCATGCCACATGATGAACACACACGACTGCGCCGCAATCAGCGGATCGAATGCTCCAAATCATCTCACTGCTTCAAAGCCGGAAAGGCGCGGTAGAAAAAGCGCGGGCTGCCTTCGGAGATGGTTTCGGCAAAATGGCCGCCGCCCTGGTGGGTGGCGGCGATGGGCAGGAACCATTCGCGAAGGTCAGGGGAACCTTCGAGCATCACCTCGATGACCTCGGCATAGCTGGCGGGCCAGTCGGCGCTGAGCTGGAAATTGCCGCCGCCGAGATTGGAGAGAAGGAAATTCCTGATTTCCAGCCGCACGGGTGCCAGCACAGGGCTGCTGGAGGCCCGGAGGGGATTAGTGCTGTCGAGGTATTCCTGCGCCACGGAGTAGAGGGAGCCGTCGGCATTGAAGAAGGTGTCGTGGTCCAGCGTGCCGAAGTAGCGCAGCTCCCAGGTGTCTGCCATGAGGTCGCGGTCGGTGTCATCGCCAACGATGGTGGGCAGGGTGAGCAGAGAGAGGGAGGTGACCTCCAGCGCGGTGTAGCCGCCGATGGTGGGAAGGTCGTTGTAAGCGGTGACCAGAATGGGAGTGCCGTAAGGTGCTTCATTGGCATCCGGCAGGGAGAGCGGGCGGATGTTTTCATCCAGCATCAGCCGGGGGCTGCTGGCTGAGTCTTCGAGCAATGACACACCCGGGCCAGAGCCGCCAAAGCGCGTGTAAAAAGTCTGCGTCAGGCTGCTGCGCTCCGGAGCGGTCGTGATGATGCTGGCGAGCTTTGCGGCAGCGGAGCTGCGCTCAAGAGGGGTCAGTGTGCTGCCCGCCAGATAGCCAGCGGAGAGGCCGCTGCTTTGTACAAAACTGCTCAACTCGTCCACGGGGAAAGGCAGGGCATCCAGCGCATCTCCGGCCAGGGCATTGTGCTGCGCATAAACATCGCGGGCCAGCTTGCGCAGAGCCTGCGCGCCTGCGTCTGCTCCTGCGAGCTGGGAATCGACATGCCTGAGCACGGCGATGATGCGGGCGATGCTGGCCGTCGGCACGGTTTCGGAGGCATGACGGAGATCCAGCAGAGCCGCGCCAGCCGAGGATTCATCCAAAAACAGCGATGGACCTTCGATGTCCGCCGCCGGAGCGCGCTCAAGAATGAAATTCCCCAGGATCTTGCTCACAATGAGGGCGGCCAGGGTGCTATGTGGGGAGAGGGTGACCCGGGCATAAGGCCGGGCTCCGCGGTTCGCCGCCGCCTGCAGTTCCGTGACCCAGCCAGCGGCGGAGTAAGTGCCCGTCGGCGTGGAGTCCCAGAGGGGATCTAGCTGGCGCTTGCTCCAGTTGCTGTCATACCCCTCGGGCGAGACGAAGCCGGGGCGCAGATTGGTGGTGCCCGCCTGCCAGTTCGTGCCACCCCAGCTCCAGGCAGTGGGAAAACCGATGGCTCCATCCGTCGTGGCCCAGCTCCAGGCTTCCGGTTCCAGGGCGGGAATGAAGGCGATGAGCTGTCGTCCGCGCGGCTCGTTTGCCCCGGCAGGCGCGGTGCTGAAGTGGATGGTGGTGGAGCAGACCAGCAGACCCTTGTCAGGGTCCACCGAACGTGTCGTCACGCGGCCGAAACCGGTGGCGGCTCCACCACTGCCGATGCTGCCAGAACCCAGTTCGTTGCCAAAAGGATCGCTGACCGTGATGCCGCTGCCTGTGGCGGCGTTGGCGGCGACGCCGCCTGCCACCGTGTGCAGTTGTGCCCGCACATCCACGAGCATGCTGTCCAGTGACGTGGCCTCCGTGGTGGGGAAACTGAGCGCATCATTCGGGTTCGTGCCTGCGGCCAGTTCATCGAGGTCGGTGAAGCCGTCACCGTCTGTGTCATCACCTTCGGCGGGGTCCATACCGTGGGCGATTTCGACAAAATCAGGCACGCCATCACCATCCGCATCCTGGAGCGCGGGCGTGCGGCTGAAGGTGTAGCTGGAGCGTTGCACCGTGCCTGCACCGGCAGCGTTTTGAGAGTAAAACTCCACCGTGGCATTCCGGGTGAGCCAGGGCGGGTTCGAGGTGTTCCAGAGCTGAAAGGTGCTCGTCGAGTCCATGCGGTAATACACGGATGTGCCGACATCCAGACCGCTGAAGGTGATCTGCTGCGCCACCTCATAAGCACCCGCCGCCGGGGATATCTGCACGGCGTCGATGACCGCGCCGAGGCTGTTTTGGAAGCTGAAGAGGGAGAATTGGTTGTGCAGTTGGTTCACCGCCGAGCCTGCCGCAGCCACGCCGGTGCCCAAAACCTGCGCGGAAGGTGTGCCGATGCCTGTCGTGCTGTCGGTGAAGCGGCCCGCGCTGGCATTCACCGGAGGCCCGAGGGTGGTGCCCGTGGTCCAGTCGGGAGCCTGGAAGCTGTAAAGCAGGTCCGTAGTGTCCGTGCGGAAGATGGGCGCGCCGAGGAGCAGCACGTTCGCATACTGCGCGAAGGGGCGGCGCGGGGTCATCATGCTCGTCGTGCCCTGCACCCAGTTCGTGCCGTTGTGGGTGAAGGGGATCACGCGGTCGCTGTAGCCGTCGAAGTTCGAGGAGTAGAGAAGCTGGAAGCTGTTTGGCCCGGTGGGGATGATGCCATTCAGCACCGCGCCATCCGCCACAGGCGTCAGGGTTTCCAGCGGGCCAAAGCCGCCCGCCAGCGTGTAGCCGCGCATGGCCAGATTGCCATAGATACTGCGCATCATC
>Ga0209480_10001822_pt1 | contig 15234 bp, 10 predicted proteins | sample JI61114C2DNA_FD_187501 | JGI IMG/M metagenome (GOLD analysis project Ga0209480, IMG submission 187501) | Wastewater effluent complex algal communities from Wisconsin, to seasonally profile nutrient transformation and Carbon sequestration -... | ecosystem: Engineered > WWTP > Effluent > Algae...
CCCGCCGACCCCAATCTGGTGGTGTGCTGGGGCGGCCACTCGATCGGCCGCGAGGAATACGTCTACACCAAGCAGGTCGGCTACGAGCTGGGCCTGCGCGGGCTGGACATCTGCACGGGTTGCGGCCCGGGCGCGATGAAGGGGCCGATGAAGGGCGCCACCATCGCCCACGCCAAGCAACGCCGGCGGCGCACGCGCTACATCGGCATCACCGAGCCGGGGATCATCGCGGCGGAGTCGCCGAACCCGATCGTCAACCACCTGGTGATCATGCCGGACATCGAGAAGCGCCTGGAGGCCTTCGTTCGCATGGCCCACGGCATCATCGTGTTCCCCGGCGGCGTCGGTACCGCCGAGGAGATCCTGTACCTGCTCGGCATCTTGTTGCGCGAGGAGAACGCCGGTCGCCGGTTCCCGCTGATCCTGACCGGCCCGACCGGCGCCGCGCCTTACTTCGAGCAGATCGACAGGTTCATCCGCCTGACCCTCGGCGATGCCGCCGCCGAGCTCTATGAAATCGTCGTCGCCGACCCGGCCACGGTCGCGCAGCACATGGCCTCCGGGATCCGCAAGGTGCGCGAGCAGCGCGTCGCGCAGAAGGATTCGTTCTTCTTCAACTGGGCGATGCACGTGCCGCTGGCGTTCCAGCAGCCGTTCGCGCCGACCCATGAAGCGATGGCCGCGCTCGACCTGCACCACGGCCGCAAGCCGCATGAACTGGCCGCCGACCTGCGCCGCGCGTTCTCCGGCATCGTCGCCGGCAACGTCAAGGAGGACGGCCTGCGCCGCATCGAGGCCTACGGACCGTTCGAGATCCATGGCGACCCGGACATCATGCAGGCGCTGGACGCACTGCTGCGCGCCTTCGTCGAACAGCGACGGATGAAGATCGCCGGCGACTACAAGCCGTGCTACCGGGTGGTGACCTGACGCCGCCGCGTCGGGTGCCCGGGCGATCGTCGGCTACGCCAGCGGCAGGTGCACGCTGGCGATGTAACGGCCGTCCTGGATGCGCGACTCGATCCGTCCGCGACCATCGGTGAGCGCGTGTACGCGTTCGCGCGCGGACGCGAGCCCGACCGCGTGGCCGCCGCCGCCACCCGCGGTTCCGGGCATGTCGTTGGCGACGGTCACTTCCACGTGGTCCGCGAACAGACGCACCGCCACCTCCACCGCGCCGCCGCCGGGCCGGCGTTCAATGCCATGGCGGATCGCGTTCTCCGCCAGTGGCTGGATCGAGAGTGACGGCACCAGCACCTCGGGCATGGTGTCCGGGAGTTCCCAGTCCAGGCGCAGGCGATCGCCGAAGCGCAATGACTCGATCTCCAGGTAGCGGCGGGTCAGGGCGAGCTCGTCGACCAACGGGATTTGCTGCGGTCCGCGCAACGCGCTGCGGAACAGGTCGGCCAGGTCCAGCAGGACGCGCTCGGCCTCATCCGGCCGGGCGTGCACCAGTGCAGCGCCCGTATTGAGGGTATTGAACAGGAAGTGTGGCCGGATGCGGGCCTGCAGCGCTTCGAGTTCCAGTTGCTTGGCGCGGACGGCGAGTTGCCGGGCCCGCCAGTAATTCTGGTAGATGAGCAGCGCCATCATGCCCACCACCAGGGCCAGCGCCAGCATCCGCAGCACGAACGAGGTCCTGCCGACGCCGGGATCCATCGTCATTCCCTGCAATTCCCAGGCTGCGCATGCCACGAGCGATGTCATCGCCAGCAGCAGGACAAGGCATCCCCAGGCCAGCCGCATCGGTGGCAGGCGTCCCAGCGGGTGGCGCAACAGGAACAGGGCACACAAGGTGCTGACGGCGATCCACTGGATCCCCAGCGAAGCCAGGCCAAACCGCACCACCCAGCCTTCGGTTCCGGGCGCCAGCGCCAGCAACAACCCCAGCGCCTCGCCGGCCAGGATGACGGCCATCAGGGCGGTCGGTCGCCACAGTGCATCGAGCGGGGCGGCGGCGGGGGTATCCAAGTAGCGGCCAGCGAAGGAGATTGTCCTATCATGCCGTGCCGGGGAGGCTGCGTCCGCAGCCATTCATGCCGGTGGACGGGCCGCCCATCGGGGATCGGTGGCCATGCACAAACCAGGCCGATAAGGTCACGAATGCCGAATCGCGGGGGCTCCATGTCGCAACGCCGCACCACCTGCCGAAAGTCGCGCACCAGCCGCGGGTTCACCTTGGTCGAATTGATGATCACGGTCGCTGTCATGGTGATCCTGGCGGCCATCGCCTCGCCCAGCATGATCGAACTGGTCAACAACCGGCGCGCTGCCGGCCAGACAGAGGAGCTGGTGGCCGCGCTGCAACTGGCGAGGGCCGAAGCGATTCGTCGCAATGCGCGGGTGACCGTCTGCGCAGGTGCCGGCGTCACCTGCAGCGGCAGCAGCAATTGGGGCAGCTGGACGATCTACGGCAGGGACAGGACCTCAGCGACCCCGGACGCCGACGAGAACATTCGCGAGAGCAGTGTGGCGGGCGCCGTCGCGGTGACAGGCCCTACCGCCAGCATCGTCTACAAGCCATCAGGAATGATCGACACCCAACGCCAGCTTCAAGTCACCAAGTCCACTACCCAGCGATGCGTCACGATCTTGATCAGCGGCGTGGTGTCCGTCGCCAAGGGAGCTTGCTAATGTCGATTCGTCCACGCGCCCCGAAGACGCCACGCCAGGTGCGTGGTATCGGACTGATCGAAGTCCTGGTGTCGGTGATGGTGCTGTCCGTGGGGCTGCTGGGCATCGCCGCGATGCAATCGATGGCGTTGCGTGGTGGACAAGGTTCACTGGAAAGCACCCAGGCCGTGATGGCGACCAATTCCATCCTCGAGGCCATCCGCGCCAATCGCGCATCTGCCGATGCCTACAACATGCCCATGACCTGCGCCGGGCCCGGTGGGGCGGGTGTCGTGAACGTCGACAAGACGGCCTGGATCGCCTCCATGAAGGCCACCATCGGTTCCGGCGCATTGGATACGACGACCTGTGGCCGGATTACCGGTTGCGACGACGCCAACGCCACCAACTGCACGATCACCGTGCAATGGGACGACCGTCGTGCCGGCGGCGCTGCTACCCGCCAGATCACCGTGGAGTCCCAGGTATGAGCCGGTCCGGAAAGGCGCTGCAGGCGGGTTTCGGGCTGATCGAGCTGATGATCTCGCTGGTGCTGGGCCTGCTGGTGCTGGGCGCGGCCATTGCCGTGTTCCAGTCCAACCAGCGCACCTACAGCGCCAACGAAGGCCAGAACCGCATCCAGGAAGGCGCTCGCGCTGCCTATGAAATGATGTCGCGCGATATCCGCGCAGCCGGCGGCACCGCCTGTTCCAAGCTCGCGCGGCCGAATGTGGAACACGTCTACACGGCCGATGAAACCACCCTGACGACGGCGCCGATCAGCGGCGGGGCCAACGAATTCACAGTGGTCTCGGGCGATGATGCGTCCTATCAGATCACCGCAGCCACCACCACGAGCGTAACCGTGGCCGCCCCTTCGCCCCTGCCGCCCGGCTGGAAGCTTTCGGACGGATTCAAGGCGGCCGACAAACTGATCCTTTGCAACACCGACCAGTTTTACGTGGTCACGATCAGTGGCGGCGGGGTCAACGATGGCGCCAGGACCCTGACGTTCAGCCCGGCCACCAAGGAGCCGATCTACGATCCGGGTGTCGCGCCTGCTGCCAGTGTGTTCGCGGCGCGGTTTCGCACGGCGCGCTGGTTCTTGAACGGTGGATCGCTGAGTGTGCAGAGGAATGGCGTGACGGAGGCGGTGGTTCCCGGTGTGACCGCGATGAACGTCACCTATCGCCAGACCAATGGCGCGTACACCACCACGCCCTCGTGGACGGACGGGGCGGCGGTGCGGGTGAACCTGACCCTGCGCGGCCAGCAGACCACCGGTGGCGACGTCCAGGTGGATGGCAGCAATTTCATCACTCGCAGCACTTCCAACATCACTGCCGTCAGGACACGTGCGCCATGAGCAAGGTCCCCCCTTCCCGTGTGTCGGCCCGCCGCCAGCAGGGCGTCTCCCTCCTGGTGGTCCTGATCCTGCTCCTTGTCATGTCCCTGCTGGGCATTGCCGTGCTGCGCAGCTCCGCCTTGCAGGAGCGGATGAGCGCCAACATGGTGGACCGCAATGAAGCCGTGCAGGCGGCGGAAACCGGTCTGTTGGTCGCCCAGCAAAGCGTCATTCGCGGCACGTTCAACCCGATGTGGAATGGCAGCCAGACGTTCACGGCCTTGCGTACGGGGGCGGGCAAAACCTGCGCCGGGCACGGCTATTGCGACCGCAGCGATCCCAACGGTGATCCCTCGACTCCCTCGGCGACGTGGGAGACCGCCATCCCGCCTGCGACAGCGGCCTATACGGTCATGGCGAACGGCGCGCGCTACGCGTTCACGGTCGAATACCTCGGTCTTGCCAAGGGCGAGAGCAACGAAGTCATCAGCTGCGACAACACGGCCAGCGTTGTCTCCGTTTGCAAGCGCCCGATGTTCCGCGTCACCTCCTACGGCCGCGGTCGCGGCATGGCCCAGGCCGTGCTGCAGTCGAACATTCTCAGTCAGTCGCAGTGATTGATACCCCATTGAATCCACGGGTCACGCCATGAAGCGCAAGTCCATCCAAACCGAACGCAAACTGGCGCGCGCACTGCGTCCACATGGCGAATGGCGCGTCCTGCCGATGGCGTTCCTTGCCACGCTGATGGCGCTGCCGGTGAACGCCGCCATCATCATTCCGGGCGATCCGCTGGCCTCCGGCGTGCGCGTGGCGCCGAACATCCTGTTCATCCTGGACGATTCCGGGTCGATGGCATGGGAAAACATCAACAACGGCGACATCACCACGGTCACCGGTTCGGGTGGTTTCAGCGATGGTCCCGACAGCGGCGGCGTGACCTCCGGTAATACCGGCGATTACACCGACAACGTCGGCAACTCCGAGATGTACGACCAGAACTACGTGACCAACACGCTGTATTACAACCCGTCCGTGGCGTACTTGCCCTGGTTCAACGCCAGCGGCAACCGCCTGACCGGCGGCACCAGCTATACCGATGTCTACAGCGATACCAATTTCGTTGATTTCACGGGTGTGGAAAACAGTACGGCCAGCGGCCAACTGAACCTGACCGGGGCCACCCGCACGTTCTACGCACCGAAGGCCGAGGGCGGCAATACGACGTATCTGTCGAATATCGGCAACTACTATCGTTTCCAACTCCTGGCCGGCACGACCACGCGGATCATGCGGGGCCAGTGGGGCCAGGTGGCTGTCACCACCAACAGCCCGACCATCAGCCCCAACTCGGGAACCACTTCCGGCGGCACAGTATTGAGCAGGACCACCGCGTCCGTCGCCACGGGTAGGTCGGTGCAAATCACGATCAACAACTCGTCCAGCGGCTCGGGCACGCGAAGCCTGAACTACTCGGTTGTCGCTCCGTCCGGCACCACCGTTTGCTCCGGTACCGCCAACGAGGCTGCCAGCGCGACGTGCACCACGTTTCCGACGGAAGAAGGCGCCTACACGATCAATCTCCAGCGAAGCGGCGACACCGCGAGCAACCGCACCTTCACGCTGTCCGCCCGCACCAGTACCAGCTGCGACGGTAACTTCACCGCCGGCAACTGGGGCTGGGTCGGCTGTGAGGAGGAGACCCCGGTCATTCCCGACGCCAACGGCGGCACCACGCAGCGCACGCTGGACGAGGAAAAAGCCAACTTCGCTACCTGGTATTCCTACTACCGCACCCGCATCAAGACCGCGAAGGGCGGTGCCGCGGAAGCGTTCAATACTCAGGGCAACAAGGTGCGCGTGGGCTATCGCAGCCTGCACCAGAACGGCAGCAACAACTACAACATCCCGGTGACGGATGGCAATGACGGCCGCTTCGTCAACAACGACGGCACCAACGGCAACCCGAGCACCACCAGCCGTTCCGTCTGGTTCAACCGCTTGTTCAGGGCCAGCGCGAACAGCGGCACCCCCCTGCAATCGGTGCTGGACAGTGCCGGGCAATACTTCCAGGGCAATGCCGCCTCGGGTCCGTACGGCCCGGAGTCGGGCACGAACCAGCTGTCGTGCCGGCAGAACTTCACCGTGCTCACCACCGATGGTTACTGGAACGGCGGAACCGTCTCCACCGGCACCAGCGGCGATGGCAGCAACGGCAGCGTGATCACCAATGGCCTGCCTGTCGCGGATCCCAACTACAAGACCTACCAGTACCAGCAAGCGCTCCCGTTCAAGGACAGCAACAGCAACACGCTGGCCGACGTGGCGATGAAGTACTGGAAAACCGACCTGCGCACGGATCTGACCAACAACGTGCCGAGCGAGTACTCCGCCGTGGCCGCGGAAAACAACCAGGTCGGCAAGGATCCGGCGTTCTGGCAGCACATGGTGACCTTCACCATCTCCATCGGCCTGAAGGCCAAGAGCGGTCTCTCCAGCGTGTCCGAAGTCACTGCTGCGACCACCTGGGCTGCCCCGGGCGATGATGACGTGGACAACATCGACGACCTGCTGCACGCAGCGGTGAACGGGCGCGGCACCTTCGTGTCCGCATCCAGCCCGCAGGCGTTCGCCGACGGACTGGAAGCCGCCCTGGCGACGATCAACGAGCGCACGGCTTCGTTCTCCAACGTGGGCGCCACCAGCTCCACCAATCTCAACACCGGTACCCTGATCTTCAGTGCCAGCTACGTGTCCGGGCGCTGGACCGGTCTGTTGCGCGCTGAAAACGCGGTGAGTGGTGCCGAGGTGTGGAAGACCACGAACGCCGGCAGCATCCCGTCCTACGCCACCCGCAACATCTACACGCGCGGTGGGACGTTGACCGGAGGCGTGGGTGGCACCGGCACGGGCGGCGGGGCGACGTTCCCGACCGTGCAGCAGACCACCGCATTGGTGCGCACCGGGGGGCCGGCGAACTACGAGGTCTCGGGCGCAGACAATGCGTCGTACATCAAGGGCAACCAGACGAAGGAAGGCGTCGCGCCCGGCAAGCTGCGGCCGCGGACCACGTTGCTGGGCGACATCGTCGATTCTTCGCCGACGTACGTGACCGACACCAACACGGTCTACATCGGCGCCAACGACGGCATGCTGCACGCCTTCAATGCCAGCAACGGGCAGGAACTGTTCGCCTACATCCCCGGGATCATCAACTTCGGCAACCTGGCCGATCTGAGCCGCCGCGACTACGATCATCGCTGGTTCGTGGATGGACCGATCGCCGTCAGCTCGCGCAGCCTGAGCCCCGATGGCACCAAGAACATCCTGGTGGGCACGCTGGGTCGTGGTGGCAAGGGCGTGTATGCGCTGGACGTGACCACCCCGGCTTCGTTCGGAACCGGCAGCGTGAAGTGGGAGCGGAATTCCACATCAACGGTTCCTGCCTCCGACGACATGGGGCTGGTGCTGGGTGCGCCGGTGCTGGCGAAGGTTCGCAACGGCACCTCCACATCGGCGGTGGTGCTGGGCAACGGCATCAACAGCGGAAGCGACAAGGCTGCGCTGCTCGTGTTGAACATGGATGACGGCAGCGTGATCCGTGCGATCCCCACGGACAACACGACCAACAACGGTCTGTTCGCACCCACGGGCATCTACGCCGCGGATGGCAAGACGCTGGTGTATGCCTATGCCGGCGACCTGCAGGGCAATGTCTGGAAGTTCGACTTGACCTCCAGTACCCCCGCCTCCTGGTCGGCGAAGAAGATCTTCCATGCGGAGAAGACGACCGGTACGCCACAGCCGATCACCGGGGGCATCGCCACCGCCTTGGACCCGCGCACCAACAAGCGCTGGGTGCTCTTCGGCACGGGCAGCTTCCTGACCGCCGCCGACGGCAACGACAGCGGCGCCAGCAAGCAAAGCATGTACGGCGTGATCGATGACATCACCACCGGGTCTGCCTATACGCGCAGCAACCTGACGGCGCGCACCGTCACCGCGGACGGTGCCGGCGAGCGGTACTTCCAGGACCTCGTCAACCTGACCAACAAGGGCTGGTACGTGGATCTGCCGGACAACGGCGAGCGGATCGTGCAGAACGCACAGGTCGCTGGGTCTTACCTGGTGACGGCCAGCATGATGCCCTCCGGCAATTCCTGCGCTGACGCCTCCGGCAGTGGCTACATCAATGCCATTACGCCGTTCCCCGACATGACCGCCAGCAGCAAGTCGTATTTCGACCTGGATGGCGATGGCAACACCGATGACGGGGGTACCAGCGGCAAGCCGACGGGTTCGTTCAAGACCAATGGCATCCCCACCTTGCCGCTGCTGCTGCCGGGCCAGATCCGCTACGGTGCTGCCGTGGACGGCGGTCCCGCCTCGCCGCCGAAGGTTGCGACCGGCAGGCCGCAGTGGAGCCGCGTGTCCTGGCGCGAACTCCGGGAGGATTGATCATGACGACCAACCAGCAAGGTGCCTGCATGCGCAAACCCCGGGTGTCCGGTTTCAGCCTGATCGAGTTGATGGTGGTCATCGCCATCATCGGAATCCTGGCGTCCATTGCCCTGCCGGCCTACAACGATCACGTTCGCAAGACCCGTCGTGCCGCAGGTGCATCCTGCGTGGCCGCGGTGGCACAACAGGCCGAGCGCTTCTACACGACCAACCTGACGTATACGGGGTTCGTTGCGGATACCACCATTTGCGAACCTTCGACGTTGGACTACTACACGGTTGCCGTGGGCTCCGCGGCGGGCAAGAACTACAGCATCACCGGTACGGCGAAGGGCAAGCAGGCGGGTGATTCTGCCTGCTCGCCGCTTTCCGTCAATCAGGCGGGCGCGAAAGGCCCCTCCGCGACTTGCTGGTAGGGTCCGGGCGCTGGAGTCTCGATCGCACCAAAGAAAAACCCGCCTTTCGGCGGGTTTTTCTTGATCTGGCGCCGAAGTTGGACTCGAATATCATCCACATCTGCATGAATTTAAACAATAAATAAACATGTCGTTTCGCCGAATACCGTCAAATGTACCGTCATCGGTGCAGCGGCGAAGCATGGATGACAGCGGTGCGTGTGGCAAAGAACAGCCGCTGACTAGGTGACGGCGACTGCCAAGAACTGCTCAGCGACACTCTAGAAGTGGCCCTCAAGTTGAAACTCTCCCAAGACGCATGTCGTCAGGACCAGCGATGGCGACGCAGCGGGACTCTTGCACGTGCTCTATCAGATCATCGTAACTGTGACAGAGGAAGACTGGTTTAGAGCACTCGCCGCAATAGCGAACAGAGTCTTCCCCTGAGATCTCCTTTAGCTCCCCCCACTGCCTGTCGCAGGGAAAACTAAATTCGCAAAGAATTGGGACGTTGGGCATCAGCGAACTCCGAAGCCAAGACGCCAAAGTGTACCCCCCTACCCGGTGGAGCAAGGGGCCGGTTTCTCGATGTACTCGGCATCATATTTTTCTTTATGTGTGCAGCAGTGCAATTTCGTTTACAAAGCGGACAACCGATCGAGCAGCGGCTCGTACAACTCGCGCCCTAGCAATGCCCTCTTCCAGCGGTCGGGAATACCCTCGCTTCCGTACAAGAGACCCGCGATGCCGCCGGCGACCGCCGCGGTCGTGTCTGTGTCATGCCCGAATGCAATGGCATGCCGCAAGCACGACTCATAATCCGGAGTGGCCTCAACAGACGCCTTGGCCGACCACAGCGTATCGACGACATAGCCTGTTCCGCGCGCGACGTCCGCATTGCTTGGGTCAAGCACCAGCGCCACCTCTGCCGACGGAAAGATATCCAGGCCGCCATTAGTGAGGAATCGCGCGACTGCCACGTCCCACGGATCGGCGGCGGACTCCAGGATTGACCTAGCCCACAGGCAGTAGACCGCGCACGCGATCTGTGACCGAGGGTGCCCGTGGGTCGGTAGCGATTGCCGTGCCGCCAGCATGATCAGGTCCCGGTCGTCGTCCTTGTGCCACAGGGCCAGCGGCAGCACTCGCATCAGCGAGCCATTGCCATTGTGGCGTTCCTCGGCCGGGCCACTGACCTCGGGTGGCACGCCCGTCCTCAGGCGATTTAAGGCTGTGTTGGTCTGACCGCCGATATCGAAAACACACCGGTTTACTGCATAAAAGCCTTCCGTCAACCAGCGACACAATCCTCTGGCGAAATGATCGAGATCCAGTCGGTCTCGCTCAAGCAAGCTGTCCAGCAAGATCAAAGCCTGTGCGCCGTCATCGCTCCACGTGCCCGGGTGCACGCCCGGATGTGAACGCTGGAATCCAGCGGGTGGGGCGAACTCAATCAGATGAGGGGGCGGAAGCTTTTCAGGCGAATGAAACTCATACGGCACACCCAAGGCGTCACCGACCAACAGGCCGATCAGTCCTCCGGCGGCAACAGACCTGAACTCTCTCATGTCACGGAGCCCCTGTGGCCAGCTACCAATTCTGGTGCGTGGCAATTCTTCAATGATGGCCATCCTCAGGCACGCTTTTCTTCCAGAAGTGACGCAACCCAATGCGAGGGCTCACTTTAATGGCGGCTGTGCCTTCCGGTCGTCTTCATCAAAGGCTACTTTGGAGGCGCGCCCACTGCGAAACTTGCCAAGCTTGTCCGACACGGAGGCCCAGGCAGCGTCGTTGCCCTGCTTGGACAGGTCGAAATATAGGCGTTCGTCTGCTTGAACTCCCATGCGGCCGGCATCGGCAAAAGCCGCAACGTCCGCGCTCAGGAACACGAACTGCCAACCGAGCTTTTTCTTAGCGCTTATCAACCGAGTCACCCGGGCGCGATCAAAATCCCGGCTCGCGTTCTCCTCGCCATCGGTCACGATCACGAAGACGACCTTTGCGGGACGCTCCGCGTCCCGCATTTCAGCCAAGGTCACTTCCAGATCCAGGATGCCCCGACCGATCGCGTCATACAGCGGCGTGCTGGCGCGGGGCACATAGGTATCCATCGTCAAGGCTTGGGCCTGCGCGATCGGCACCGCCTTCTGCAGCACTTCGTAAGGATCCTGCGAATCGAACTGCACCAATGTAAAGCTGGCCGTGTCCGGCAGCGCCTGCTGCTTATGTAGGAAGGCATTGAAACCGCCAATGACATCCTGGCGGATGCCCGCCATAGAGCCTGTGCGGTCAAGAATTACGGTGATATGCGACTGACTGGCCATGCGAGCACACTCCATCGGGTAGCGTCGGGAGACTGCGCCAGGGCCGTCGCACGGAGTGAGACGCTAGAAAGCGAAGCTGCCAGAGGCCAAGCATGAGGAGTGGGAAATGCGGATTGTCTATTCCGAGGAAATGGTAGCGCCGGCGCAGGGGTACTCGCCCAGCGCAGCTAAGCCCGCAAAGGTCATGGCGGCCTGGATGGCGCATTGGCCTGACACCGAGGTGCGCCCCGCCATGCCGGCCAGCCTCCAAGACCTACATCGTGCGCATGATGCCGACTATGTCGATGACGTTTTATCAATGCGCCAACCGAATGGCTTTGGCACGAAATCGCAAGAGGTCAATGCCAGCCTCGCGTATACCAGCGGAGCGTTGCTGACCGCTGCACGCTGGGCACTAGCGAAGGGCGGTGCCGTGGCAGCACCAGTATCTGGATTCCACCACGCGTGCTGGAGAAGCGGTGGTGGGTTCTGCACCTTCAACGGCCTGATGGTGGCGGCCTTAGCGCTACAGGCAGAACGTCCCGGGCTGAAAGTCGGAATCCTCGATTATGACTATCACTACGGGAACGGTACCGACAACATCCTGTCCGAGCTTCATTGCGATCGCATTGTGCATGTCACCGCGGGCGCGCAATGGCACACGTCCGACCAAGCTCCGGCCTTTCTGAGCAACATAGAAGCCGACCTCGATTCGATCGGCGCTTGCGACATCGTCCTCTATCAGGCGGGGGCGGATCCGCACATCGACGACCCACTGGGTGGATTCCTGACCACCGCTGAGCTCGCGAACCGCGACTGGAAAGTGTTCTCGGGCTTGCGTGAGCGCCGTATCCCGGTGGCGTGGGATCTGGCAGGCGGCTACCAGACGCCACTGGACAAGGTCGTTGAGATCCACGTCAACACTTTTGCCCAATGCTTCTTACACTGAGAAATTCTGTAAAAACCGCATTTGGCGAGCCATGAGGCTGTCCCAATGATTCGATAATAGAATGGCTTCAATGGGGGACATGTGCTGAAAATTGAAGCGATTGCAGCGGGCCAGCGGCTTGTGGGTGTAGACCCGTCCGGGCCGGTTGAAGTTGTTGCCACGAATTCCGCTGGTCCAGACGCCATCAATCTGGTTTACCGGACATCTGCCGGCGCGATTTCTGAGCGGATTCTGCTCCGGGGCGATGAGTCGTCGCTCGCCGAGGCGACCGCCACTCGTCCATGGTCCTTCGCTGCAAGCGGTGAGGCCTTCCAGTTGGCAGCTGAGGCGCTGCGCATCCGCTTCGCCCATCTGTTCGACCCGATGATGGCCGTCCATACCTCCGACGTGGAGCCACTGCCGCACCAGATCTCGGCGGTGTATGAAGCCATGCTGCCGCGCCAGCCACTCCGGTTCGTTTTGGCCGACGATCCCGGCGCAGGCAAGACAATCATGGCCGGCCTCCTGATCCGCGAACTGATTATGCGCTCCGACGCGCAGCGGATCCTGGTGGTGTCGCCGGGTTCGCTGTCCGGGCAGTGGCAGGACGAACTTCGCGACAAGTTTGGCTTGGAGTTCACCCTGTTCAGCCGTGAACAGCAGGAGCTGTCGGCCAACGGCAACGCCTTCAACCAGACCGATCACATGATCGCGAGGCTGGACCAGCTGGCACGCAATGATGACCTGAAAGAAAAGCTGCGGGCGTCGCACTGGGACCTGATCATCATCGACGAGGCGCACAAGTGCGCTGCCAGTTTTTCCGGCGGTGAGGTCAAGAAAACCCAGCGCTATGAGCTCGCCGAACTGCTGGGTTCGATCTCCCGTCACTTCCTGCTGATGACGGCTACGCCGCACAACGGCAAGGAAGAGGACTTCCAGCTGTTCATGGCGCTGCTGGACGGCGACCGCTTCTACGGCAAGTTTCGCGAGGGCGCCACGCGGGTGGACGTATCCGACCTGATGCGTCGCCTGGTGAAGGAAGAGCTGTTGAAGTTCGACGGCACCAAGCTGTTTCCGCCGCGGCTGGCCTACACCGCCAACTACGACCTGTCGCCTGCGGAGGAAGCGCTGTACGCGCATGTCTCGGACTACGTGCGCAACGAATGGAATCGTGCCGAGCAGCTCGATGGCAAGCAGCGCACCAGCATCGGGTTTGCGCTGACCCAGTTGCAGCGTCGCCTGGCTTCCAGCCCAGCCGCCATCTACCAGTCGCTAATGCGTCGTCGCAAGCGACTAGAAGAACGCTTGGAGGAAACGAAACTCATCGCCCGGGGCAACCGAGTCGGCATGGATCGCCCCACCTACGGCCGATTGGTGGCGATAGATGTGCCCGACGACCTTGACGAAGCAGAGGACGAGCTGTCACCTGAAGACTTCGAGAACGTCGCCGACCAGGCGGTGGAGCAGGCCAGCACCGCCGACACCATCGTCGAGATGGAAGCCGAGCTGTTTACCCTGCGCTCGCTGGAAGCAGAAGCGAGGGCGCTCTACGACAGCGGCAACGACCAGAAGTGGCGCGAGTTGTCGCAGATTCTGCAAGACAGCGGGCTGATGTTTGATGCGAACGGCAACCGCCGCAAGATCATCATCTTCACAGAGCACCGGGACACGCTGGCCTATTTGGCTAGCAAAATCATAAGTCTGCTGGGCAGATCGCAGGCCGTGGTCCAGATCCACGGCGGCACCAGCCGCGATGAGCGTCGCCGCGTACAGGAGGAGTTCCGCCAGAACAAAGACGTTCAGGTCCTGCTGGCCACCGACGCGGCGGGCGAAGGCGTCAACCTTCAGAACGCCAACCTGATGGTCAACTACGACCTGCCATGGAACCCGAACCGATTGGAACAGCGCTTCGGCCGCATCCATCGTATTGGTCAGCGCGAGATCTGCCACCTCTGGAACCTGGTCGCGGACAAGACCCGCGAGGGCGCCGTGTTCCAGCGCCTGTTCGAGAAGATCGAGATCGAGCGTCAGGCGCTAGGTGGCCGCGTGTTCGATGTGTTGGGGGAAGCCTTCAACGGAAGACCGCTGAAGGAGCTGTTGTGGGAGGCCATCCGCTACGGTGAACGTGAGGATGTCCAGCGCGATCTGTTCCGGGTGATCGACAACAGCCTGGATTCAGAGAAGCTGATAGAAATCTTCCGGCGCAATGCACTGGTGGACAACCACATGGGGCTGGACGCGCTCCATGCGATTAAGGAGGAGATGGACAAGGCCGAAGCGCGGAAGCTGCAACCGCACTTCATCCGCGCATTTTTCCTGAAAGCCTTCGAGCAAGTGGGCGGCGACGCTCGCCTGCGCGAGAAAGGCCGTTACGAACTGCCGCATGTGCCTGCGGCTATCCGCGAACGCGACCGCCGAATCGGCATGACCCGTCAGCCTGTGCTGCCGAAATACGCGCGCGTGTGTTTCGAGAAGGGTGACATCCGGTTCCTCAATCGCCCGATGGCCGACCTAATCCATCCGGCGCATCCGCTGATGGGCGCCGTCATCGACATGACTCTGGAAGCGCGCTTGCCCGCCTTGAAGCAAGGCAGCGTGCTGGTCGATCCGACCGACTTTGGCACCGCGCCGCACCTGCTGTTGATGGTGGACCACGAGGTGCGCGAGGGGTCGGGTGAGTCCGAGCGCACCGTCTCGCGTGAGCTTCAGTTCCTGAGGATCTCGCCTAACGGCGAGGCCACCTTCGCAGGCTGGGCGCCACACCTGGATTTGCGGCCGGCAACCGAAGCAGAAACTGAGCAAGTCCAGTCCTTGCTCGCTTCCTCTTGGCTTGACCAAGGCCTCGAGCAGCGCGCGCTGGAATGGGCTGGCGGGCAACTGGTGCCCAAACACTTGATCGGTGTGCGCGACCGCCGGCTGCGCCACATCGAGAAGGTGAGCCAGGCGGTTCATGAGCGTCTCACCCGCGAGATCAACTTCCTCTCCCATCGCGCCATCGCGTTGCAGGAGGAAGTGCGGGCCGGCAGACAGCCCCGGGTTCAGCCGGAGAACCTGATCCGTCGCGCCGAGGAACTGACCGCCCGGCGAGCCGCACGACTTCAGGAATTGGAAGCCCAGCGCCATATCGTGCCGGCCACACCGAGGATCGTGGGCGGTGCGCTGGTCGTCCCGAACGGCTGGTTTCAGGCA
>Ga0209480_10001824_pt1 | contig 15230 bp, 13 predicted proteins | sample JI61114C2DNA_FD_187501 | JGI IMG/M metagenome (GOLD analysis project Ga0209480, IMG submission 187501) | Wastewater effluent complex algal communities from Wisconsin, to seasonally profile nutrient transformation and Carbon sequestration -... | ecosystem: Engineered > WWTP > Effluent > Algae...
CAGCCGTAGCCTCAGGCTGAGAGCGGTCCTTGAAGGTCATTGGCGGCTGAACGGCCGGTGACCGACAGATTGCGGCCTATCCCCGCTCTTCAGCCGACTGGCTCCAATGGCCGACGAGCCGCCGTCAAACTCGAAGAAGTAGATGTTGGCCAAATCGGATGCTTTCTCAACTACGACAGCCATCCTCATGCAATCATCACGGATTTCCAGTAGTGACTTTGGCCTTCAAGTAAATCGTCCTAAGCTTGGTCAGTTCAGTTTCACAGTCGAGTCGCAGGACTTCACGATCAGTTGCGTTGATCTCGTCACCGGCCGCAATGGACTTCGTTCTGCAATCAAGCTCACGTTCCTTCAGCCAGATTCGCTGCTCTGGCAACATTGATTTTCTGAAATCGGCAGTTGCGCCATTCCAAACAACGTTGATCTCGTCGTTCGCCTGTTTGAGGCTCGCTTGTGCCGTCTCAAGTTTGAGACGACTTTGATTGTTCTCAAGCTCTTGGCGTTGTTGCTCCAGAACAGTCTGACGGGCTTGAGCGTCCTCCTGATCCTTCACCTTTTTGGTTTCAGCCGCATCGACCAGTGGCTTCAAGAGGTTGCCAGCGATGACCTCCGTCGCAAAGCTTAGCTGCTTGCTTTGCCGTTCAGTCGTTACATAAACGGCTTTCCCATCGTCTGTTGGCTGTGCTGAGTACTCGATTCCATCTGTAGCCGTGCCGGCTTCGTACTTGATGTCCAGTGCAGACGCGTGCGCCAGGAGATTTTGATACCCAAAGTACTTCCTGACTTTGTTCGCGGTCTCCGCAACGTCCATCGGAACGACGACCTTCATCTCGGCCTCGCAGAATCGCTTGGTGCTGTTTGGATCTTTCTTGGATGTACGAACACTCACGAAATCGATAGTCAGGCTGCTGACCAGCGCCCTGAACTTTGCCGCATCCCATTGAAGCGTTTGCCGATCGATGCCGGTCTGCAGTTCTTTTTTTACCTGCTGTTCAAGTTCTTCTCGAATCAGGTCGCGAAGTGCTGACTTGGCCACCTCGTCGCCGCAGTTGACCTCAGTCAGCTTCTTGTCTTCTGAAGTACATCCAACAAGGAGCAGTGCAGCAAGGATGCAGCCACTCATTTTTCTCATCATCTAGTCCTTAGTTTTGGGCGCTATCTGGAGCAAACCACTTACGGAAAGTACCCCTGCCGTTCTCGCTCCAGCCTTCTGATGTCGGCCCTGGTGTTGCGCAGATCATCGTTGAGTGAGCGAATCTGCTGTTCCAGATCAGCGATTCGCTCCCTGTCGGCTCTCCGTTGAAACTGGCAGGACGAACGCTCTGATGCAATGTCAGAGAAACAGGATGAAACGCTACCTGATGAGGCTCGAGAGTCGGATCGGTGGCGAGGCGCGGTATCGAAGAGACGTTGCGCTGGCGCGGATGGTGGTGGTGGAGAGTATCCGGCTCGGTGGCAGTGATAGTCGCCTGTCTTGCGGTTGAAGTGACAGCCTTCAGCATTAAGGCCGCCGCCGTGTGCAAATGCTGCCGACTGAACACAGCAGGCCAGTAGCAGGAAGGGCAGGCGCACGCTCAGCGCCGCAGCGTGCGATGTAATCACCCGCAAACGATTTAGAAACCTAAACCCTTGGTGGCCCGCTGGTGAGCCTGTCCATAGTTCGGATTGCCGTAGTTCTGGTTGTACGTAGGAGGATTCGAGTACTCATGGCGTTGAGTGCCCTCCCGGCCGTTGTACGGGTTCGTATTGCCTTGGGCGCTGTAGTTGTCATGACGATACTGATTTGGCGCCGTTTGATAGTGGGGCTGAACGTATGTCCCATCGTGGCGGGCGTAGCCGCGTACGTAGTTGTCGGCTGAGGCAACAGACGAAACGACAGTCAGGACAATTAACGCCATCTTCTTCTTCACAATGCATTTCCCCGGTTGTTCGCGCACCTGAAGTGCGCAACTAACCGCATTTTCTACCTTTACAGAAACTTACACATCTACCGAAAGGCATAGAGAAGCTCACCGCTTGCCCTTCCGCCTCTCTCACGCTGGGATCGGCTCGCCAAAGCTCCTGAGCCCCGCGCCACGGCTGCGCACGGCCGCGTCGGTCACAAAAAGCATCGGATCATGGGGGCACGGGTAAACTGCGCCCCCATGCGTTACTTGCCCTTGTTGATCGCCAGTTTGCTGGCCGGCTGCCACTCAGCCCCTCTGTTCCCTCCTGCACCCAACCCCACCGAATCCCGAGTCCTGTCCCCGCGGCCACCTGCAGGCTCCGCCGTTGAACTCGTCTATGGCAAGAAGGCCGTCGGACATCGAGACTTTGCTGGCGCCAAGAAGGTGCTACCGAGTGTGTTCGCTGGGATGGAGGAGGATTTCTACTGTGGATGTCGCTACACCGGCAAAGCCGTCGATCTGGCCGGTTGTGGATACCGGCCGAGAAAGAGCTTCGAGCGGGCCAGCCGCATTGAGTGGGAGCACGTTGTGCCTGCTTGGGTGTTGGGGCAGCAGCGCCAGTGCTGGCAGCAAGGCGGACGCAAAAACTGCACCGATACTGATCCGGTGTTCCAGGTCGCGGAAGGTGACCTGAACAACCTAGTGCCGGCCGTGGGCGAGGTCAATGGCGATCGCAGCAACTTCGCCTACAGCGCATGGACCCGTCGGCCGATTCCCATGTATGGGTCGTGTCAGACCATCGTCGACTTTAAAGGCAAACGAGTACAGCCCCGCGAAGATGTGCGTGGACGAGCCGCCCGGATCACCCTCTATATGCACGAGACGTACAAGCTGACCCTGAGCAGTCAGGAGAAGAAGCTGATGTGTGCGTGGGCCAAGACCTACCCGGTTGATGACTGGGAGCGGGAGCGCAACACGCGTATCGTGCGTTTGCAGGGCAGGGGCAATCACTGGGTGACGGAGCCTGCAAAGCTCAAGGCTGTCTGCGGCTGATGATCGTGATGGCCGATTCTCGAAAGAGTCAGGCTGCGCCTTGCCGCAGCTCGGCAAGCAAGGCCTTTGCCTGCTCGTCATTCCCGAAAACAAGGTGCAGCAGCGTTCGGACGTAGAGTGGAATGTCCCGTCCAGCCTCGTAACTGTTGCCACCGGACTGCGTAACCATGGCACGCCCCCAGAACGCGCTCTGTGTCATCCCGATGCGCTTACGTTGCGCACGAGCCGTTTCCCCAGTGACCGCAGCTTTAAGGGTTTTTGTGTCCGGCTTGTAGTCCAAGGGAAGCCCTTGGCGGAGTTCGGTCAGCAGTGCCTGTGCCCCCTCGTCCGGTCCATAGGCAAGTTGGACAAGAGCTCTAACCTGGGCCGGTGCACGCCGCTCCGCTTCGTAACGACTCCCGCCCGACTGGGTTATGTGAATCACACCCCAGAATCGAGCTTGACTATATCCCAGCCACTTACGCAAAGCCCTAAAGTTTCGTCCCTCGTAAGGCTCGTGAGCCGGGGTGTCCGTCGGTGACGGTTCAGTCCCGCGAACAGGCATCACTGGGATAGGTTGAGCTGCAACGATAGGCGCAGTTTCAAGGAGTTCCGTGTCGTCGTGAGCGTAAGCCGGCGAGCAGCAGCACAGGATGCGCAACGGCGTCGGTGCGATCGCTTCCACGCGATGGGGTGTACCCGGTGGAATACAGACGGTGTCGCCCGTCTTGATGGGAAACAAGTCGTCGCCAAGTGTCATGCGGCCACGTCCACTGATAACGTAATAAATTTCTTCAGCCTTGTGGTGCCGATGCAGGAGCGTTCGCTTGCCCGCCGAGATCGTGGCCTCGGCAAGGCTCTGTGCCGTGTTGCCATGCACGGCCGGATGCATCAACTCCCGGATTTTAGAGCCGTCTTTGGTGATGTAGGGAGTGACTTCGAAGTAGGGCTGAAGGCGTCGCATGTTTGACAGGTGACCTGATGTGTCGTCGCAGGCCACCCAGATTGACTAGAAACGGAGACGTTACCGGGGGAGCTACGGAAGGACAAGCGCCGTGCCCAAATCGGTTCTCTCTTGAGCACCGCGGGAGCCGACGCCAGAGTGTTTGCTAAGCCGCACCTTGATGGGTAAGGGTTGCGACGATTTCTGAAAAGGAGGGTTTGCCGGATACGAAGGCTGCCCAAGCGTCCATCAGCTCTCGCCGCTGTTCTAGCAGATCCGTCCGATGGTACGCAGCCTCGACCTTGTCCTTGATCGTGTGTGCAAGCGATCGTTCAGCCAGATCCCGCGAGTAACCCTTCTCGCTGCACCAGTCGCGAAAACTTGATCGGAAGCCATGAGCCGTAGCGACTCGTCCAGGCGTGTCGCTCGGTGCTTTCATCCGACGGAGCAGGGCGGTGATCGCCATGTCCGAAAGTTCGACCTGATCACGAATCGACGGGAACACAAGGCTGTCATGCAGATCCTTCTGGCCTTGAAGGATCTGCAACGCCCGAGGTGATAGGGGGATGCGATGGAGCAACTTCGCTTTCATCCGCTCAGATGGGATCGTCCAGATCGCGTTTTTGAAATCCACTTCAGCCCAAGTCATCCCGCGAGCTTCCCCAGAGCGGCAAGCCGTCAAAATGATGAATTCCAACAACGTGCGTGACACCTCAGGCCGGTTGCCCGGCTTGAGGTTCGTTTTGACGAACTCAGGAATGTCCCGCCAAGCCATCGCAGGGTGGTGCTGGGTTCGGATGGCCTTGCCAGGCTGCTGCGCAAGCAGGTGGCCGACCACGTCTACAGGGTTCGACTGACAGTGACCGTGTGCCCACCCCCAGGAGATCACAGCGTGGATACGCTGCTTCACGCGACTGGCCGTTTCAGCTTTCTTGAGCCAGATCGGCTTGAGGACTTCTGCCACGTCACCGGGCTGGATCTCGTTCAAGCGCTTCTCACCGAGCTTCGGAAAGACGTACTCGGTCAGGGTGTTGATCCATTGTTGCCCGTGCTTGGGGTTCTTCCAGCCGGGGAGTAGATCCTTGTGCAGGATCTCAGCCGCTTCCTTGAAACTGGGTATCGCCGGGGGCTTGGGAGCCTCTTCGATCTTGGCTTTCTCTTCCAGGGGGTCTTTCCCCTCAGCAATTTCAGCACGCATGGCCGCGGCGCGCTTGGCCGCTTCGGCGATGCTGACGTCTGGGTATGAGCCGAGTCCCGCACTCCTTCGTTTGCCCGTAACAGGGCTTACATAACGAAGGTTCCACTTACCGCGCCCCCGTGTTCGGTTTGGTTCCAGCGTCAAGCCAGGTATGGCCCCGTGGGGCACCGGCTTGTCTTCTGGTCTGATGCTTCGTGCCTTGGTGTCGGTGAGTATTGCCATCTCAGTTTCCTATGTAGCCTGCCATTTAGCCTGCCACGAAATCCTGGCTTTGGCTAGGCGGGATTGGATAGTCTGGGATAGAAAAGTTATAAAAAACAGTGTATTAAAAAATTATTTTGGACGTTATTAGAGCGGATTGGGTCTTATGTTGGCGGTCACCGCCACCGCCACCGACAGGTTGTAGCCGAGCAGCCACATCAACCACACCCCGCCAACCAACGCAAAGGGCACCGACAGCATCACGATCAGCGTCTCGGTGAGGCGACGGAAGTTCAGGTAAAGGAGCAGGAAGATCGTCAGAAGGGTGATCGGGATGACGACCTTCATTTTTTCGATGGCCCGCTCCATGAATTCAAACTGGCCGCTCCACGTTACGTAGTAGCCGGACGGGAACTTGATCTGCTCGGCCACGGCCTTCTTCGCATCGGCCACGTAACCACCGATGTCCCGGTCGCGGATATCCACGAAGATATAGGCCGACAGCAGCGCGTTTTCGGTACGGATACCCGGCGTGCCCTTGGCGACGACAACCTTCGCCACTTGCCCGAGCGGAATCATCGCCCCACCCATGGTCGGGATCAGAACTTCACGGGCAATCTGCTGCGGGTCGGAGCGCAGCTCTCGCGGGTAGCGCACCGTCACCCCAAAGCGCTCACGCCCCTCAACGGTGGTGGTCACCATCTCGCCGCCCAGCGCACTGCCGATCACATCCTGCAATTCGCCCACGGAAAGACCGTAGCGGGCCAGTTGTTCCCGGTCCGGCTCAATGTTGAGGTAGAAGCCGCCGGTAATGCGCTCGGCAAAGGCGCTGGTGGTGCCCGGCACGGTTTTGACGACAGCCTCGATTTCCTTGGCCAGTTTCTCCATTTCACCGAGATCCTTGCCAAAGACCTTGATGCCGATGGGCGTGCGGATACCGGTGGACAGCATGTCGGTGCGGGCCTTGATCGGCATCGTCCACGCATTGGCCACACCCGGGAACTGCAGCGCCTTATCCATTTCAGAGATCAACTTATCGGTCGTCATGCCCGGCCGCCATTCGGTTTGCGGCTTGAGGTTGATGACCGTCTCGAACATCTCGGTCGGTGCCGGGTCGGTGGCCGTATTGGCGCGGCCGGCCTTGCCAAAGACTGATTCGACCTCAGGGAAGCTCTTGATGATCTTGTCCTGGGTCTGCATCAGCTCGGCGGCCTTGGTGATCGACATGCCCGGCAGGGAGGCCGGCATGTAGAGCAAGGTGCCTTCGTTGAGGGTCGGCATGAACTCGGAGCCCAGGCGGGACGCGGGATAGACCGATACGGCCAGGACGATCAGCGCGAGGACGATGGTCAGCTTCTTCCAGCGCATCACCGCGGCGATGATCGGCCGGTACAACCAGATCAGCACCCGGTTCACCGGGTTCTTCGCCTCCGGCATGATCTTGCCGCGGATGAACAGCAGCATCAGTACCGGCACCAGGGTGACCGATAGAATCGCCGCGCCGGCCATCGAAAAGGTCTTGGTGTAGGCCAGCGGCGAGAACATCCGCCCTTCCTGACCTTCCAGGCTGAAGACTGGCAAAAAGGAGACTGTGATGATCAGCAGCGAGAAGAACAGCGCCGGTCCCACCTCCTTGCAGGCGGCCAGCATCGCTTCAAAGCGCTCCGAAGCCGAATGCCCCTCAGGTAGGCGTTCCAGGTGCTTGTGGGCGTTCTCGATCATCACGATGGCCGCGTCGATCATTGCGCCAATGGCAATGGCGATGCCGCCCAGGCTCATCAGGTTGGAGTTCATCCCCAGAAGACGCATGGCGATGAAGGCCATCAGCACCCCCACCGGCAGCATCAGGATTGCCACCAGCGCGCTCCGCACATGCAGCAGGAAGACGATGCAGACCAGGGCGACGATGATGGACTCCTCGATCAGCGTGCCCTTCAGGGTTTCGATGGCCCGGTGGATCAGCTCGGAGCGGTCATACACGGTCTGTACCGTCACCCCTTCGGGCAGGCCAGGGCCGATCTCGGCGATTTTTTCCTTCAGATTGTGAATGACCTCCAGCGCATTCTGGCCGTAGCGGGCCATGGCAATCCCCGCGACGACTTCTCCTTCGCCATTCAGTTCGGTCAGCCCGCGCCGTTCGTCCGGCGCCAGTTCCACCCGGGCAATGTCGCGGATCAGCACCGGCGTGCCCTTGTCGGCCTTGACCACCAAGAGTTCGATATCGTCCTTGCCGCGCAGGTAGCCCTTGCCGCGCACCATGTACTCGGTCTCGGCCATTTCGACCACGCGGCCACCTACATCCCGATTGGAATCACGGATCACCTGGGCGACCTTCATCAGCGGAATGCCGTAGGCGCGCAGCTTCACCGGATCGACAGTGACCTGGTAGGTCTGCACAAAGCCGCCTATCGAAGCGACTTCGGCGACGCCGTGGGCCTTGGCAAGCTGGTAGCGCACATACCAATCCTGGATCGTGCGCAGTTCGGCGAGGGTCTTGTCCTTGGCCAACAGCGCGTACTGGTACACCCAGCCGACACCGGTCGCATCCGGCCCGATCTGCGGCGTGATGCCCTTGGGCATGCGCCCTGAGGCAAAGTTGAGGTATTCCAGCACCCGCGAGCGGGCCCAGTAGATGTCGGTGCCATCCTCGAAAATGATGTAAACAAAGGAAGCGCCGAAGAACGAAAAGCCGCGCACCACCTTCGACTTGGGCACCGACAGCATGGCCGTGGTGAGCGGATAGGTGACCTGGTCCTCGACCACCTGCGGCGCCTGGCCGGGGTATTCGGTGTAGACGATGACCTGCACGTCGGACAGATCGGGCAGCGCGTCGATGGGGGTGCGCAGCACCGCAAAGACGCCGGCGGCGAGAATGAAAAGCGTGGCGAGCAGAACCAGGAAGCGGTTCCGGCCCGACCAGTCGATGATCCTGGCAAGCATGATGTGTCCTGTCAGTGGCCTGCGTGGGGGTTGGCTGCAGGCGCCGCAGCCTTGCCGACTGGCGTGGCGGAAGTGATGACCCATTCACCGGGCTGGCGCTCGACGAATTCGACATCGACCTTGGCTCCCGGCTTCAAGGTCTGCAGCAGCGACGGATTGGCCACCTTGAACTCCATGGTCATGGCTGGCCACTTGAGGCTGGCAACTGGACCATGACTGAGGCTGACCGTACCTGCCTTGGCGTCCACCTCATCGACCGATCCTTCGGCACGATGACCCGCTGTCTTGGGCGCAAGTGCAGCCTTGTCACCGTCCTTGTCGGACTTCGGCGCAGCGCCATGGCCCGAATGCCCAAAGCCGCCTACCGCAGCCTTCAGGTTGCTTTCCGCATCGATGAGGAAGTTCGCGGCGACGACCACCTTTTCGCCGGCCTTCACGCCACTGAGCACTTCCAGGTGGGTATCGCTTCGGGCACCCAGCTTGACCTCCCGGGGCTCGAAACGTCCTTCGCCTCGGGCAATGAGGACGATCTGACGCGTTCCACTATCGATCACTGCCGAAGCCGGCACCGTCACGACTTGTCCCTTACCCCCCACAGGCATCTCCACCTGGGCGAACATCGCGGGCTTCAGGAGCTGGCCCGGATTGGCCAGTTCGACCCGAACCGGCACCGTTCGCGTTTCGGGATTAAGGGTCGGATAGACATAGCTCACGCGGCCCTCGAAGACCTTGTCCGGGTAGGCATTGATGCGCACCTTCGCCACGGCCCCCGTACGCACCTGAGCAATGTCCTGTTCGAACACGTCGGCGACAACCCACACCGACGACAGGTCGGCCACCTGATACAGGGTATCGCCAGGCATGAAGCGCATGCCTTGCAAAGCCTTCTTCTCGGTGACGACGCCGGAAACCGGGGAGCGGAAGGTCAGCGTGCGCTTGGATGCACCGGATTTCGCCAACGCACGGATCTGCTCCTCGGAAATGTCCCAATTCCTGAGGCGCAGCAAACTCGATTCGGCCAGTTGCTGCATGCCGCTCCGGGCTTCGCTGCCAGCATCCTTCAAGGCTTCGACACCCTGGGCGGCAATGGCGTACTCACGCTGGGCGGAGACCAGTTCCGGGCTGTACACCTCGAACAGCGGCTGGCCCTTGGCGACCGGCTGGCCGGTGACGTTCACGTGCAGGCGTTCCACGTAACCCTCGAACTTCGGGGAGATGGCAAAACTGCGCCGCTCATCGATTTCGATCCGACCGGCAGCGCGCACCTGCTTGTCAAGGGCACGCAGTTCGGCGACCTCGGTACGCACACCAAGCTTTTGCACTTTCTCGGTACTGATCTTGATCCATCGGGCTGCTGCGGGCTCGTCGTCCGCCTCGCCTTGATAGACCGGGACATAATCCATCCCCATCGGATCTTTCTTCGGCGTTGGCGAGGTATCCGGCAAGCCCATCGGGTTGCGGTAGTAGAGGAGCTTGCGCTCCTTCTTCATGCCTTCAACAGGTGCCGTAACAGCCGCCACAGAGGGCTCCGAGTGGTTGGTCACTGGCCGCTGGCCCAGCCAGTAGCCACCACCGGCAGCCAGGGCGACCGACAGGCCGATCGCAATACCTGCGCCTGTTTTCATAGATCTTCTCCGAGGATTCGTTCGATTTCTGCAAGGCGCATCTGCGCGTCGGCCTGGGCCTTGATACGGTTTTGACGGGCCTGACGGATCTGCCGCTGGGCGTCGAGCAAGGTGGCGAAATCCACTTTGCCGGTTTCGTAGCCGGCCAATGCCGCCTTGAAAGTCAGTTCGGATTGCGGCAACAAGCTGGTTGCGGCAAGGGTCTCGGTCCGCCGCGCGGCATCGAAGCCGGACAGGTTTTCAGCCAATTCGCCCAAAACCTGATTGGCGGTGGCGTCGCGACGGGCATGGGCGGCCGACAGCATGGCTTCCGACTCGCGCTCCTGGGCCCGGCGGGAACCCTGCTGCAGGGGCAGGTTCAGTTCGACCATCAGTTCCCATTCCTTCACGGAACCCTGGTACTGGATCGGCGAGACACCCAGCGTGAAGTCCGGGTAGCGGTTCTTGTAAGTCAGTTCGCGATTCTTCTCGGCCGAACGGATACGGGCCTCTTCGGCAAAGAGCTGCGGGTTCTTTGTGCGCACACGCGCCTCAAGGGCCACCGGGTCGAGCTGGGCCGGGGCCGGCAGCGTTCTCAGGCGTTCTGGCGCGGCAAGCGGGGAAGCGCTGGGCCTTGCAAGGAGGGCATTCAGCCTTGCCTGGAGCTGCCGGCGTTCGTTCTCCAGGGCGACCAGCTCGCTCTTCATGCCGGTCTGCTCCACCTGCGCCCGAATCACGTCCTGCTGGGCGGCGAGCCCTCCGGCGTAGCGCACCTGGGCGATCTTCTCCAGACGCGTCATCAGGTCGAGGATTTCGCGGGTCAGCTGCTCGTTGCGATGAACGTACTGGAGCTGCGAGTAGGCGGTCTTGATGCGGGCAGCGAGTTCCGCCCAGGTGCCACTGGCACGCCCGTCGGCACCGCGCGCGTCGAGTTCGGCGATCTCCCGCTTCAGGTCTCGCTTGCCGAGCCAGGGCACGTCCTGCATCAGCAGGTAGCGCGTGCTACCGACCCGGGCCGGCGCCAGGGTGGGGCTCTGGTCACCCATGCGGGTGATGTCGCGCAATTCGGTTCGAAACTTCGGGTCCGGCAAAGCGCCGGCCGGTGTGACCCGCTCTGCAGCGGCTTCAGCCTCGTAACGCATCGAGGCGTATTCAGGATTGCGGCTGCGGGCGAAGTCCAGTAGCGACTCGACGTTGGCGCCAAGCGGGACGTCCTGGGCATGCGCAGCCAAGCTGAATGCCCCCAGCACCACGGCGTACAACCAACTTGCGCGCGGTTTCGTACGCATCTTCATTGATGACTCCCTGAATATTGTCGGACTCTGGCAAGCGAAGCCACTTCACCAGAAAACCTTCACTTTTTACGTCGCCCCTTGCTAATTGCGTTCCAGATGCACCACGGTCATCGCACCGTTGATCTGGTCAGCCATGAAGCGGACCTTGTCACCGGCCTTCACCTGATCCAGCCAGACCGGATCCTTGACGCGGAACACCATGGTCATCGCCGGCATGCCGTTGGGCAGCGGGCCATGGGACAGGGTGAGCTTGCCGGCGGACTTGTCCACCTTCTTCACAAGGCCATCGGTCATTTGCGACGAGGCTGCGCCATGCCCGGCATGGGTTTCAGCAGGGCCGGGGTATTCGTTGTCAGCGAACGCCGGCGCCGAGAATGCGGCAACGAGTGCGGCAGCAAGGGTAATCAAAGGGGTCTTCATTGAAATCTCCTTCAAGAGAGGTATCGAAATTCAGTGACGGGCAAACACGCTGGTCGAACCATCGGCTTTGACGAGCAGCGTTTCGTAGGACATCGGCTTGGCGCTTTCCATGCCAGGGGAGCCCGGCGGCATGGAGGGAACCGCCAAGCCAACGGCCTTGGGCTTCTCTTTCAGCAGGCGCTGGACATCCGCCGCCGGGACATGCCCCTCGATGAGGTAGTTGCCGACCTTGGCCGTGTGGCACGACCCGTAAGCGTCAGGCATGCCGAGCTTCTTGCGCTGCCCCGGAACGTCTTCCACCTCATGCGTCTTCACGTCGAAGCCCTGAGCCCGCATGTGTTCGACCCATTTCCCGCAGCAACCGCAATACGGGCTCTTGTACACATCGACCTGAGCCCCGGCCAGGGCGGTGCCCGCCATCAGGCCCAGGACGGACGACAAGATCAGCATCTGCAGTTTCATGGCGATTCCTTTGGTGAGTGGGATGGCTCATTTTGGCAAGCGCACTCCGACGGGAAGCTGTCCTGAAAATTACTTTTCTGTAATCTTCAAGCGGAGGCGCTGAAGCCCTAGTGCGTGTGCTTGAACCCGGGCGGATGGGTGTGCCCCTTTTTCTCCACGGCTACGGGAGAGACGGGCTCATCCTTTGCAGGGTCGCCATGAGCGTCATGGGCATCAAGCCCACCGTGACTGTGCCCCTCGCTGGATGCCACAAGCGCCGTATAGTCGGTCGCAGTCAGCCCGGGCAGCCTCTGGAGGAAGGCGACCAGATCCCAGATCGCTTCATCCTCCATCCCGCCCTTCGACCAGGCGGGCATGCCTGAAGCCTTGATTCCGTGCTTGATGATCCAGAACTGACGGGCCTGGGCGAATTGGGGGTCGAGCGCAGCTTCGGGCTTGACGGTCAGCTTTGGGGGTGTCGGATAGAGCCCTTTCCGGATCTCCGAGTCCTCTGCTTCCGGAGACAAGTGACATCCCACACACATCGCGTCGTAGTTACCCGAGCCCCGGCGGACCCGTTCCGGATTCGTCAGATCAACAGGCGGCTTGATCTCACTTGCCCGAACTGCGATGGAGCGCTCACGCGCGAATTCGAGCAAACGATAGGTCAGCGGGTGATGGGGCTCGTCGGCGGCAACGTTGATGGCGCCGGAGTAAAGAAGGACGGCCCCTGAAGCCGCACCCACGGCAGCCAGAACCGCCAGGGTGATCAGAGTCTTGTTCATGATGGGGTTCCTCAGTGCTTGTTATCGTGAGTGGAACTCAGTGACCGGAATGCGGGCCGGGCTTTCGGACCTGCACTTCGGTTGCTGCGGGCTTGCCCGTCGCCGGCATGGATTGCCCCCCCTGGGTTTTTGCGCGCGGCGGCTCAGCGGCGGGCCCGGTCCATTCATAGGCACGGGTGCCGGGAGGCTGCTTGTACCAGCCGGGGTCGGAGTAATCGCCGACCTTCTGCTCGGCACGGACTTTCAGGACAGTGAACATGCCGCCCATCTCCACCGCACCATAGGGGCCTTGGCCTGTCATCATCGGAAGGGTGTTGTCCGGCAGCGGCATCTCCATTTCACCCATGTCGGCCATGCCGCGCTCTCCCATCACCATGTAGTCGGGAATGAGATCGGTGATCTGCTTGGCGGCCTCCCGGTGATCGACCCCGATCATCGTCGGCACGTCATGGCCCATCGCATTCATCGTGTGGTGGCTCTTGTGGCAATGGAAAGCCCAGTCACCCGCTTCGTTGGCGATGAACTCGATTTGGCGCATCTGCCCGACGGCGATGTCGGTCGTCACTTCCGGCCAGCGCGACCCCTTGGGCGTCGGGCCGCCGTCGGTGCCGGTGACCGTGAATTCGTGACCATGCAAGTGAATCGGATGATTCGTCATCGTCAGGTTGCCGACGCGGATACGTACCCGGTCGTTCTGGCGCACATTGAGGGAGTCGATGCCCGGAAATGCCCGACTGTTGAAGGTCCACAAGTTGAAGTCGAGCATCGTGTTCACCTTCGGTGTGTAGCTGCCGGGATCGATGTCGTAGGCGTTCAGGAGGAAGCAGAAATCCCGGTCCACCTCGTCGATAAGGGGGTGCCGCTCCTTCGGATGGGTAACCCAGAAGCCCATCATGCCCATCGCCATCTGGGTCATCTCGTCGGCGTGGGGGTGATACATGAAGGTGCCTGGCCGGCGTGCCACGAACTCGTAGACGAAGGTCTTGCCAGGGGGAATCTGAGGTTGATTGAGTCCGCCGACACCATCCATTCCGCTGGGCAGGCGTTGCCCGTGCCAATGAATGGTCGTGTGCTCGGGCAGGCGGTTGGTGACAAAGATGCGGACCCGGTCGCCTTCGACCACTTCGATCGTTGGGCCGGGGCTTTGTCCGTTGTAACCCCACAGGTGGGCATTCATGCCAGGAGCGATCTCCCGCACAACCGGCTCGGCCACAAGGTGAAACTCCTTGACGCCCTTGTTCATGCGCCACGGCAACGTCCAGCCGTTGAGGGTGACCACCGGGTTATAGGGCCGACCGGCGCCGGTGACGCCTCGCGGGAAATGCGGAGGCGCCGTGTTCGGGTCCTCCTTCAGGATGAGTTCAGGAAGTGCGGCCATGGCGACGGAACTGACCGAGGCCGCGGCCACGGCGCCACCGGTCAGGCCCAGGCTTTGGATGAATGCGCGACGGGATGTCATCGGGTGTCCTTTCGGTTCAGTGATCCGGACGGCCGGTGCTGGCCGGGGAAGTGCGCGCGGCGGCGGCCAAGGAGGGCTTGCCGATCAGGGCCATTTGTAGATCACTCTGGGCAATCCAGTAGTCACGCAGGGACTCGATGTAGCTGTTCACGCTGCTGATCTGGGAGCGGGCATCGGCAAGCAGATCGAAGACCCCGATCAGCATGCCGTTGTAGCGCAGTAGGTTCTCTTCGGCGATCCGCTTGTTGAGCGGCACGATTTCGTCCCGGTAATGCTTTGCAATGTCGAAGCTGTTGCGATATGCCGAATAGGCTTCGCGGACTTCCGAACGGGCGTTGATGGCAGCTTCCGCCGCACGTTCAACGGCCTGGCCATAGATGGCTTCCGCCTTGGCAACCTTGCTGCCGCCAAAGTCGAAGATCGGGAGTTCGAAACTCACTTCGTAGCCGCGTTTGTAGCCGCTATCCCGCGTTCCCTCCAGGACACGCGCCGGCCCAAACTCCAGCACGTTGATGAAGCGTGTGGCCTGGGTGAGGCCAAGGTTCTTGGCCAGCGCCTCGGTTTCGAGACGGACCGCCTGGAGATCAAGGCGCTGATCCAGTGCCGTTTGCTCGACTGCCGGCAGCTCGTCGGGCAACTTGGGCAGATCTGGCAGGCGCTCGGGGAGTCGAATCGCCTGGGATGATGGCAAGCCCAGCAGCTTGGTCAGCCGCTCCCGCGCCGCAATGCTGGCTTGCTCGGCCCGAGCGAGATCGAGGGCCGCGGAGGCATAAAAGCCTTGCTCGCGTGCCTGCTGAAGCCGGTTGAAGTTACCGACTTCCGCCATCTTGCGGGCCAGGCCAGCGCCGGCTTCCGCGGCCTGCTTGACTTTCCGGAGGTAACGGACCGACTCTTCGGCCGCGATGGCTCCAAAGTAGGCTTTGCGCGTCTCGGAGGCCAGCCTCGCCACCTCCAGCGCCGTCATGCGCTGGGTCTGGGCGAAGTTGCGTTTCTCGACCTCCACGGCAAGCGGCATGGTGACCAGCG
>Ga0209480_10001825_pt1 | contig 15229 bp, 13 predicted proteins | sample JI61114C2DNA_FD_187501 | JGI IMG/M metagenome (GOLD analysis project Ga0209480, IMG submission 187501) | Wastewater effluent complex algal communities from Wisconsin, to seasonally profile nutrient transformation and Carbon sequestration -... | ecosystem: Engineered > WWTP > Effluent > Algae...
CATAATGAAATATCTCATTTGTTAATGAATCAAGAAGTGAGATAGAAGTGCGGACTAGGGCAAGTCGCATGGTCCTTTATGCGCGCAATTGCACCATAAACGTTTCAGTTATGATGAAGTTTTGACGGGTTCATTTAATTTAGGGAACTTTTGAGCAGAAGGTCGGAAATTCGTAAAATAAATGTGAGGCTTTTACAAGCCTGAGCGTATACCTTTCATTGTCAAAACGAACGAAAAAAGTTTTAATGAACTCGATAAAAGCAACTTTTTTATTTCAAATAACAAAAATCAAAGAGAATGTTTTGATTTTTCTTCTACTTGCCGCAACTGCATTGGTCACATTATATGTTGGTTATCGACATGAGGAGCTGGCACGGAGTGTCGTTTATCTCAGTGTGATGTGGTTTTTTACTTTTTTAATGGATCTCTATGCTATCCTAAAACCTACGAAAGATGCATTTATAGTGCGACAGCCGAAACGTGAATCGATGTATTTTATCGCTTGCGTCGTTTTGGGTTTTGTGTTTTTGTTTTTCCGTTATTCGCCATCAGTGGATTGGGCAAACCTTAATGCACTGATAAAGCTGGCTTTGCTGCCATTGATTTTATTCATGTTCCCAATTGCGTTAGCTGTCATCTTGCTTCGATTAAAATACAAGCCACTTGATCTGGGATTTCGTTTGAATGGACTTATTCTGGTAGTACCAATTGTTTTGATTTCTGCTTTGGTGAATAGAATCGTTTCACCACAAAGTTTGACATTTGATGCTGTGCTTGCTGAAACGGGTGGAGTTTTAGGTGCGTTGTTAACGGGAATTATAGCTGCAGGTTTGTCAGAAGAATTTTTCAAAATGGTTGGGCAAACTAGATTGGGAACCTACTTCAATAATTTTGGCCTTGGCTGGTTTATAACTGTCGTGATCTGGGCATTGATGCACGTTCCAAAGTGGTACGCTGAGAACCTTGATATGACCGAAGCGCTTTTGAGTGCAATTCGAATTATGCCGATCGGTTTGATGTGGAGTTATATGACTCACCGGACGAAAAGCATTTTACCATCAGTTCTTGTCCATGGAACAAACTTTTGGGGACTGCAAAATTTTTAAAACAAAAGGCCCTTTGCTCTTTTTGGTAAATCATGAGGTTGGCTGAAAAATATAAGTAGTAGCCAGATGGATTTTTAACTGGAATAGATGACACTATCGATTTGGTGGAATGTGCAGTAATATTCACTTATAAATCACACATGTTTCTCCAAAAACTTGATGATTTCGCCTGCAATGTCTTTTTGTGTAGCGCGTTCAATGCCTTCCAATCCTGGTGATGAGTTGACCTCGATGATCAGTGGGCCGCGCTCACTTTGCAACATATCCACACCAGCAACTCCAAGTCCCAGCGCTTTGGCCGCTTTGATGGCTGTGATTTCTTCCTGCCGTGTTAGTGTTACCACCTCGGCGGTTCCTCCACGATGCAGATTGGAACGAAACTCACCTTCTTTTGCTTGTCGTTTCATCGCGCCTACAACATTGCCATCAATCACAAAAGCACGTATGTCAGCTCCTTTGGCTTCTTTAATAAACTCCTGCACAATCACACGTGCTTTCAAACCATTGAACGCTTCTATTACACTGATTGCCGCTTTGTCATTTTCTGCCAACACAACTCCAAGCCCTTGCGTACCTTCCAATAATTTGATGATCACGGGTGCTCCACCAACTTCTGCCAATATTTTCTCAACGTCTTTGGAATAATTTGTAAAGACTGTTTTTGGTAGGCCAAGTCCTGCGCGTGATAATATTTGCATACTGCGCAGTTTGTCGCGTGAGCGCACCAAAGCTTGCGACTCAATGGCACTGAATACATGCATCATTTCAAACTGACGAACTACCGCTGTTCCATAGAATGTTACTGAGGCACCAATACGCGGAATGATGGCATGTACATCCTGAAGTTCTTCACCGCGATATATCACTTTCGGTTTTTTCTTTTCAATGACCAAATTGCATTTCGTATGATCGACAACACGAACATGGTGGCCATGTTGCTCTGCTGCTTCAACCAATCGTTTGGTGCTATAGAGTTTAGTGTCTCTGGAAAGAATGACGAGATTCATAGGGCTAGAATTGGGGTGGAAAGTAAGTAGAGTTTAGGTGAGTTCAGCGTTAGGAAATTGTGAAAATGCAATGTGGTCGTCGTTCGCCATTTGGCCGTTATATCAAATAGAATGTTGACTTTTTTTCATCGTTGATTTCTTTTTTTCATCAGGTTTTTGTCAATCAAATAGCTGATAACATGCTTCAATACTTGCGTGATCTAAGGCGACGTGTCGGCCATGTTTGTATGCGCCTTCACACAGTTTACCATATTCACTATTCGTCATATGCAAACAACGATTGAGAGTTTCGCCAAAATGCGTGGCATCGAGTGCGATGTCCCAGCCCGCATTTTTTTCTTCAAGTCCTCGCCACGGTGTTTTATCACTGATGATAACAGGCGTCGCATTTGTCAGCGCTTCGGAAATAGCATGACCGAAATTTTCTCCCCATGTTGCCATGTAAAAGAAGTGATATAATTTCAATTTGTCCGGAATTTCATGCGGAGGTATTTCTCCCATAAATCGAATTTTCACACCATTGATGGTGTCTGCAAGTTTGCGACACTCTTCTAAATAGTATGGGTTTTGTTGTGTACCATAAAAATCACATGAGGTATTGCCTGGTTGGAGTTGTTTCAAAAATTGAATTGCCTCGAGTATGCCTTTTTCCGCGCTGATGCGTGCGATGCAAATAAGTTTTAATTCACCACTCTGTTTGTTGGGCTTGTTCGGTTTTTCCATGGGCACATTCGACAAATTGGGCGCTATACGTATGTCGTGCGCTGAACGAAAGTGTTTGACAACACCTTCCTTTTCATCTTCACTAGTGACATGCCATCGTATTCCACGAAACAATCCTGTGAATTTTGCCAACAGCAAAAAGATTTTTTTCTTTCTGGCTTTGATGGACAATGCACCCGGCTTTAACATCCCACGTGGTGCAAGCACGATGCTGGAATGAAGGCCTAATTTTTTTGCCACACGCAATGGCAACAGTGTGAATCTTGGGGAGAAAAGTGAGTTGAAGTAAATTTTGTCAAACGTTTGTTCTGAAAAAATTCGTTGGAAAGTAGATGCCGTCAAATTTTCTTCTTCGAAATAAATGACGTTTACATTCTCTGATTGTTTTATCCACTTATTGGGAGTAATGCCCGCATAAGGTATGTTGGAATGATGATCGGTGTTTCGTGTGACGATGTAAAAATCATGCTTAAGTGTACTGACCAAATTCGCCAATGAACGAATAGGTCCACCTGCACGATAACCTGGCAAATACCAATCAGTGAAAACAAGTATTTTCTTTTTTTCAGTGTACATCGTGTTGTTTTACCCAATGTCCTAAAACGACAAGTGGCCAGATGCGCGACCATGTTATGTAACGATCGCCATTTAAAAATCGCTGCCACAATTCCAAGGAAGCATTTGCATCAATGACTTCAATTTGGGAAAGAGATCGAATATTTTCTTCGCAAAAGCTTTTCATTTCATTGCGCATCCAGATTGCCCATGGAAATGTAAATCCCATTTTTGGTCGGTCAATGATTTCCCGCGGTAACATGTCTTGAAATGAACTGGTCAGAAGTTCTTTTGGTGTATGTGGAAATTTTATTTTGTCACCAACCCCAAGAACATATTCAATAAGCCGGTGATCTAAAAATGGGACACGCACTTCCAATGCGTGCGCCATACTCATCTGATCTGCATCACGCAATAAAACATTCTGCATGTACGTGCTCATTTCGGCGATACTCACCTTAGAAAGTAATTCTAAATCTGACTTGTTTATTTTTTCCGTTAACTCAGATACCACATTCGTTGGAAGGTTCTTATTCCGCAACAGTTTTTCAACTTCTCGTTCGGGAAGAACTTCTCGATTGTGCGGATAAAAATGTGCGAAGTCGATTCGCTCTTCACGAAGTATGTCTGCAATTTTTTCAGATGAAATAGAAGGACGAACTTTTCGTAAAATTTCTCCTATAACTTTGCGTCCGCCCAATGGCAACATATTAATCCAAGATCCGGATTCTAATTTTTTTATGCGTTTGAAAATTTCATACCCCGCAAATACTTCATCACCGCCCAATCCGCTGAGAGCCATCTTTACGCCGGCTTCCCGCGTGACTTTCGAAACAACATACGTGTTGGGACCGTCACCGCTTGGATGATCTACGGAGCGAAGAGCCTCTGGCACAAGTTTCAGAAAATCATCTGCGTGTAGTTTTATCGGGTGATGATCTGTTTTGAATTTATTTGCTATTAGTTCTGAATATGGACTCTCATCAAATTCTTTTTCATGGAAAGTGATCGAGAATGTCTTCACTTGGTGACTTGAAATTTCGCTCATGAGCCCAACGATGATACTTGAATCAATACCACCTGATAAGAACGCACCGAATGGAACGTCTGCGCGCATTCGGATTTCAACGCTTGAACGCATTAAGTCGTGTATGTTTTTGCGAACAACCTTGATGTCATCATTCTCAATTCCTCTGGTCGCATTTTTTTCCTGATCCCAAAAGCATGTTGTCGCAATGCCAGAAGAAGTAATTTTCATGTAGTGCCCGGGCATGAGCATTTTTACATCTTCGATGATGGTATTCGGCGCATGCACTGTTTGATATCGCAAATAATCGACAATGGATTTTTGCCCGATTTTTTTTCGTACAAGTCCTGTGCTCATAACAGCACGAAGTTCCGATGAGAAAATGAGTTGACTGTTTTGCTGAGAATAATAAAGTGGTTTGACACCTAGTCGATCACGCACAACAAAAAGAGCCTGCAGGTCTTCGTCCCATAGTGCAAATGCAAACATTCCGAAGAATTTTTCAATGCACTTTATTCCCCATTTTTTGTATGCCGCAATGATTACTTCGGTGTCAGAAGCTGTCGTGAATGTGAATTCAGAACTGAGTTCTTGTTTTAGTTCGATGTAATTGTAAATCTCACCATTGTAAACCATCGAAAGTTTTTTGTCGGCAGAAAAGAAAGGTTGATTGCCTGCTTCTGAAGTATCAATAATTGATAGCCGACGATGCCCCAACACACAATTTTCGTTTGCCCAAATTCCTTCGGAATCCGGTCCGCGATGAGCAATACATTGGTTCATCCTACGAACTTGCTGCACTGCTTCTTCTTTGTTTTTAAAAGAAAAAATTCCGTTGATTCCGCACATCAGTGTGTCCTCCAGTTTGTCAATATTTTCTGAATGCCTTCTTCCAGTGGTATCAGTGAACGATCAAGAATGGTTTTCATTTTTCCGATATCCGGTTGGCGTCGTGTCATATCTCCTTCAGGCAATGGCGGCAGATGAATTAGTTTTGACGTTGATTTGGTCAAACGCAAAATCGTTTCGGCCAATTCTAAAATCGTCACCTCTATATTGGATCCAATATTCACCACGTCATTCACAAAAAGATTTTGCCTGAATATTTTTTCGCACGCATCAGTGTTGTCATCGATGTAGCAAAATGTCCGCGTTTGTTGGCCATCGCCATAGATTGTTATGTTTTCACCTTCAAGCGCAGCGCGGATGAATTTTGAAATAACAAAATCATCACTTTGATTTGGTCCATAGGTATTGAAAAATCTGAATACGGAATATTCTTGTCCATACTCTTCTTGATATGATCTCAGATATGCTTCCCCAAGATTTTTTACTATCGCATAAGGCAATCTGGAATTCAGTGGTGTTGTATGTTCGTTTTGTGGAATTTGAACCGGCTCTCCATACACTTCAGAACTACTGCTGTAATAAATTCGTTTGACACCTGTGTTTTTTGAAAGGTTCAAGAGGTTTTTTATACCTTCAATGTCATCCAGTACTTTCACGGGATTCGCAAGGGTGCGCTTAACACCAACCAATGCCGCGTAGTGAAAAACATAATCGAATTTCCATGCAAAAAAGACACTCGAGACATCGTTGAAATTATTGACATCACATTTGATGAAGTGAATGTTTTTGTGAACTGAAACCGGTACTTTTTTCATGAATCCTGAAACCAGATTGTCTACAATAACAATTTGATCTTCTGAATTCATTGCCAGTTTTCCCGCCAATGCACTTGCTACAAATCCGGCTCCACCGGTGATGAGAATTTTTGCCATATTACATTATTGCATATAAACTTTTTGCCCACGTGTCTGGAGTAATTTGTTTGGCAAGCACGGCACTTTTTTCACCCATTTTGTTTAAGTTTTCTGAAGATTGTTCAAAGAGTGCAATAAGCGTTTTTTCTAATTCGAGCACATTACCTGATTCAAATAAATATCCGTTTTCGTTGTGAACCAGAAATTTCTCTGCTGCTCCAATTGCCGATGATAGAATCATCGGATAGCCTGCTGCAGCAAATTCATGCACAACGACCCCCCACGGCTCAAAAGTACTTGGAAGTATGAAAGCATCACCATTTTTCATGAACTCGAAAAGGGATTCGGGTTGCATAAAACCATGGTGGAAAATACCATCAGCTTCAATGCGCTGATCCCAAAGTGGACCTTTGCCTACGCAGTGAAGTTCCCATTTGGTTTTTCCGGTTTCTCTCAGTTGTTTCATCAAAGAACAAAGCTGCTGAATGAATTTTTCTTCGGCATAGCGACCTGCATAAATGAGTTTTTTGGGCCCATTCAGACTTGACTTTTTCCGGAATTCATACACAGAAGCAAAACGCGGCACATCACATGAGTATGCACCCCGAATAATTTTATCAAGGGAGAAACCAAGATGTTTAGCAAACTTTTTTTGTTTTTCACCAGGTACAAAAGCATAGTCAAACAATGGCTTGATTGCAATTCTGCCATACAGCGCAGACATTTGGTGCTTAAGGGAACCATTCCACTGATTGTCGAAGCCGAGCAGAGCTGTGGTTTTTTTTGATTTGAGCGCCTCCAGATATTCTTTGTCGCCCCAGCCACCGCAAAAGATGAGATCAAATTTGTCATCGTTGGTAAGTGACTTTAATGTGCTAAGTGTCGCCTCTTTTCTGTCGATTAATTGAATTTTTCCTGAAAGTTTAAAGTGAAATGGTGCATCTGCATGCACAGGATAAGCCACAACAACGGCCTCCACGTCGTACTTTTCGCACAAGTGGTTTAAACATTCAACAAAGTATCCGGCTAATTCCCGATAGAGAACAAGAATTCTTTTCATATTCGCCTTCTGCAAATAGTAACAGTATGACAATTCAAAAGTATGAAGATTGGATGCGTAGTCAGGTAGTGGCTCTCTTCAATCTGGAATATAAAACCGCTGAACAGGAGTTTGATGAACTTTTTGGATTGTTCTATGAGCTTCCTTTTCAGGTGAATAACTGCATTCGAATCGTATCTGTAGAAGGCGATCGGATTGCAGGTTTTCAATCATTTTTTTATTGGCCGGTCATGGTGAACGGAAGATTGGTGAAATCGTACCAAAGCGGAAATTCACTAGTGCATCCCGATTTTCGCGGGCAAGGTTTGTTTGGTAAAATGCTCAATTTTATTCATGAGCCTTCGAGCGGATTCAATTGTGAGCTTCTCATAGGATTTCCAGTGGAGGCTTCTTATAATTCGTTTATTCGCAATAAATGGTTGAATCCTTTCAATTTGAATTGGTATGTTAAACCGCTCAATCCTTTGATGTCGCTTGTTTCAAAGCCTGATATGCAACTGAATCGAAAGTGGCCTGAAAGGTCTTCGCTCACGTTTGATGCAGATTCCGGAATTTGCCATGTAGCTCAATCAGCGGATTTTGATCGGTATCGTTTCAAATACGAGAAGGGACATTTTTATCGATTCAATTGGGAAAAGGACGGAAAAAAGGCATTTTTTGAATTGAAAGCGCAAGTCAGAAAAAAGGTGATACATGAATTGGTTATAGGAAAATTTCTTTCTTCGCATCGGGATGAAACGTTCATTCTCGAAGCTTTTGGAGCACTAATCAAAGCCGTGCGCAAGGCATCGAATTTTACAATGTTGAGTTGTGCTCTAAACGATAAAGATCCGTTATTGCTGAATACTATGAATAAATGTGGATTTCGAAGAATCGAAAAGTCAATCTATTTTATTGCAAAAGGACCTGTTGCCGATGAAATTCAGGATTGGTCCAATTGGTGGATTTTTCGCAGCGACATAGATACCTGGTAATGAAAAGAACTCTTGTTGAAACATATAAATCGATTTCGGGCAGCATCGAATTTGCCTTGAACAAATTTGGTTATGCGAAAGACGAACTAATCGTATTGTGCATGCACAGCACACCAGCTGATCAAATGAATCATTTCACAGAAATGTTGCAGTTTCTCACTGGTCATTTTAAGCCTATTTCTGCCAGTGATATCCCGCTTTACTTTTCCGGTAAAATGTCAGATGGCCCATTCATCATGTTTACATTCGATGATGGACTCAAAAACAATCTGCACGTTGCGAGGTTGCTGGCCAAAAAAAACATCGGCGCTATGTTTTTTTTGGTGCCCGATTTTATATCCTCGGAGAATCAGGAGAAATATTATCGAACAAACATCCGTCAGGCAATTGATCCATCATTTGACAAAATTGCGGAGGATTTTTCGGCCATGAATGCGGCTGACATCACTGAACTTGTGAGTCTCGGACATTCAATTGGCTCGCATACCATGTCGCATTTGTTACGCGTAGATTCCAACAGGGAAATGGTCATGCGCGAAGTAGTAGAAAGCCGCAATGTGCTGCAACTTGATCATGGTTTTACTATTGATTCATTTTGCTCGCCTATTGACAGTTTGTTCTCCATTAATCAATTGGCGAAGGAATTGATCAACATGCATTATGGGTTTCACTACACAACTTTTCCCGGATTGAACGCAATGCATAAAAATCCTCACTTGATTTTCAGAAGAAATATCGAAGTGAATTGGTCATTGCCTAAGATCAAGTTCGCGCTTGGACGTTGGGACTTGAATCGATGGGTTCAGCGGATTCAGCAATTTGAGCAGCTGTAATTTCTTCCTGGTTTTCACGTTTGCGAGCTCTGTTGTAGATGTAGAGGTAATAAAACATCCAGAGGAACAAAGGGAATCCATTGAGGAAGTAGTGTCCTTGCCGAATCAGGTAAATAATGATGATCAATGCGAGTCCACTTGACATGACCCATATTTCATCGTCTGCCGCACTTGGTTTAAATATCCAACACCGAATAATTAGGCCAGTCATTAGAAGCACTCCGTACAGGCCGGTTTCCGACAAAAGTCGAAGTAACATGGAGTTTGCATCCATTTTGTTGAAGTCGATTTGAACCGCACCATCCAATTGAGTGAGAGTGTACTTGTCAAATGCGATTGGATGCGATCCCAGACCTGTTCCCATCAATGGATGCCGAATGAAATTTTGCCAGGCCACGTGGGAATTATTGTACAATACGAAACTACTTCCATGGATGTCATACGAATAAATGTTGTCCGTCGTATAAATTTCGATGGTACCGTCCCATCGGTCTCGGAATTCGGGAACGTTTTTGTACGAATAGTCGATGATGACGTACAACAAGGGCAAGAATACCGCGGCATAGCGCATGAACCCCAAATTGAGAAGCAGAAAGATAATGGTGAGAAAAATCGCAAGAATTCCAAGACTTGAAAATGACAATGGATAGATTATCATGATCAGATAGCTCTGAAACTTATTGATGAAGATATTCTTTCGTTGTGTGACATTGTAAACGCTCACGAAGAATGCCGGGGCAATAACAGCAGCGAAGTAAGCGGGCTCAGAAAGTACCGAACTCATCCGCACTCCTAGACCTCCAAAACTTGGATTCCATTTATTGAAAATCCAGAGATAGTTGTAACCTGGTTTGAAGCCGACTGCATACGAAACCAACTGCACCACACCGATGATGGTGACTATGTATGCCGATTTCATGTAGTATTTGAAAAGTAACTTCAAATCAAAATCAAACGCTTGTATCACATAGTGATAAAACATACAAGAGGCGAAAAAGCCGATGAAAATTTTGAAAAACTGCTGTGTCGTATTGTCACCTGTCAAACAGTACATAATGCCGCTGATGAGCAATGGCAGGAATACCAAAACCGGCCACTTCGGAATTCCATATTTCACGAAGAAAAATGGGAAGTACATCACGAAGATGAAATAGGCCAAATAGAACTCAAATGGTTCTTTGAAGAACACATACGAGAACGCATAGAGACTTGCGAAAATGGCGAATATGGTGAAATTCTTAAACATGTTTATGCCTCTCGGGCGTCGTCTCCGCTAATGATCGTGGTATATTTTCTTTTCCGAATGATGAATCGTTTTTCGAAATAATGATAACTCAGGGCTGCAACAGCAATTGTCAATGGTATTGATAATGCGTAAAGCAGCAGTGTGTGCCAGGTCAATAGTCGGGTCGGAAATTGAATGAAGTGATCCAAAATATGAAACGAAAGAGTAATACACATCAAATGATACATGTAAATACCGTAGGATATTTTACCTAAAAAATCGAACACCTTGTTTCTCAATTTCAGAATGGAATTTTCATTGGTTGCCACATTCATGATGATAATCAGGAACGGAAAGCTGAACAACAAATATAAGGCGCCATAGAGCGCTTTAGGTGTAAACAGCACAATGGCCGGTATGCTGAGGTATGCAAGCAGCTGAATGGCCTTCGAGTAGATGAGTTGAAGCAGATATTCCTTGCGAAAAAAGATCAGACATGCACCAATGCCACCAAGCGCCATGGATTCAAACTTCAAGGATCCTACAAATCGTTTTACTGTCTCGGTCGTAGAAGAGATCATCAAATCGGGATCGACATGCGGTGTAGGGAAAAAAACGTTGAGCATTAGATATACTCCGACTTTCAATGCAACAAGCCCAATTAAAAAGAGAATGATCATTCTGAGAGGCTTGCGTGTGAACTTCATTAGTACCGGCCACATGAGATAGAATTGTTCTTCTACACCAATGCTCCACAAGTGACCAATGTTTGGCGCGCCTTCCATCACCAGCGCAAAGGCGAGGTTTGGAACCATAAATACATGGCACAACACATTCGCAGTGAAGTGTTTGTAAAGATCTATTTCTTGAGATTTTATGTCAAACCATGAAATGTGGGGGAGTACAAATAAACCGAGTGCCACGATCAGGTAATAAAGTGGCCAGATGCGCAGTATTCTTCGAATATAAAATTTCTTCACTGCGACTGTTTCGCTCACTCTTTTTTCCTCAAGCAAAAGATAAGTGATGAGAAAACCACTCAGCACAAAAAAGAAAACTACGCCCATGTAACCTCCATTGGTTATGAACGGGCTAAGCCAATGCACTGGCGCAAGTGGGCCTTCACGCACAATAGATTGCCATGCATTTCCCTGAATCCAATAGTCGACTTTCAGCCAGTATATATCGCCATGGAACAATACTTTTTTGGTTAACTCAACATGCGTGATTAATACCGCAAACGCAGCAAAGAAGCGCAACGCATTGAGACCCGGAAAGTATGTTTTGGAAACCTGCATATTCAACGACGACGGCCGCGAAAATAAGCTTCAGGCCAGATTCACAGTCTTTTTGAAATTTCTGATGCAGTGTGAACTGCAATTTGATCCCAGAAAAATAATTTGATGCGTTCCAATGATTGAATTCTTTTTTGACGCACCGTGTGCACATCTAGTGCTATGATATCACTTAAAAGTTGTTTTAAAGCATGGGCATCACCCGCTTCTACAAACCACCCGTTTTTATCGTCGACTACCGATTTTACAGCGCCAACGTCGGTCGCAAGAATCGCCAATCCTCTGGCCATTCCTTCCATTATCACATTGGGCATGCCTTCTGAATGCGAAGGAACAACCAGAACCTGACATTCATCCAGAATAGTTTGGATTTCATTTTTGTTTGAGATTGAGCCGTGGTATACAATTTTGTCTGACTTTACTTTAACAGATGGTGGTATTGGTCCAATAAAGTCAAAACGAAAATTGCATTCGTCTTTGAGTGTTCTCAGAGCTTCTGTCAATTCTTCAACTCCTTTTCTGCGTTCAAAACGACCAACAAAGGCGAATCGGATGATATCTGTCTGTTCTTTGATTTTCTCTGCGCGCCAGGAAGATTCAATACCCGTTGGAATTTCAATGATCTTTTCTGAAGCAATTCCCAAAGACTGAATAATACCTGTGATTTTTCCACCATAGGAGAAAATGTAATCCACATGCTGGTTGATCCAAAGCACTGGACTTTTTAAAATCATATTATGTAATCTGCTCTTAAAGTTCGCAGGTATCTGAAACATTTCATAGCCATGAAATTTGACACTGACCGGAGGCATGTTTGTCCCCTTATTTTTTCTCTCAAGAAAATACCACGCTGTAAATCCTTTGCTGTAGATAAAATCAAAGGTATTCAAACGGTCTTTTAGCATGTCAAAAGCTAGTCTCGAATAGATGTATGATTCTTTCAAATAGTGACCCGGATACCAGGATGGTGAAGGAAATTTTAATCCAATGAATTCAATGTTTGATATTGCATTTGTGCCAAATACTTCTTCCAACTCTGTGGCTGTAGGTAATTTTTTTGTTGCGTCTACGCAATGCACTAATGTGATCGAATGTCCCTGTTCAGCAAGGTTTTTTGCAAGATAGAAACTATGCTTCTGCATTCCGCCAATGACGAAAGGATGAATGCCATCTGTAAGTATGAGTAACTTCATTTCATTTCCTCCAAAACCAGATCGCTCACATGCTGCCATGTATGATTTTCTGCAACCTTGTGGTAAAAGTGATGTGCCATCGATTCTGATTCTTTTGGGTGGTTTAAAAAATAAAGAAGGGCTTCTTGCAAGGATGTTAAATGATCGGCTACGAGTAATCCATCTTCTTTGTGTTTCATTACATCCTGCACAGGAACAACATCTGGTGCGATAATGAATTTTTTCATAATACCATACTCGAATATTTTGACTGGTGAGCCATACCAGTTGCTGCGCGCCATCACTGTGCAGTCCATCAATGCGATGTAATTATACACTTTTGCATGAGGAATATTTCCGGTGAATATGACATCTGATTCAATCTTTAGTTCTATCGTGCGTGCCTTCAGAGTGTTCAATATTTCTCCATCACCTACGATAAGAAGTTTTATTTTGTGTTGCTGCAAACGACGAATCACAGCAAATGCTTCTATGAGATTGTCTACGCCGTGATATGGAAAGATGGATCCAACAAATCCAATGACCTTTTGTGAGGAATCGAAGCCGAATTCTGATCGCAGGGTTTGTTGTAATGCTTTATCCGGATGGATGTTTGATGGATTGACAGCGTTGGGTGTTACAATGATTTTAGAAGACGCATGTCCAAGGTTTTTTTCCAGATATGTTTTTAGCGCTGATGAAACAACGAATGTGCGACTTGCTGTCGTAACTTGAGTGACCTCATTTTTTGTTGCGCGTCCTAGAAATAAACTTGCGCCACTCATAGCACTTTTTTCTTCCGGATAGGGTGCATTCATCTCGCAAGCATATGGAAGATGATACTTTTTTGCAACGCGATAACCTGCACTCATCATGTAGTATGCTCGCTCATAAATGAATTCCGGTTTTTCCTTTTCAATCAGCACTAAGAGTTCTTTTTCTAGCCTTTTGTCGAGGCGGACCAGCGCGTAATCCTTAAGGGATTGCCAGATGATATTGGGGATGAGTTTTTTCCAGGTTCTTTTTTTGAATGCAATTGTTGCAGTGTTGTTCGGCATTTCAACTCCACCGGCGATCAACTTAATGACACTGTGTCCGCGGTGTTCAAAACCACTTATGACCTCGCGGATGTGAGTGCCTGGTCCGCTTGGTGCGGCCATGTTGATGTGCGGATGCGGGCTGAAGTAGATGATTTTCACTTGAAGTATCCGATAAGTTGTTTTGTCACATTCGATAAACTGTACTGCTGATAGTCAAACTGACGGTTTAAATTGAATTTTCCCGAATCTAATTGTTCAACGATTTTTTGCAATGAAGCACTTTTTTCATTCAACTCGAATCCTAGTTGATGTTCCACTACAAACTTGGAAACAACGCCTGGTTGCGATAGTACTACAAATGGTTTTCGAAGCGGTAGATTCTCAAAAAATTTTGTTGTCCTGTCGTTGCATTTGTTTTTTGGCAGAATAATCAGAATGGCTGATGCTTGCGCTGCTTCTTTGAAAATTGCTTTACCGATGAAGGGATGTATTTCAACACAATCTACTCCAGCAAAAGTTTTGGTCTCGGTTTTATTCGTAAAAAATTTGATTCTCAATTTGCTGTACAACGCGCTGTTTTTTTGTTTCAGTTCCTCCAATTGCCTTCTGAGCAATTGGAGTTCGTTGTCGATTCCTTGGTACAGATCGCCTCCATAAATGAAAGTGATCTGTCCATTTTGAAAATTCACGTCATCATATTGTAAGTCATCTGGGTCGTAAAAATGCGTCAATACTTCAAATTGATTTTGAATTTTGCAATGCACTTGCGCCCATCCTTTTAATTCCTCACTCAGGTATTCGTATGGAGTAGTGATAACAGAGGCATTCTCCAGAATTAGTCTTTGTTTTCGTTCTTCTTCTTTTCGCCTTGCTGCGGAAAGGCCCGCCATGCCGTAGTTCACAGCATTGAGCCAAGGGTCTCTATAATCGATGATCAAGTTGATCGAAGGAAATTCGTGCTTCATTTCTGCTACATCGGCCAACATTTTCCATGGCGCTCCGGTAGCCATTACATTGGTGATTGAATACAACGCTAGTAACTCCCGTATTTTTTCTTGCAGCGGTTTTTTCCAACCAATGGAAATGTCATAGATGGTTCCAGCTTCTTGTCTTTCGAGTTTCCATTTATAAAAGCGATAAACGATGCGTGAAATGATGTCTGTTTTGGGATGAGAAAATGCAAGGGGATAATATCTGCGCAATGAGTGAACGTGTATGCGGTCATGTTTTACATCATCCTCCCAGACTGAAGCAACATTATTAACGATTGCATCTGCTTTGATCACATGCACTTCATATCCTAAAGCGGCAAGTTGTTTCGCGAATTTGGCCCAACGCCGTCCTCCGATTCCGGCGTTCGGCGGAAAGTCATAATTGATGATCAATATGTGTCCGGTTGTCTTCAATCGATTTTTGATTGGTCGGCTTTTTTATGGCTCCGGATAGTGT
>Ga0209480_10001827_pt1 | contig 15216 bp, 13 predicted proteins | sample JI61114C2DNA_FD_187501 | JGI IMG/M metagenome (GOLD analysis project Ga0209480, IMG submission 187501) | Wastewater effluent complex algal communities from Wisconsin, to seasonally profile nutrient transformation and Carbon sequestration -... | ecosystem: Engineered > WWTP > Effluent > Algae...
GGGCCGAGGATGACAGGGCAGCCCACCGCGCTGGCCTCGATGGGGTTCTGCCCGCCGAGTTTTTCCCATGATCCGCCGATCACCGCCACGCCAGCCGCGGCGTAATAGGCGTACATCTCGCCCATCGAATCGCCCAGCCAGACCCGGGTTTCGGCCATGACCGGAACGTCTTTCGAGCGCTTTTGCAGGCTGAGGCCGGCGCGTCTGACCAGTTTGGCCACATCGTCGAAGCGCTGCGGGTGGCGGGGCACCAGTACCAGCAGCACGTCCGGCGGGCACAGGCGGCCAAAGGCTTCGAGCAGCGGCCCTTCCTCGCCTTCGCGGGTGCTGGCGGCAAGGAGCACCCGACGCTGCGGGCCGAAGCGGTTGCGGAAGTCGGCGCCCAGCGCCAGCATCGCCGGCGGCGGGGTGATGTCGAACTTGATGTTGCCGGTGACCATCACGTAGCGGGCGCCGAGGGCCGACATGCGCTGGCCGTCGGCTTCGGTTTGCGCGCCGATGGCCGACAGGTGGGCGAAGGCCTTGCGGGCCAGGGCGCCGAGGCGCCCGTAGCCGCGGGCCGAGCGCGCCGACAGGCGGGCATTGACCATCGCCAGCGGGGTGCCGGTGTTGCGGCAGCCTTCGATGAGATTGGGCCACAGCTCGGTTTCCATCAGGATGCCGATGCGCGGGTGAAAGTGATGCAGAAAGCGGGCCACGGCCCACGGCGTGTCGTAGGGCAGATAGACGCTTTGAACCCGTGGCGTGAGTTCGCCAAAAAGCTCGGCGGCGGTGGCCCGGCCGGTGGGCGTCATGTGGGTCAGGAGCAGGCTGTGATCCGGGTGGGCCTCGAGCAGGGCGTGGAGCAGCGGCGCACAGGCGCGGGTTTCGCCCACCGATACCGCGTGCAGCCAGATCACCGGCCCGGCCATCTGCGTTGTGTAGCCGCCCACGCGCTCGCCCAGATGGTGCAGGTATTCCGGCTGGCGGCGCGCGCGCCACACCAGGCGCAGGCCGACAAGCGGCGCGGCAACATACCAGACGGCGGTGTAAAGGTTTCGGAGAATCAAGGGGATGGATGACCCGGAGGGTGTCTTTTTGGGTGGTTCGGGCAGGCCTGGCCTGTGCCTGGGCGACGGAAGTATAGCGGGCGTTGCAGATGCCACGGACAAGTTGTGTCCTGCATTTACCCGCGTCACGTGAGCATGCGAAAATGCCGGGCTGATGACTGGCGCCGTCGCAATTTTGCCCGGTTGCTGCCCACCCTAATAACACCCATCGTCCCCACGATCATGAAAATTCTCGTCACCGGCGCAGCCGGCTTCATCGGCATGCATGCCAGCCAGATCCTGCTGGCGCGAGGCGACGAGGTTGTCGGTCTCGACAATCTCAACGACTACTACGACGTCCAGCTCAAGCTCGACCGCCTGGCCCGCCTCACGCCCCACGCGAACTTCCGTTTCGTGAAACTCGACGTAGCCGACCGGGACGGCATGGAGAAGCTCTTTGCCGACGAAAAGTTCGATCGCGTCATCCACCTGGCCGCCCAGGCCGGCGTGCGCTACTCGCTGGTCAATCCCCACGCCTACGTGGAGAGCAACCTCGCCGGCTTCATGAACATCCTCGAAGGCTGCCGCCACAACAAGGTGCAGCACCTGGTGTATGCCAGCAGTTCCAGCGTGTATGGCGGCAACACCAAGATGCCTTTCTCGGAGAGCGACAGCGTCGATCATCCGGTCAGCATTTACGCCGCCACCAAGAAAGCCAACGAGTTGATGGCCCACACCTACAGCCACCTCTACGGCCTGCCGACCACCGGCCTGCGCTTCTTTACCGTGTATGGCCCGTGGGGGCGTCCGGACATGGCGCTGTTCCTGTTCACCAAGGCCATCCTCGAGGGGCGGCCCATCGACGTGTTCAACCACGGCAAGATGAAGCGCGACTTCACCTTCGTGGATGACATCGTGGAGGGCGTCATCCGCACCCTCGATCGCGTTGCCGAGGCCGATTCCGCCTACGACGCCAACAATCCCGATCCTGCCACCAGCAACGTGCCCTTCCGCGTGTTCAACATCGGCAACAACAATCCGGTCGAGCTGATGGCCTTCGTCGAGGCCATCGAGGATGCCATCGGCAAGAAGGCCGAGAAGAACTTCATGCCGCTGCAGGACGGCGACGTGCCGGCGACTTACGCCAACACCGACGCCCTCAACGCCTGGACCGGCTTCAAGCCGGAGACCCCGGTGCCGGTGGGTATCGGCCGCTTCGTCGAGTGGTATCGCAACTACTACAAGGTTTGATGCGGGGCCTGTCCGTGGCCGATAAGACAAGGCGTTCATGGAGCGCCTGACCGTCAGCCTCGTGCTGTACCGGCCCGATTCCGGCCTGCTGCGGGCCACGCTCGCCTCACTGATGGTGGCGAGCCGCGAGGCGGGTGTCGTCCCCGATCTTTTTCTCATCGACAACGGCGGCAGCGAGGAGGCCCTGGCTTTCCTCGCGCTGCCGGACGACTGGCGCGTGCACGTGTTTTCGGGGCAGGGCAACGTGGGTTTCGGCTGCGGCCACAACCTCAGCCTCGCCGGCGCCGGCGACTATCACCTGATTCTCAATCCCGATCTCGAACTGGCGCCCGACGCCCTGTGCGAGGCCCGGGCCTTCATGCGCGCCCATCCCGAATGCGGCCTGCTGGCGCCCGCCGCCCACTGGGACGACGGCCGCGTGCAATATCTCTGCAAACGCGTGCCGGCGGTGTTCGATCTCTTCCTGCGGGGCTTTGCGCCAGGCTGGTTGCGCCAGCGTTTCGCGGCCCGCCTGGCCCGCTACGAAATGCGCGACGTGATCGGCGAGCAGGTGGTCTGGGATCCGCCCCTGGTGAGCGGCGCCTGCATGCTGTTCCGCACCACGGTGCTGCGTGAGGCGGGCGGTTTCGATCCGCGTTTCTTCCTGTATTTCGAGGACTACGACCTCAGCCTGCGGGTGGCCCGGAAAACCCGTATCGCATATGTTCCGGCGGTGAAAGTCGTGCATCATGGCGGCCACGCGGCGCGCAAGGGATTGCGCCACATCGGCCTGTTCGTGCGGGGTGCCGCGACTTTTTTTCGACTGCACGGCTGGAAATGGTTCTGATGACGCCTTCAAGCCCTGCCCGTCGCGCCTGGCTGCGCTGCGGGGTGTTGTTTTTTGCTTGCGCGGCGCCGGCGCTGTCCCTGGCTGCGCCGGGTGCCGGTGCGCCGCCGCTACTGCTCGCCGAGGTGCTGGGCGGCGACGTGGACGTGACGCGCTACTGGGTCAGCGAAAAACTGGATGGCGCCCGCGCCCTGTGGGATGGGCGCAGCCTGCGCTTTCGGAGCGGGCGCCCGGTGAATGCGCCCGAGTGGTTCGTTGCCGGTCTGCCGGCCGAGCCGCTGGATGGCGAGTTGTGGATCGCCCGCGGCCAGTTCGAGGCGCTTTCCGGCATCGTGCGCCGCAAGGCGCCGCGGGATGAAGACTGGCGCCGCGTGAAGTTCATGGTTTTCGAGCAGCCGGACGGCGCAGGCAGTTTCAGCGAACGCATCGACAGCCTGCGCGCCATCGTCGGGCGGGCAGGCGTGCCCTGGCTGCAGGTTGTTGAACAGTTTCGCGTGGCCGACCGGGCGGCGCTTCAGGCCAGGCTCGACGAAGTGGTGAAGGGCGGCGGCGAGGGCCTGATGCTGCATCGGGCCGACGCGCCCTACGTCACCGGCCGCAGCGACGCCCTGCTCAAGTTGAAGCCGCTCTTCGACACCGAGGCCACGGTCATCGCCCATCTGCCGGGCCGCGGGCGCCTGGACGGCATGATGGGCTCGCTGCTGGTGGAAACCGCCGGCGGCGTGCGTTTCCAGATCGGCACCGGCTTCAGCGACGCCGAGCGCCGTGCGCCGCCACCCGTGGGCAGCCAGATCACTTTTGTTTACCGCGATCTGACCCAGGACGGTGTGCCGCGCTTTGCCAGCTACCTGCGCCGGCGGGAGGCCTTTTGAGCCACGGGCTGACGCTCGTCACCGGTGGGCGGGGCTTCATCGGCCGCCGGCTGGTGGCAGCCCTCGAGGCCGACGGCGTGCCGCTCCGGGTGCTGACACGCAGCGCAGCGCGTGCGTCCCATGAGCTGCAGGGCGATCTGACCGACCCGGCGCGCCTGGCGGCGGCCTGTGCCGGTGTCGATACGGTTTTTCACTGCGCCGGTCACGCCCACGCCTTTGCTGCGTTGAGCGAGGCCGACGCGCTGCGTCACCGCCAGGTCAATTTCGAGGCTACCCGCGCGTTGGCCGAGGCGGCAGGTCAGGCCGGAGTGGCGCGTTTCGTCTCCCTTTCCAGCGTCAAGGCCATGGGCGAGCCGCAGGATGCCTGCATCGACGAGGACTGGCCGGTGCCGCCCGAGTCGGCCTACGGCCAGGCCAAGCGCGCCGCGGAAGAGGCGCTGGCGGCCGCGGGCGGGCGCTACGCCATGCACGTCGTGAGCCTGCGCCTGGCCATGGTGTACGGCGCGGGGGGGCGCGGCAATCTCGAGCGCATGGCGTCGCTGGTCCGGCGCGGGGTTTTTCCGCCGCTGCCCGAAACCGGCAACCGGCGCTCGATGGTGCATGTGGCCGACGTGGTGGCCGCCATGCGTCTGGTTGCCGCCGACGCGCGTGCGGCGGGGCGCAGCTACATCGTCGCCCATCCGCAAACCCATTCCGGGCGCGGCCTCTACGACGCGTTGCGGGCCGCCTGCGGGCTGGCGCCGGTGCGCTGGTCGGTGCCGCGCGGGGTGCTGACCGCGCTGGCCCGCCTGGGCGACGGCATCGAGGCGTTGGCCGGGCGGCGGGTTCCCCTCGACAGCGAGGCCCTGGATCGCCTGCTCGGCTCGGCCTGCTATTCGCCGGCACGCATCCATCGCGAACTGGGCTGGCGCGCACAAACGGGCCTGGCTGAAGGCCTGCAGGAGATGCTCGGTGGTGTTTGAACCCTTGGCCCTGCTGGTGCCGGTGGTGGCTTTTGCCGTCGCCTGGAGCCTTACTCGCGGGTGCTGCCGGCCGGGTTCGCTGCTGTATTTTCTCGACCAGCCCAACGAGCGCTCGATGCACACCACGCCGGTGCCGCGCACCGGTGGGGTCGGCGTGATGGCGGGGGTGGCGGCTGCCGGCCTGCTGGTATGGCTTGCCGTCGGGCTCGACCGTGCGCTGCTGGCCGCCCTTGGCGGCGCGCTGGGGCTGGCCGGACTGGGCTTGGTGGACGACCGGCGCAGCCTGCCGGCGCGGGTCCGGTTTCTGGCCCAGGCGATCGCCGCGGGCGTCTTCCTGGTGCTGGCGGCACCGGTCGGCAGTTGGGCGCTTGCCGCGCTGTTACTGCTCGGGTTGGTCTGGATGGCCAATCTTTACAACTTCATGGACGGCGCCGACGGCCTCGCGGGCGGCATGGCGCTGTTTGGCTTTGCGGCGCTGGGCGTGGCGGCGGCGCTGGCCGGAGAGCTTTCGCTGGCCCTGGTGTGTGCCGGCATCGCAGCGGCGGCGGCGGGTTTCCTGTGCTTCAACTTTCATCCGGCGCGAATCTTCATGGGCGACGTGGGCTCGGTGCCCCTCGGCTTTCTGGCCGGCACGCTGGGCCTTGCCGGCCGCGACGCGGAGGCCTGGCCGCTGTGGTTTCCGCTGCTGGTGTTTTCGCCTTTTATCGTGGATGCGAGCCTCACCCTGTTGCGTCGGGCGTTGCGCGGCGAGAAAGTCTGGCAGGCCCACCGCAGCCATTATTACCAGCGCCTGGTGCGCATGGGCGCTGGCCACCGGAGGACGGCGCTGCTGGCCTATGGGTTGATGGCGGGTTCGGCCGTCGCTGGCCTTGTCGCCTTGCCGCTGAAGTTTTCGCTGCAATGCGGCATCATTACACTATGTTTGTTCATCTACCTGATCCTGGGCTGGCAAATTGACCGCGCGTGGCGCCGTCATGACCCGGCCGGGAAGCCAAAGTCTTGATTAGAAAAACGTATCACCCCCTTCTGGTTTACTTTTCTGATGTTGTCGGGGTTGCCCTGGCGTGGTGGGTGGCGTACCTCATCCGCTTCAATCTCGCCATTCCGCCGGAGTTCTTGCCGGGGTTTTTCCTCGGCCTCGGGATCGTCGTCGTGCTGCAGGGCGTGTTGTTACAGGCTTTCGGCCTCTACCGGAGCCTGTGGGTTTTTGCGAGCCTGCCCGATCTGGTGTGCATCGGCCGTGCGGTGGCAGTGGCAACCGTGCTCACGCCGCTGGTCGTGGTGGTGGCGGTGCGCTTCGCGCCTGAAGTGCCACGGCTGGTGTTCCTGTTGCAGCCGCTGGCGCTGGCCGTATACATGGGCGGCACGCGGGCGCTGTATCGCACCTGGAAAGAATCGCGTCTTTACGGCGGGCTGCGGGCGCTGGGGCAGCCGGTGGTCGTGATAGGGGCCGGCGATGCGGCGGCGGGCTTGCTGCGGGATTTGTCCCGTTCGGCCGAGTGGCGGGTTGTCGGCCTGCTCGACGACGAGCCGACCATCCAGGGGCGCGAGGTTTACGGTTGCAAGGTGCTGGGCCGCATCGCCGATCTCGAACGGGTTACCGAGGAGTTCAAGGTCGGGCACGTCATCATCGCGATGCCCCACGCCCGCCATGAGGTGCGCCGCAAGGTGGCCAGCGTTTGCGTGCGGGCGGGGGTCAAGGCGCTGATCGTGCCGGCGATTGAAGACCTGATGACCGGCCGGGTCAGCGTCAGCGAGGTTCGCCGGGTGAATGTGGAGGATCTGCTCGGGCGCGATCCGGTGCGCATCAACACCCTGGAAGTGCGTGAATACCTGCGCGGCAAGGCGGTGATGGTGACCGGTGCCGGCGGCTCCATCGGTGCCGAGCTGTGCCGGCAGATAGCCCGGTTCGAGCCCTCGGTGCTGATCTGCTTTGATATCAGCGAGTATGCGCTGTACCGCCTCGGTGAAGAATTCGCCGCTCATTTTCCGACCATTCAGCTGGTTGCCCTGGCCGGTGACGTGAAGGACGCCATTCGCGTGGACGAGGTGATCACCCGCTTCCACCCCCACGTGATCTTCCATGCCGCGGCCTACAAGCATGTGCCGCTGATGGAGGACGACAACGCCTGGCAGGCGGTGCGCAACAACGTGCTCGGCACCTGGCAGGTGGGGCGCAGCGCCGTGGCCTGCGGCGTGGCGCGCTTCGTGCTGGTGTCGACCGACAAGGCGGTGAATCCGACCAACGTGATGGGGGCCACCAAGCGGCTTGCCGAGCAGGTGTGCCAGGCGCTGTCGAGCGAAGGCAAAACCCAGTTCGAGATCGTCCGCTTCGGCAACGTGCTGGGCAGCGCGGGCAGCGTGATTCCCAAGTTCCAGGAGCAGATCGCCGGCGGCGGCCCCGTCACGGTGACCCATCCGGACATCACGCGCTATTTCATGTCGATTCCCGAGGCTGCGCAGCTGGTGCTGCAGGCGGGGTCGATGGGGCAGGGCGGCGAGATTTTCGTGCTCGACATGGGCGAGCCGGTGAAAATCGCCGAACTCGCGCGGGACATGATCCGCCTGTCGGGGCATACCGAGGAGGAGATCCGGGTGGTGTTCACCGGTCTAAGGCCCGGCGAGAAACTTTTCGAGGAGGTGCTGGCCGACGCCGAGGAAACCCGCGCCACCCATCACCCCAAGCTGCGCATCGCCCGCGCCCAGCCTGTCGAGGACGGTCGGCTGGCGGCGCTCCTGCAGTGGTTGCGCCAGCGCCGAGCGGTGGGTGCGCCCGAGGTTCGGCGCGAACTGCGGCGCTGGGTTCCCGAATATTCCCCGGCGGTGAGCACCCCGCCCCTGCAGGTCGTCGAGCCTGCCGCACATCGAGCCTGACGCATGGCAACTTACGCAATCGGTGACATCCAGGGCTGCTTCTGCTCGCTCACAGCCCTGCTCGAGCGGGTTTCCTTCGACCCTTCAAAAGACCGCCTGTGGCTGGTCGGCGACCTGGTTAACCGGGGCCCGGATTCCCTCGAAACCCTTCGTTTCGTGCGTGACCTGGGCCCGGCCGCCATCACCGTGCTCGGCAACCATGATCTCTACCTGCTGATGGTGGCCTATGGCACCGCTCGCAGCCGCGGCAAGGACGACACCATCCAGGCCATCCTCGATGCCCCGGACCGCGAGGTCCTGCTCGCGTGGTTGCGCACCCGCCCGCTGATGCACGTGGAAAACGGCTTCGCGATGGTTCACGCCGGATTGCTGCCAGGCTGGACGGTGACCCAGGCGCGGGCCCTTGCCCGTGAGGTGGAAGGTGCCCTCGCCGGCCCCTATCACGTCGAACTGCTGAACAACATGTGGGGCAGCGAGCCGTCGGCCTGGAGCGACAAGCTGCGCGACTATGAGCGCATGCGGGTGATCGTCAACGCGATGACGCGCATGCGCTTCTGCACGCCCGAGGGCGTCATGGATTTCAAGGTGAAGGGCGAGGTGACCAAGGCCCCCAAGGGCTACCTGCCCTGGTTCGAGGCGCCGGGCCGCAAGAGTGCTGACACCACCGTGGTGTTTGGCCACTGGTCGGCCCTTGGCCTGCTTGTCGAGCCCAAGCTGCTGGCGCTGGATTCCGGCTGCCTGTGGGGCCGCGAGCTTACCGCGGTGCGCCTGGAAGACCGGGCGGTGTTCCAGGTCGAGTGCCCGGGCCTGCGGCAAGGCAAGGTGAAACCGTCCTGAATTGAAGGGCGGCGGCGAGCGGGCCCTCGGCCGGTGCGTTCGTAACCGGCTGCGCTTTCAAGCCTGGGCGATCCGCTCGGCGATCAGATCTCTCGCCGTGTGGGCGAGGATCTTGCGATCCGGCGTGTCGCAGGTGGGCAGGGCCGAGGTGGTGTGCACGCGGGCCACGATTTCCCGTTCGGCAATGATGGCCTTGATGCTTTGCCCGAGGCTGACATCGCCGTCGTAGGCTGGCGCCCGGGTAAAGCGGCCGTCTGGCAGGCGATAGGCAATGGCGAGGGGCTGGATTGTTGCCCCTGCATCGATGGCCGGTTGCAGCAGGGCGGCGTGGAAGGGGTGAATATGGCTGCCGTCGGTGGTCGTGCCTTCAGGGAACAGCGCCACGTGCCTGCCGCGCCCGAGCAGGGCCGCAATTTCGCCATTCACGATCCTGGCGTGGCCGCGACTGCCACGGCGCAGGAAGACCGTTTCGTTTTTCGAGGCCAGCCAGCCCATCACCGGCCACTGGCGTACTTCGGCTTTCGATATGAAGGCTGCCGGGTAGGCGGCGTTGATGACGAAGATGTCCAGCCACGAGATGTGGTTGGCCACCAGCAGGCTGCCGGGGCTGACATAGGGTTCGTTTGTTTCCAGGCGGATACCCAGGATTTTCAGCAGCCGTGCCGACCAGCGCTGCTTGAGGTGGAGCTTGCGTGCCGGCGTGATGAAGGGAAAGCCGGCGGCCGTCATGAGCAGCCCGGCGGTCACGTGAGCGGCGAGGCGGGCGTAGCGGGCTGCGCGTACGAGGCCGGAGGCGGGGGTGTCGGGTTTCAGTCCTTGCGTCCCAGAAAGTGCTTTGCGTAGCGGGCGTCGAGCCGGGAAACCGGCAGCAGGACGGGCAAGTCGGCGGTGTTGAAATCGGGATCCCACGCCGGTTCGCCGCAAATCCATGCGCCGGCCCGCAGGTAGCCCTTGACGAGGGGCGGGGTGTCGGCTTCGAGATCCTGGCGCAGGGCCTGCATGGGCAGCGGAGTGCGGGGAAACACGCGGTATTCGAGGGGGCAGAGGTGCTCTTCCTTGAGCCGATTATACAGGCTGGCCGCGGTGTGACCGCCGTCGGCCATGCTGACCGACGCGCAGCCGATCAGGTAGTCGTAGCCGTTTTCGAGCATGTAGCGCGCAAGTCCGGACCACAGCAGGGTGATGACGGCGCCGGAGCGGTAATCGGCATCGATGCAGGCGCGGCCGATCTCGACCATGCGGCCGCGCAGGTGGCGCAGTCGGGTCAGGTCGAATTCGCTCTCGGAGTAATAGCTGCCCACTTCGCGCGCGGCGCTGGGGGACAGGATGCGGTAGGTGCCGACGATGCGGCCGGCGTCGTCGTCGCGGACGATCAGGTGTTCGCAGAAGGGGTCGTAGATGTCGCGATCGACGCCTGGTGTGCGGGTCGAGAGGCGGGCGCCCATTTCGTCGGCGAAAACCCGGTAGCGCAGCTTCTGGGCTTCCAGCACTTCGGTGGGGCTGCTGGCGAGCCCGACGTGCAGGTTGCGTCCGGGGCGATGGGCGACGTGTTGTTGCTTCTGCAGCATTGTGGAATCCTCTTGGGGTTTCCATGCATTGTCTGAATGCTGCGTTGCGGTGCCGTTAAAGCGTGGTTACGAAGTGGTGACGAAAGCGCCGCCCGTAAACACTACAAGGGGCCGACTGGCCCCTTGTAGTGTTTACGCAAGCGCTGCCTCGCGCCTCGGCTGGAAGCCTTAGCGGGTGACGCGGGTGGTGCGGCCGTCCTGCAACAGGCGAACGCGTTCGCCGGGCGCGAACTTCTCGCCGCCGTCTTCCTGCATCACGGCAAGTATTTCGCCGTTGTCCATCTTGAGGGTGATCTCGATGCCCTGCTTGCGGGTGACGCCTTCTTCGGCGGCCGCACCGGCGAGGCCGCCAACCACGGCGCCGACCACCGCGGCGATCGCCGAGCCCTTGCCCTGGCCGACGGTACTGCCGGCAATGCCGCCAATCGCGGCACCGCCAATGGTGCCGACTGGCGACTTGGTGCCTTCGAGCTTCACCGGGCGCACGCTTTCGACGATGCCCATGCGTACGTTGATCACGCGCCGGGCTTCTGCGCGTTCATAGTCGCCGCCGCCAAGGCCGCTCGCGCAGCCGGCAACGGTCACGGAGGCCAGCAGGGCGATGACCAGATTTGCGATTCGCATGTTTCTTCCTTTCACCACAGGGTTGAGCCAAAGGCCTTGCGGTAGGCCTCGGCGATTTCTTCACGGCTGGGCGCGTGGTTCTGGCCGCCGCGGCTGGCAATCTTGATGGCGCCCATCAGGGAGGCCAGGCGCCCGCTTTGTTCGAGATCCATGCCTTGCTCGATACCGTACAACAGGCCGGCCCGGTGGGCGTCGCCGCAGCCGGTCGGGTCTTCGACGCTGGTCGGCACGGCACAGGGAATGTCGATCTTGCGGCCGGCGGTGTGGATCTCCGAGCCTTCGCCACCCAGGGTGACGATCAGGGCCTTGACTTCGCCGGCCAGGGATTCGATCGAGCGGCCGGTGCGCTCGCAAAGCAGGCGCGCCTCGTAGTCGTTGACCGTGCAGTAGTCGGCCAGTTTCAGGCAGTCGAGAAGTTCTTCGCCGTTGAACATCGGCAGGCCCTGGCCCGGATCGAAGATGAAGGGGATTTTGGCATCGGCGAACTGGCGGCAATGCTCGAGCATGCCGTCGCGCCCGTCCGGTGACACGATGCCGAGTTGAACGCCGGTGGCCTGCTCGACCTTGTTGAGATGCGAATGCACCATTGCGCCGGGATGGAAGGCGGTGATCTGGTTGTCGTCCAGGTCGGTGGTGATGAATGCCTGGGCGGTGAAGCTGCCCGGCACCTGGGTGACGTGGGCGCGGGACAGGCCGAGCGTTTCGAGGCGGCCGAGATAGGGCGCGGCGTCGTCGCCGACGGTGGCCATGATCAGCGGGTCGCCACCGAGCAGTTTGAGGTTGTAGGCGATGTTGCCGGCACAGCCACCGAATTCGCGCCGCATTTCGGGCACGAAGAAGGAGACGTTCAGGATATGCAGCTGATCGGGCAGGATGTGGTTGCGGAAGCGGTCATGGAAAACCATGATCGAATCGAAGGCGATGGAACCGCAGATGAGCGTGGACATGGATTCGGGGAGAGGAATGATCGGTTTGGATGCGGGCCGTTCGGGCGGCCGCTGACAGCAGCCTGGCGGATGGCCTTCCGGTTACGGGTAGAAAACGTAGACGCGATAGCCTGCCGCAGCGACGCCGGGGGCTTCGAAGCTGACCCGGGTGACGAGTTCGCGCTTGGCCGGGAAGGCGTCTTTCGGGGCGCTGGCGGGCAGCCATTCCTTGGGCTCCAGCACCTTTCGGACGAGGGCCTTGTCGCGGGCGTCGGTGAGGGTGATTTCCAGGTAGGGGTAGGCTTGCTGGAATTCGGCCCGGTTGCGCAGGGTGGCGTGTAGCGTGAAAAAAGCTTCGCGGCCGGCGTCGGGCTGGATGTCGGAGCTTTCGATGGCGATTTCGGTGGAATCCCGGGGCAGGGGCAGTTCGCAGCCGAGGCCGGCGCACAGGCTTTCCATGAAGGGGCGCATTTGTGGCGAGGACTGCACGATCTCGCCGCGGAACATGAGGACGCCCTGGGCGAGCAGAGCCAGGCTGAGCAGGGTGGCGCCGGCGGCCCAGGCGGCCTGGCGCAGGGCCGGGCCGGGGGCGCTCTCGGTGTCGTCGGCATCCTCTTCGGGGTTGTCGTCGGGCTCGTCGGGCAGGGCTTCCGGGCGGATTGCCGCGGTGTCTGTGTCACGCGCGTGAGTGGCTGGAACAGGCGTGACGAGGGCAGCCGCGGGCGCCGCAAAGGGCTCGACTTCCAGTTCGGTGCCGCCCGGCCAGGGCTGCTCTTCGGGCGCCGAGGCCAGGGTGCGGGAGGCTGTTTCGTCGGGGTCGGGCTTGCGCAGCAGGGCGTCGAAGTCGATGGCCTCGTCGATCGGCGTGGTCAGGTCGAGGTCGGCGGCGGCGGGCCAGTCCGGCTGAAAGGGCAGGGGCTCGATGACGGGCGGTGCGTCGGCGGGGTCGGCTGCAAACGGCGCCGGCGCGAGGTCGTCGTCAGTGTTGATGTCGACGGCGGGCCATTCATCCAGGGGTTCGGTGTCGAGGTCGAAAACGGGTTCGATCCGTTCGTCGGCGTCTGGCGGAACCTCGGGGGCCGGGCGTTCGAAAACCGCTTCAGGCGGGGCTTCGTCGTCTTCGGCAGAAAACGCGGGCTCCTCCAAGGGGGGCTCCGGGGCTTCGTCTGCAGGCGTCTCGTCGAAAGGGCCAAACCCGGCATCGGGGGGTTCTGCCGCTTCGATTTCGGCGGGCGGAGCTTCCTCGGGCGTTTTCTCTTCGAGGACGAACAGCGATGTGGTGGCGACGGCTGGCTGCGGTTCAGGTTGCGCAGGCGGGGGGGGCGGTTCGAAGTTTTCGTGGTCGAGAGGGCTGTGTTCGACGCGGGCTTCGAGTGCGTTGAAGGCGTGATTGCACTGGCCGCAGCGCACCCGTCCGGCACGTGCCTGGAGCTGCTCCGGGCGCACCCGGAAGGTGGTTCCGCACGCGGGACAGCGGGCCAGGATCATCACACGGCCTCGGGGCGCTCGCCTTCGAGGCGAACCCAGCCGTCGAAGCTGGCTCCGACCTTCAGTGCGATGAAGGGGGCGTAGGCAGCGATGACGTCCTCAGCCTGAGCGTCGAGCACGCCGGATAACGCGAGCTTGCCGCCAGGCGCAACACGGGCGGCGAGCAGCGGGGCGAGCATCTTGAGCGGGTTGGTCAGGATGTTGGCTACGACCCGCTGGAAGGTGCCGTCGAGGGGCTTGGCGGAAACCTGCAGATGCAGGCTGACGCCGTTGGCGGCAGCGTTGTTGGCCGCGGTTTCGACGGCTTTTTCGTCGATGTCGACGCCGGTGACATCAAGGGCCCCGAGCTTGACTGCGGCGATGCCGAGAATGCCCGAGCCGCAGCCGTAGTCCAGCACGCTCACGCCCGGCGTGACCACGCTGGTGAGCCATTCGAGGCACAGCCGGGTGGTGGGGTGGGAGCCCGTGCCGAAGGCCATGCCGGGGTCGAGGACCAGGTTGATGGCGTTGGCGTCCGGAGCGGTGTGCCAGGTGGGCACGATCCACAGGCGGTCGGTGATGCGGATCGGGTCGAACTGGCTTTGGGTAAGCTGCACCCAGTTCTGTTCTTCCACTTCCTCGATGGTGAAGGGCGGCACCGCATCGAGCCCGGCTGCGGCCGAGGCGGTAGCCAGGGCTTCGGCGAGGTCGGCGTCGGTGTCGAAAAGGGCGACGACGCGGCTGTGATCCCACAGGCTGGCCGGGTGCATGCCCGGTTCGCCGAACTGGGGTTTTTCTGCCTCCGTGCCGGCGTCGGCGTCGTCGATGCTTACCGACAGCGCGCCGTGTTCCATCAGCGCCTCGGAGAGGGCTTCGGCGCGCGTCGCGTCAGCTTGCAGAATGACTGAGATCCACATCAGGTTTTACTGACTTCGTTGCGCCCGGCCAGCTTGTGCTCGAGGTAATGGATGCTGGTGCCGCCTTCGACGAAGCGGGCGTCGAGCATTAATTCCTGGTGCAGCGGGATGTTGGTCTTGATGCCTTCGACCAGCATTTCGGACAGGGCAATGCGCATGCGGCGGATGGCCTGGTCGCGGGTGTCGCCGTAGGCGATCAGCTTGCCGATCATCGAGTCGTAGTGCTGCGGCACGGTGTAGCCGTTGTAGACGTGGGAGTCGACGCGGATGCCGGGGCCGCCGGGAACGTGCCAGTTGCTGATCTTGCCGGGGCAAGGGGTGAACTTGAACGGATCCTCGGCGTTGATGCGGCATTCGATCGCGTGGCCGCGGAATTCGATGTCCTTCTGCTTGTAGCGCAGCTTCTGGCCGGCCGCGACGCGGATCTGTTCCTGGACGATGTCGACGCCGGTGATGAGCTCGGTGACCGGGTGCTCGACCTGGACCCGGGTGTTCATCTCGATGAAGTAGAACTCGCCGTTTTCGTACAGGAATTCGAAGGTGCCGGCGCCCCGGTAGCCGATTTTGCGGCAGGCCTCGGCACATCGTTCGCCGATGCGCAGGATATGGCGGCGCTCAATGCCCGGCGCGGGGGCTTCCTCAATGACCTTCTGGTGACGGCGCTGCATGGAGCAGTCGCGCTCACCCAGGTGGATGGCGCTGCCATGCTGGTCGGCGAGGATCTGGATTTCCACGTGACGCGGGTTTTCCAGGAATTTTTCCATGTACACCGTCGGGTTGCCGAAGAATGCACCGGCTTCGGAACGGGTGGTGCTGACGGCGTTGAGCAGTGCGGCTTCGGTGTGCACGACGCGCATGCCGCGACCGCCACCGCCACCGGCGGCCTTGATGATCACCGGGTAGCCGATGGCGCGGGCGATCTTGATGATCTCTTTCGGGTCGTCGGGCAGGGCGCCCTCGGAGCCCGGCACGCAGGGCACGCCGGCGGCCTTCATGGCGTCTTTGGCGGAAACCTTGTCGCCCATCAGGCGGATGGTTTCGGCGCGCGGGCCGATGAAAACGAA
>Ga0209480_10001828_pt1 | contig 15211 bp, 9 predicted proteins | sample JI61114C2DNA_FD_187501 | JGI IMG/M metagenome (GOLD analysis project Ga0209480, IMG submission 187501) | Wastewater effluent complex algal communities from Wisconsin, to seasonally profile nutrient transformation and Carbon sequestration -... | ecosystem: Engineered > WWTP > Effluent > Algae...
GACTTCGCTGCATTTTACCGTTCCCGATAATTTAATTGCGGCTTCGAACGGAAAATTGCTCTCGACGGTCGATAACAAAAACGGCACGAAGACTTTTAACTGGTTTATTTCGCAACCGATCAGCAATTACAATATCGCGCTCAATGTTGCGCCTTACAAGCTCATCAAAGACGAAATGATGTCGGTTTCGGGCGATAAAATCCCGATCGAGTTTTACGTTTTGGCGGAAGATTTTGATAAAGGGCAAGGTTTGATCGATAAAACGAAGGATTATGTTCGGTTTATGGAAAGTGTTTTAGGTCCGTATCCGTTTCGCGCCGATAAATTGGGAATCGCGCACACGCCGCATCTCGGAATGGAACATCAATCGATCATTGCATACGGAAACGATTTCAAATACGACAAAAACGGGTTCGATTGGCTGATGTTTCACGAACTCGGACACGAATGGTGGGCGAATCTCGTAACCGCGCCGGATTGGAACGATTTTTGGATTCACGAAGGTTTTCAATCGTTTATGGACGCGCTTTATGCGGAGAAAATTCTCGGACGCGAGCAATATATCAAGAGTTTGCCGAACCGTATAAAATCGACGAGAAACATGAAACCGCTTGCGCCGCGTGAAGCGAAAACGACGACCGAAATGTATTTGATGCCGCCCGATTATATTCGCTCGGACGGCGATATTTACGGCAAAGGCGCGTTGGTTCTAAATACTTTGCGCGGATTGCTTGGCGATGAGGTTTTCTTTAAATCTCTGCGAAAAATGTGTTATTCAGACGCAAAAGCCGAGAAAATTACCAACGGAAAACAAGTGAATTTCCGCACGACCGACGATTATCTGAGAATCGTCGAACGCGAATCGGGCAAAGATCTGAAATGGTTCTTTGAAGTTTATATGCGTCAGCCGGCTTTGCCGAAATTGGTTGTCGAACAGAAAACAAACCAACTCGTTCTGCGCTGGGAAACGCCGAATAATCTGCCGTTTGAAATGCCTGTCGAAGTAAAGATCGGCGGCGAAGTCAAAAAAGTCGAAATGAAAAACGGTCAAGGCGTATTGCCTGCGCCGCAAGATGGTCGTTACGAAATTGATCCGAATGGTTGGCTTTTGAGAGCTTTGTAAGAATATTTACCTGCGAAACATACGAAATATGCGAAAAAAGATTTGCCTTTCTTTCGTTTATTTCGTGTGTTTCGCAGGCAAATTATTTTTAATAAACGTCATTTCCAATTAAATCTGCAAAATCATCGCGCCGACGGATAATTTCTTCGTTGCCGTTTTCGCGGATTAAGATCATTGTCGGCAAAAATCTTCCGTTATATTGCGAGGCTTGGGCGATCGAATACGCGCCGCAGTTGAGCAATGCCAAAACTTCATTCGGAGCAACATTTTCGGGCAAAAGACGATAATCGGGCAGACGATTTTCGCCTTCAATATCGAAATAAACGTCGCCGCCGTCGCACAAAGGTCCGGCAAGTTTGTATGGAAAATCGTGCGGCGCGTCGGCGCGTTCGGCGGAAATCAAATGATAATACCATTTGTAAGTTTCCATCGAGAGCAAGATGTTGAAACCTGCGTCCGTCAAAATCCAAAGATCATTTGCGAGGTCAGAATTCGGATTTTGGATTTTGGATTTCAGAATCGGTCGCAATTTTTTATTTCTCACAGTCGTCAAGCAAATTCCCGTGTCGGAAATCACGCTTCTGCCGGGTTCGATTAGTAGTGTGATGTTTTCGAGTAGATTTTCGGAATTTGAACTTTGCGCGGCTTTTTTTACTAATTCCCAAGCGTGGCGAATTGCTTCGGACGGCTCGAAATCGGCGGCAAACATTTCGCGTTGCGATTGCGGAAAATCAACCGAATGCGAATTGTCGCGCAAATAATTCACGGGAAAACCGCCGCCCAAATTAATGTGCGAAAGTTTTAGATCTGTTGCGTCGTAAATCTTTTTGAGCATCGCAAAAAGCGTCTGCAACGCTTCGCCGTAAGGTTTTGAGTCGGGATTTTGCGAGCCGATATGCAGATGAATTCCGCAAAGATTTAAGTGTTTTGAATTTTTATATTGATGAAATGCCGCTAACGCTTCGTCGGGCATCATTCCGAATTTCGATGTCAAAAGCGCAGTTTGCAAACCCGAATGCGTTCCCGTTTCGATTTCGGGAACTAATCGAAGTGAAACATTTGCAATTTTATTCAATCTTTTCGCGGTTTCTTCGATCAACGAAAGTTCGTAAAGCGAATCAACTTGGATTGCATAAATTTCGGCGTTTATTGCGCTTTCGATTTCCCAAATCTCTTTGCTAGTGCCGTTGAAAATAATTTGTTCGCCGCGAAAACCGATTTCCAAAGCCTTCCAAAGTTCGCCGCCGGAATTTACTTCCAAATCACAATCGGCATCTTTAACTGTCCGCAAAATCGCCATATTTGAATTGGCTTTTGCGGCGTAACAAACTTTCAATTTGCAATCAATAAATTTTTCGGCGCGTTGCAATCGCTCGATATTTTGTTTGATGCGCGATTCGCTGAAAACAAAAAGCGGCGTGCCGTATTTTTCAGCCAAATCAATAGCTGAAACGCCGTTGATGTGAAGTTGTTTATTTTTTACTTCGAGAAAGTTTTCGATTTGCCACATAAGTCAGAACAGCCTGCGTGAGCGGGCTGTTTAAAGTTTTGGTAAACGCAATTTTTTATCAACGTCTGACAGCCCGCTCACGCAGGCTGTTCTGACATTTATTTCAATCCGGTTCCGAGTGCATAATTGCTAACCGTAATCGGCAATTTTCCTTTGAATTCGATTTTTCCGGCAAGCGCATCAGCGGTTGCAGATTGCAAACTTCGCATATCGCCGTAGGAAACGATGTAAGTTTTCATTTCGGGAAACGAGCGCAAAAGATACGGATTTCCGAAGGCGATATTGACGACTTTTTTGTCGGTTTTCAGCAGTTGACGCAGAGCATCAGCCGGTTTTTCGGGAAGTCCGACGCTGTTTGCCGCGCCCGAACGCACGCGCCCGAAAAGTCCGCTTAAGATTATTTCGGCTTCTGACGCTTTTTTCATTGCGTTGGCAATTTCAGTCGGCGTTGAGCGTTCATCTAAGATCGCAAACTCGAAAGTGTAGCCGTTGGCGCGAAGCTGCGAGCGAAAAGTGTTGGCGATAAAGCCTTTGTCTTCACCGTTTGTGATGCCGAGAAAGAAAAGTTTTTTATCTTTCGGCAGAGGCAAAACGTCGGAATCTTTCTTAACCAAAGTTATCGCGTTTGCGGCAATTTCGCTCGAAAGCGAACGCATTTCGCCGTTTGAAACGATCGAATCAATGCCTTCGATCGGCGTGATCTTTCGTTCCGATAAACCTAATTGATGTTTCCACGCGAGCTGTCGGCGAACCGCATCGTTGATCTTTTCTTCGGTTAATCTGCCTGATTTGACGGCTTCTTTGAGTCCGCGAATCATTTCGTCGGGAAAAGTCGTTTTGAGCAAAACATCGTTTCCGGCTAAGATCGCGCGAACTGCCGCTTCCGCCGGATTAAAATAAAGCGTCAACCCGCTCATATCCATCGCGTCGGTAACAATCAATCCGTCGAAATTCATATCTTTTCGCAAAATATCAGTAACGATTTTTGACGAAAGTGTCGCGGGAATCGTCGTGTTTTCGGTGATAACTTCAGAATCGGTGTATGACGCTTTAGTTGATTCTTTCAAAGGTTTAACTTCTTCGTTGTCTAATTGCGGCATCGAAATATGCGAGATCATCACCGAACCGACACCTGATTTGATAATGTGACGAAACGGAAAAAATTCAGTTGTTTCTAGCCGTTCACGCGAAAAATTAATTACAGGAAGTCCGCGATGCGAATCAACTGCTGTGTCGCCGTGTCCGGGATAATGCTTCGCCGTGGCGAGAACATTTTGCGATTGCATTCCTCGTGAAAAAGCCGAACCGAATTTGGCGACTTCCAAAGGATTTTCGCCGTAACTGCGAACGTTTATCACAGGATTATCGGCGTTATTGTTGACATCGACGACCGGCGCGAAAACTTGATGAACGCCCATTGCTTTCGCTTCGCGTCCGACGATAACGCCTTGTTTATATGCGAAATCTGCGTTTCCTGTCGCTGAAATCGCCATATTCCAAGGGAAATTTACCGTTTCAAAAAAGCGCATTCCGAGTCCGGTTTCAAAATCGGCGGAAATCAGCAGAGGAGTTTTCGCGTTTTCCTGCATACGGTTGACCAAATGCACGGTTTCATAAAGTCCGCCGACAAAAACGATCACGCCGCCGACTTTATTTTCGCGAACTTGGCGCATTAAATATTGATATTCCGCGCTGTCTTGAGCCAAATATTGCGCGTTAATTCCGATGTGAATCAGTTGCCCGATTTTCTCGTCCAACGTCATTTTTTTGAGTTGTTTGTCTGCCCATTTATAAGATTTTTCGGACGGACGAAACTTTTTCAACTCTTGATCGCGCACATTCGCGGACGCAGGGATAATTGAACAAAAAGTAATAACTAGTAGTAGAAGATTTGTTAAATATTTCATTGTTAATTTTGATGTAATTGCAATTAAACTTCTTTATCTGAAAATACCAAACTTGCCAAAAATGCGACAGTCAAAGTCGTCAAACTACCGATCACAGGATACCAAGGAAACGCGATTTTTGTGCCGAAATAGATGAAAAGCATCAGCGAAATGCTGGTTATCATCGCGATCAGAGCGCAGGTTTGATTGGCTTTTTTGATAAAAGTTCCGACAAGAAAAACGCCTAAGATCGGACCGTTGATTAAACCCGCAACTGCTAACGCTTGGCTCAAAGCCGAAGCCGCTGCGTCTTTTACGGCGATGGCGACAACGATTTGTATGATGCCGACGACGACGGTCAAAAAGCTTGCGATTTTTAGAAAATGTTTGTCCGATTTATCTTTTGCAAACGGTCTGTATAAATCATTTACGGCAGTTGCTGCGATCGAATTTAATGACGAAGACAGAGCCGCCGCGAAAATTGCCGCAACAACCAAACCGCTCAATCCCGGCGGCATAAATTTGGTAATAAAATCAGGAAAAACTTTGTCGCCGCCTGTGAACGGAAATGTCGCCGCGAGCTTTGAACCTTCTGTGCCGATTTGAGCGTATTCGGGCAAATTAAACGGTTGATAATACGCGAAAAGTAAAACGCCGATGAACAAAAATCCGATAAATTGCCCCAAAACAACTGCGCCGCTGGTCAGCAAAGCAAAACTTGCGGACGAAGGTTTGTCGGTGCAGAGATAGCGTTGGACGAGATATTGGTCTGTGCCGTGCGTGGACATCGTGAGAAAACATCCGCCGATCAATCCGCCCCAAAATGTGTAAGTTTTTGTAAAATCGAGCGTAAAATCAAGAAATTTGAACTTGTCGTATTGCGAACCGAGTTCCCAAACACGCGTCATTCCGCCGTCAATTTGATTAACGATCACCCAACCAGCCGCAATTGCGCCGCAGATGTAAATTCCCAATTGAACGACTTCAACCCAAATTACTGCTTCCATTCCGCCGAAAAACGTGAAAATAATCATTACGAGTCCGAGCAAAATGATCGAAGCAATTATTATCGTATTCGGATTCGCGTCCGGCACGAACGAAACATAAACTGCCGCCAAAACGATCGCAGTCAACAAAAGACGAATGCCGTCGGCAATATTTCGCATTATGACAAACAAAGACGACGCAAGCATCTTCACCTTTGTGCCGAATCTGTCGCCCAAAAGCTGATAAACGGTGAAAAGTTCGCCTTTGAAATACATCGGAATAAATAAAAGCGAAATCACCACGCGCCCGAGCATATATCCGAAAACGAGCTGTAAAAACTCAAAATTTCCGCCTTTCGCAAACGCAATTCCGGGAACCGAAATAAACGTGATCGTCGAAGTTTCCGTCGCCACGATAGAAGCCGCGATCGCCCACCAAGGCACGTTTCTATCGCCGACAAAATAATCTTCGGTCGTTTCCTGCTTGCCCGAATAAAAAATCCCGAACAATGTAATGCCGATGAGATAGCCGAAAATGATAATTAAGTCTAAAGTTTGCATTTTTTTCAATAAGAATACACGAAAGATTTGCGGAAAGCGATAAGAAATTTTTATCGTGAAATTGGTTTGAGGTCAAATGCTAATTGATAAAAATATAGAAATGTTGACAACAGATTAAACGAATTACACAAATTTTTTTAATTTGTGTAATTCATTGTCAAAGTAAATTTTCGATCGCTATTTCAATCACGAAATTATTTTCAGTTAGCGATTTTTCTGCTAACTCTTGCGAAACATTAGCTTTTTGCATCACAATTGCGACGCGCAAATCGTGGTTTGCTTTGTCCAAAAGTTTCTGTGCTTCCGATTCATTTAAATTCGTTTCCGACATTAAAATTCGCAAACTTCTTTCTTTTAATTTGATGTTCGACGATTTTACGTTCGTCATTCGATTGCCTTTGACGTAGCCGAGTCGAATCATTGCGGCGGTTGAGATCATATTTAGAATCAACTTTTGCGCCGTGCCGGATTTCATTCGCGTTGAACCGGTAATTGCTTCTGCACCGACTTCGGCGACGATGGCAATTTCGGCGGATTTTGTGATTTGCGAATCGGGAACACAAGTTATGCAAGCCGTAAAACAACCGATTTCACGCGCAAAATCCAACGCGCCGATCGTGTAAGGCGTTCTGCCGGAAGCGGCGATGCCGACGACCGAATCTTTTTCCGCTAAGCCGCGAATTTGCAGATCTTTTGCACCTTGTTCGCGGTTGTCTTCGCTGGCTTCGACGGCTTTGTAAAGTGCTTCGTAACCGCCGGCGATAATGCCCTGAATTAAATCGTAAGACACGCCAAACGTCGGCGGAATTTCGCTCGCGTCCAAAACGCCGAGCCGTCCGCTCGTGCCTGTGCCGATGTAAAAAAGTCGTCCGCCGTTTTGCAATCTTTTAACGATTTCATCAATCGCCGAAGCAATTTCGGGTAAGATTTTTTCAATCGCAAACGCGACTTTTTTATCTTCGTCGTTGATCAAACGCACAGCTTCGAGCGTTGAAACTTTATCAATATTCGCAGTGTTTTCGTTTTCTTGTTCGGTTATCGGAAGCATAAAAAATCAATTGTTTCTAATTTAACGTCAGTATTGGATAAGAAAAAATTAACCGCAGAGACGCAGAGACGCAGAGATTTTTAAGTTTATTTGAAAAGTTATTTGCGGAAAATATCTTAATTTTCATCATATTTCCTCAACTTCCTCGAAAACTCCTCAGCGACTCTGCGTCTCTGCGGTGTAAAATTCTTATCCAATACTGACGTTAATTTAGTCCAGATAAATCTTAGCGGATTTTGTGCCTTTGCGGGAAATGATTTTGTTGCTAATTATAAATTTTCGACAAAATTAAAAAAAGTATTTTCCCCTAAATTCGCAAAGTCCGCAAAGAAAAGGAATGGTTTTTGCTTTGTCTGATTTCTGAAAAAAAAAGTGTTTGTGATTGATACGAAAATTATTAAAAGCGCGCACTCTAGAATAAAACAAAGGAGAATAATTTAATGAACTTAGATTCAGATATGCAGGCAATCATTGATCGATTTGCCGAATTTAATGCACCGCCGATTGAAAATCTTACGCCGGAAAATGCTCGAAATAATCCGACTTTGAAGAATGCTGTTGAAGAAATGGCTTCAAAAAGTGCCATGACCAGAACGATGAATGTGGCAATGCCAGCTTTGCCCGAACCTGTCGAATCAATTGAACATATTTTAATTCCGACGAACAATGGCGAAGTTTTAGCGCGTGTTTATTATCCGAATACGAATGAAAATTTACCTGTGATCGTATATTTTCACGGCGGCGGTTGGGTAATCGCAAATTTAGATGTTTACGAACCTTCGTGCCGCGCTTTATGCAACGCGGCGGAAGCAATTATAGTTTCGGTTGCGTATCGCCAAGCACCGGAAAATAAATTTCCGGCGGCGGTCGAAGATTCTTACGCAGCGGCACAGTGGGTTTTGCAAAATGCCGCAAAACTCGGCGGCGATGCTTCGCGAGTTGCCGTCGCAGGCGAAAGCGCAGGCGGAAATTTGGCGACGGTTGTTTGCCAGATCGCCAAAGAAAACGGCGGTTTGATGCCGATCGCGCAACTTCTTGTTTATCCCGTAACAGATGCCCGCGGCGGTTATCTTTCGTATGATGAAAACGAGAATTCCGCGCCGTTAAAAACAGCGATGATGCCTTGGTTTTTCGGACATTATTTGGAAAATGAAGCTGATAAAACAAACACGATGGTTTCGCCGATCTTGTCGAAAAATTTGAGCGGATTGCCGCCGGCGATCGTCATAACAGCAGAATTCGATCCATTACGCGATGAAGGCGAAGCGTATGCTCAAAATCTTGCAGATGCCGGAGTTTCCGTGAGCTTTAAACGATTTACAGGCGTTTCGCACGAATTTTTCGGACTCGCCGGAGCAGTTTCAAAAGCCAAAGAAGCACTTGATTTTGCGGTCGAAGGTTTAGAAAAAGTTTTTGAATTGAGAAAAGCTGTTTGAAATTAAGGGCAGAAACGCGATTCGAATAAAAATCGCTGAATTTGAACGCTCGTTCGCACTCGCGTTTCTGCCTTTTGTTTATAATTTTTATTGGTTTTTGCCGTTGCGCGTTGAAGCCAAAAACGCTACGCCTGCGCCCAAAGCGATCAAAGCCGCGCCTGTTACGATCGGATGCAGACTCGCTTTTGTATAAACACTGCTTTCCATAACGTGACCTTGATAACCGCCGCGTTCTTGCAAACTATTGTCAGCCGAATAATACAATCCTTCTTTTTCTGTATTGTCCAAAGGTTCGCCCGAACGCTGTAAATCGAGCATTGTTTTTTCCATAACCAGATCGGTCGTGCGCGGCGCAAATTTGCCGAACAGGGAAATCGCTTTGCCGCCGGAACCGACAAATACATCGCGTGTCGGGTTTTCGGCGCAATGCAAAATCGTTTCAGCAACAGTTTCCGGCGCATAAACCGGCGGCGGATTTTCCGCTTTTGTGCCGAGATAATTTTTTGCGTGTGCTTTATAAGGCGTGTCAATTGCCGCAGGTTTGATCAAAGTTACCGAAATCGGCGCGTTTTCCGATTCGAGTTCCATTCGCAACGAATCTGTAAAGCCTTTGACCGCGTGTTTAGAAGCGCAATACATTCCTTGAAGCGGAATTGCTCTGTCGCTCAGAGTGCTGCCGATGTTAATAATTGCGCCGCCGCCGTTTGCCTTTAAATTTCGTGCGGCAACCAGCGAACCGTAAACTACGCCCCAAAAATTCGTTTCAAAAAGTTGCCGGAAATCTCTGGTTTCGACATCTTCGAGTTTTCCGTAAATCGAAACTCCGGCGTTATTTACCCATGTGTCGAATCCGCCGAAGTTTACAATTGCTTCCGCCGCGATTTTATTAATGTCGCCTTCGCTGCCAACGTCCGCTACGACAAAAATTGCTTCACCGCCTGCCGAAGTTATTTCATCGGTTAATTTTTGTAAAGCGTCTTCATTTCGTGCCGCTAAAACTAATTTTGCGCCGCGTTCCGCCGCCATTCTCGCAGTCGTCAAACCGATTCCGCTGGTCGCGCCTGTAATGATGATAGTTTGTTCATTGATATTTTTCAGTTTAATTGCCATTGCTTTTAATCTCCGTAAAATGCAGGGATTTCATTAAAAAGACAGAATATTGTCCGAAAATGAAACACAAATTCGAATTCAAAAAGTGAATAGCAAAAAATATGCCAAAATTGGTTGGAAAAGTTAGAGTTACGCCTTCAGGCGTGAACGAGGCTGCAATCGTTCAATTAACTTGTTAAATGTTTAAGTTTAAACAAGCCTGAAGGCGTAACTCTAACTATTTGCTGATCGATTTAAAGTTATGAAAAGCCATAATTGCCGCCGCTTGTGCGGGTGAAAATTGTGGTTGTGCCAAATAAGCCTTCGGCGCGAGATTGTGAACTGTTTTTAGGAGTGAATCGGTCAATAGATTTCCGGCTTTGAAGATACTGCCGACTTGTCCGATGGGAACTTTTCGTTTTTCCAATTTTAATTTTTTAACTACTGCGAAAGCGGCAAGTCCGAGTTCGAATCCGGCTTCGGTTAATATTTCTTTGGCAATTTGGTCGCCGGCTTGCGCTGTTTCGACAACGTAACGCGCAAATCCGGCGATTCTTGCGTTATCTATTTGCGGAGAATAAATCGCGATCAGCAAATCTTGCGGCGATGCAGAACGAAAATAATCCATTCCGGCTTCGCTTAACATTGTCGGTTTTCCGCGTCCGTCCGATGCTTTGGCAATTGCTTGGAGTGCGCGTCGGGCAATTCCTGCGCCACCGCCTTCGTCGCCTGCGATTGGTCCCCAACCTCCGGCAGTTGCAACTGTTCCGTCCGCGTCTTTGCCGTAACAGATCGAACCTGTTCCGGCGATAATGACGACACCGGCTTTGCCCAAAGTCGTTCCGTATAGCGCGATTTCTGCGTCGGTCGTAACCTGTGTTCTGCGGATTCCGGTCAAATTCGTGAATCTTTCGCGCACACGACGTTTTAGATCTTCGCGTCGAACTCCGGCAAGTCCGAGAACCGATGAAACGATGTCGCCGCGACTGATTTGCGCTTTGTCGCAAGTTGCGTTAATCGCTTGAATAATATTTCCAACTGCCGTTTCGAGTCCGACACGCAACGGATTCGACGCGCCGGAAAATCCTTCGCAAACTAAATTTTTTCGTTCATCGATCAAAACAATATGCGTTTTTGTCCCGCCGCCGTCTGCACCGAGATAGAGATTATGGGATTTTAACGTTTTTGACATTTTGCTTTTTGTAATTCGTCCAATCGCCGATTTATTTTTTTCGGCAAAAGTTAAAGAACAAACCCAAAATATTTTGACCGATGCTTGACATATAATCAAAACTAAAAGATTTTATAAGTGCGATAACTTTTAGTGATAAGTGGTAAAATAAAAGTGAAATATGTTTCATTCACTTTTCACTTTTCACACTTAGTTTTTACCCAAAGCTATGGAAATAAGACAATTAAAAGCATTTTTAGCGATTGCCGAAGCGAAAACTTTTACTGCCGGAGCGCGGCTCGTAAATGTGACGCAAGCGGCGATTTCGATGCAAATTCGACAGCTTGAAGACGAAGTCGGTTTGCCGCTTTTTATACGCACGCCGCGCCGCGTGATTCTTACGGAAGCAGGCGAACATCTGCTCGAACGGGCGCGAAAGATCTTGCGCGAACACGATGCGGCGATCGAAGAAATTGCCGAAATAGCGGGCGCAGAATATGGACGTTTGCGAATCGGTTCGGCTTCGGCGATGTTTGCAACCCAGCAATTACCGCAAATTTTGCAAAATTTGAAGGATAGATTCCCAAATGCGAGCATTTCGGTTTCGTCGGGAACGAGTCAGACATTGGTTGACAAGATTTTGCACGGCGAAGTTGATATTGCGTTCGTTTCATTGCCCGTTGACAACACGCATATCACAACCGATCTGCTTTTCAGCGATGAAATTGTCGCTATCGGACATCCGAATCATCCGCTTGCCGATAAAAAATACATCAGCGCGGCGGCACTCGCGGGCGAACCGCTGATCTTGGGCGAAAAAGGCGGAAATACCAGACGTTTGATCGATGATTTTTTCGCCGCCGGAAATGTCGCGCCGGAAATCGTGATGGAACTTTCGCGGCAGGAAACGATCAATCAAATGGTCGAAAACGGAATGGGCGTAGGCACGGCGGGCGCGAAAACGATTCACAAAGAAGTTAGCGAAGGACGACTGACTTCGTGGCTCATCGAAGGAGCGGAAATTAAGTGGGATCTAGGTTTAGCGCGTTTGCGCGGCGGTTATCATTCGCCGATCGCAAAAGAATTCGTGCATTTTTGCAAGGATAGTTTTAAGGAAAAAGAGAAAGAATTTAAGGCAAGAAAATAATTAACCACAGATAAACACAGATGAACATAGATAAGAAAAAGATTATGAAAAAGTTATTAAGCAAAAATTTTAATGAATATCGGAAAATATCAGTTGCCATTTTCTTCCTCATCTGTGTTTATCTGTGTTCATCTGTGGAGAAAATTTCCGCGCAAGGTTTGCCTGTTGTGCCGCCGCAGACGCTCGGAATGTCGGCGGAAAAGTTGAATCGGATCGATGCTTTGGTTGAAAAAGATATTGCCGATAAAAAACTTCCGGGCGCGGTCGTGATCGTCGGGCATCAAGGAAAAATCGTCTATCGCAAAGCGTTCGGCAACCGTGCGATTGTGCCGAATGTCGAGAAAATGACGGTTGATACGATTTTTGATGTCGCAAGTTTGACCAAACCGATCGCGACGGCGACTTCGATTATGATTTTGGTCGAACGCGGCGAGCTTCGTTTGAACGACACGATCGGCAAATTTATTCCCGAAATCGAAGACGAAAATGCCAAAAAAGTTACGATTCTGCAATTATTAACGCACGTTTCCGGCTATCAACCCGATTTCGATCTGCGCGAAAAATGGACGGGACGCGACGGAATGTTGGTGGCGTTAAAAAAGGAAAAACTCCGCAATCCGCCGGGAACGAAATTCGTCTATTCGGACATCGGTTTTATTGTGCTTGGTGAGATAGTTCGGCAATTTACTTGGGAAGTTGATGGTCATACAGGACTTAGTTCGTATTCTAAATCTCAAATTTTCGAGAAACTTAATATGGCAAGTAGTAGATTTGGTTTAGATCCCGATTCTAATTTGCTAAATTCTCCCATGAAAACAGCTAGTATTGAAAAAATATTCTCGGAAATTAGAGAAAAAGAAAAATTGTTTGTTAGCAAAACTGCTCCAACTGAAAATATAAAAGGACAGCAAAATTATCTGGGTTCAAAATTTGAGGGTGATGAAAAAATAGGGGAGCAAATTTTACGCGGATTTGTTCACGATCCGACATCTTTTAGAATGAATGGGGAAGCTGGACACGCGGGACTTTTTTCGACGGCGGATGATGTGGCGCGATATTGTCAGATGTTGTTGAACGGCGGAATTTTGGACGGCAAACGGATTTTATCGCCAAATACGGTTGCGAAAATGACATCGCCGTATGTTATCAGCGAAGACGGCGCGACACGCGGACTCGGTTGGGATATGAACACGTCGTTTTCGGGAAATCGCGGCGAACTTTTTCCGCTTGGTTCATTCGGACACACGGGTTTTACGGGAACGGGCGTTTGGGTTGACCGCGTTTCGCAGACGTTTGTCGTGTTTATGTCGAACCGCGTTCATCCCGACGGCAAAGGCGATGTCGGTCCGCTTCGTGCAAAAATCGCGACGGTTGCGGCTTCGGCGATCGAAAAATATCCGATCGAAGCGATGCGACTTGCAGAAAGCATTTATTGGGGACAAGTTACGCCGCAGATCGAAAAATTCAAAGAACTGAAACAACAATCACTTAACCAATCCGAAACCCGAAATCCGAGATCCGAAATCGTTCTTAACGGAATTGATGTTCTGGAGAAGGAAAACTTCAAATCTCTCGAAAATCTGAAAATCGGACTCGTTACGAATCATACGGGCAAAAATTTGTTGGGCAAGCAAACAATCGATATTTTGTTTGAAGCTAAAAACGTCAAATTAGTTTCGCTTTTCGCGCCCGAACACGGCATTCGCGGCGAACTCGATCAAAATAAAATCGACGACGGAGTTGATGAAAAAACGAAATTGCCGATCTATTCGCTTTACGGTGAAACGCGCCGTCCGAAGCCTGAACATCTGCAAGGTTTAGACGCGATCGTTTTTGATATCCAAGACATCGGCGTTCGATTTTACACTTACGAAGCGACGCTTTTGAACGTGATGGAAGAAGCCGCAAAAGCGAAAATTCCCGTGATCGTTCTCGACAGACCGAATCCGATAAACGGCGCAACGGTCGAAGGCGCGGTTGCTGATGCCGATAAACTTTCGTTTGTCGTTTCGCACACAGTTCCTCTGCGGCACGGTTTGACGATCGGCGAACTCGGGCAAATGATGAATTCCGACAAAAAAATCGGCGCAGATTTGCGCGTTATCAAAATGCAAAATTGGTCGCGTTCGATGTGGTTTGACGAAACCGGACAAACTTGGATAAATCCTTCGCCGAATATGCGAAGTCTAACTCAAGCAACGCTTTATCCGGGAATCGGTTTGATGGAAACGACAAATTTATCTGTCGGACGCGGCACGGACACGCCGTTTGAAATCGTCGGTGCACCGTGGCTTGACGGTCAAAAATTGGCGAAATATCTCAACGAAAAAAACTTGTCCGGCGTGCGCTTCGTTCCGGTCAGATTTACGCCGAAATCTTCGGTTTTCAAAGACGAAAATTGCGGCGGAATTAACATCGTCATCACCAATCGCGCCGCTTATAAATCCGTTGCCACAGGCATCGAAATTGCGCTCGCAATTCGAAAACTTTTTCCGAACGATTGGCAGCCTGAAAAATATAATCGTCTGCTTGGAAATGCTGAAATATTTGAACTTGTGCGACGCGGCGAAACTCTGCAAATGATCGAAACTTCACAACGAAAAAAAATTGACGAATTTATTGCAAGTCGCGCACGATTTTTGCTTTACAAATAAATGAATTAGGTTTATAACCAATTCTAGTTCCTAAAATTTTCATTAACAATTCGTAAAATTCAGCGTTTCTTTGACTTTGACGTTTTTTTAGCCGATAAAGCTATAACGAAAATTTGGAGATTTTCCCAAAAACCTAAATATTATTGATAGGTTTGCTCTAGTAAGTTCTAAATATCATTTGAAAGAGGAATCAATAAAACTATGAAAAGCCGAATCTTTTATAACGCTTTTTTTTCAATTATCGCGATAGCGGTATTTTTCAGTTTTAATGTTTCGGCACAGGAAGTAACCGGCACACTTACCGGAACTGTGCGAGATGCTTCCGGCGCGATCGTGCCGGGCGCAACCGTAACGATTACGGACGAAACCAAAAACAACAATGTCGTCAGAACCTTGACGACCAATGATGAAGGCGTGTTTACTGCGCCTGAATTAGTTTCGAGTGTTTATACAATAACAGTCGAAGCCGCAAATTTTAAGAAATCAGTAAGCACGGGCTTGAAAGTTGATGTCGGTTCGCGCCGTTCGCTTGATGTTACGCTCGAAGCAGGAAACATCACCGAAACTGTTACGGTTATTGCCGAAACTGTCGGAGTCAAC
>Ga0209480_10001829_pt1 | contig 15206 bp, 13 predicted proteins | sample JI61114C2DNA_FD_187501 | JGI IMG/M metagenome (GOLD analysis project Ga0209480, IMG submission 187501) | Wastewater effluent complex algal communities from Wisconsin, to seasonally profile nutrient transformation and Carbon sequestration -... | ecosystem: Engineered > WWTP > Effluent > Algae...
AACCACGGCCAGTGTAATAGAAGTAGAGATGACCGCAAAGAAAATTTCTTTACTTCCTTCTAATGCCGCCTGTCTAATGGGCAAACCACTCTCTAGTTTTCTAAAAATATTTTCCGTGACCACAATTCCATCATCTACCACCAAACCCGTTGCCAATACAATACCTAATAGGGTTAATACATTGATGGAGAAGCCAGAAATATACATGATAAAGAAAGTGGCCACCAAAGAAATAGGAATATCTATCAGCGGTCTAATGGCAATTAACCAGTTTCTAAAGAAGAAAAAGATGACCATTACCACTAAGCTAAAAGAGATCATCAAAGTCTCAATAACTTCTTCTAATGACTTGCGAATATTACGGGTATTGTCTATGAGTACGTGAAATTGAATATCGGATTTATTGCCTTTTTGAATCTGGGCTAAACGCTTGTTAAACTCATCTGAAATGCGGATATAGTTGGCGCCTGGTTGTGGCGTAATATTAATACCCACGGCAGGTACCCCATTGTATTTCCAAGAAAACTCTTCGTTCTCTGGACCTAATTCTACCTTGGCTACATCGCTCAAGCGAACAATTCCATTCAAGTCTTCTTTGATAATTAAATCATTAAACTGCTTTTCTGTAGTTAGTTTACCTAGGGTACGAATAATCAGTTCTGTATTGTTACCATAAATTTTACCTGCGGGTAATTCTACGTTTTCTCTATTTAGTGCTGTTTGAATATCATTAAATGCTACACCATAAGCCGTTAATTTATCGGGCTTGGTCCAGATACGCATGGAATATCGCTTCTGTCCAAAAATGGATACCCCACTTACTTCATTGATGGTCTGGAATCTTTCCTGCAATACGTTCTCTGCATAATCACTCAGCTCTAATAAACTCTTGGTATTACTCTGAATAGCCATTAAGATAATAAAGTCACTATTGGCATCGGACTTTGACACTACTGGTGGTGCGTCAATGTCTTGGGGTAGGTTACGAATGGCCTGACTTACTTTGTCACGCACGTCATTGGCTGCTGTTTCCAAAGCTACGTCTAGATTAAACTCAACAGTTATATTACTAGAACCGTTAGAACTAGAAGAACTGATACTGCGAATGCCTGGAATCCCATTGATTTGCTTTTCTAAAGGCTCGGTTATTTGGCTTTCAATTACATCTGAGTTGGCACCCGTATAAGAAGTTCGCACATTCACAATGGGTGGATCAATAGCAGGATAATCCCTTACTGCCAAAAAGGTAAAACCAACCACACCAAAAAGCACAATCATGATATTCATGACCGTGGCTAGTACGGGTCTTTTTAACGAAAGTTCTGATATATTCATCTGATCATTTGGGTCAAAGGGTAAGTAATGCTGTTGGCTAGACCTAGTTGATCAGGTCTTCAATCTTTTTCACTGATCTAACTTTTAAAGGTGCTCCCGGACGTGCAAACAGCACACCAGAAACAACTACACTGTCTCCTACTTGCAAGCCCTTGGTCACTTCTACGGCTCCTGTATTACGCACACCAGTTACAATGTCTACAAATAAGGCTTTGCCATTTTTCACTACAATCACTTTCTTGTTCCTAGCTTCTGGTATAATGGCATTGGCGGGCACCATGATACTCTTACTATTTTCACCGGCGTTTAAATACACTTTTACAAAAGCGCCTGGATTGGCTTTACCATCTAAGTAGGCCCTTACTTTTAGGTTTCTAGTAGCGGTATTTACCAATGGCTCGGTTGCATAAATAGTGGCTTTCTTTTTACCCGTTCTGCCCCCATCAACGTCTACTTCAATGGTCTTGCCTCTGTGAATTAAATAGCTATAGTTTTCTGGCAGGGTAAAATCAATTTTTAGTTTGTTCACCTGTTGAATGCTGGTGATAATGGTGGCCGGAGTAATATAAGCACCTGGGCTAATTAGTCTCAAACCAAGTACGCCGTCAAAAGGTGCTTTTACAACCGTTTTGTCAATCAGGGTTTGGGTATATGCCAAATCTGCTTTTAGGGTATTCACCTGATTCAAAGCTAGATCATAGTCATTTTGGTTAATCCCAGAGATATTGAGCAATTTGCGATTGCGTTGCTCAGTGATCTCAGCCAAATGCAATTGCACCTTGGTCTTGGCTATCTGGGCTTGTAAGTCTGCGTCATTGATGCGTGCAATCACGGTACCCTTACTTACATAAGCCCCTTCGGCCACATTCAATGCCACAACTCGGCCACTGACTTCGGGTTTTAGCTCGGCATATTCATTGGCCAATACATTGCCATTGGCTTCCACGGTATTGCTGATCTTTTGGGTACTGGCAATAATCACGTCTACGGTAGCATTTTGTGGACCGTTATTCTGCTTGGGTTCGGCTTTTTTTGACTTGCATGCAACTAAGAAAAGCAAGCTGGTACCGAATACATAGATAAGTTTCAAAGGCTGAAGTTTTGGAAGGTTAAAGATAGAAATAATTCAGCAGCAGGCCTTTACAATCCATGAATGGTTGAAGCCTTGAATTAATCCGATAAATAATTAGCAAATAAGCTCAATTGCTATGTAAATTCATAGACTTGAAGGGATTAGGCAAAACGCTATTCACCGACAAAGCAACGATTAACGCCGCCATATGTACCAATTAAGCAAATCTCACCCTGCTAAAAGGGCTTTTATTACGGGTGCCGCTTCCGGTTTGGGAAGGGCTTTTTCTCATGAATTGGCTGCTGATGGTTGGACCATTGGCATGGCCGATATTAATGAAGCAGAACTGGCTGCCGCTGCCGCGGAAGTGGAAGCCGCGGGTGGTAAACCGCTAACCTACCGATTAGACGTTTCAGACAAAGTACAATACAAGCAAGTGGCCGAAGCCTTTCTACAAGATGCGGGTGGTATTGACCTACTTTTTAACAATGCCGGCGTGGGCGATGGTAGTCCTTTTGAAGAATATGCTTTGGAGAACTATGAATGGATGACGGGGATCAACCAATTGGGGGTAGTCTATGGTTGCTATTATTTTATTCCTGCCATGAAAAAACAGCAATCGGGTCATATTCTAAATACGGCAAGTGCCGCGGCCATTGGTTGCGCGCCTACCATGGGAGCTTATAATATGACCAAGGCCGCGGTGGTAGCCATTAGTGAAACCCTTTACGGAGAACTGATGGATCATGGCATTCAGGTCTCTTGTATTCAACCAACCTATTTTAAAACCAATGTGATTCAGTACGCCCGTGGTGGTGCGCTGGTAAAGAAAGCCACGCAAATGTTTATAGACCGATCAGGACTAGAAGCCAAGGAAGTGGCGCAGGAAATTTTGGCGCGCGCGGGGAAGAAGGAACTCTATATTATCCTGCCCAAGTCCGCGCGGACCATGTGGAACATGAAAAGATTGGCACCCACCTGGTTTAGAAAAAAAGTAAAAGAGCAGTTCATGGATGCTATGAAAAAAGCCATGAAAAGAACCAAAGCATAGCAAACCGCGAAGATCTTTTAGCGCAACAACCATATTCAACATCGTTTAACTATCAACATGACAGACGCCAATCAAATTTTTAGTCTTCAAGGAAAAGTGGCCCTGGTAACAGGCGCCAGCAAGGGTATTGGAGAAGCTATTGCCCGTTTTTATGCAGCCTGCGGTGCTACTGTAGTGATCAATTCCAGAAAACAAGAAGACCTTGACCAAGTAGCTGCCAGCATAAGAGAAACAGGAGGCAATTGTGTGGGCATGGCCGCCAATGCAGGAGACTTGGATGCCTGCAAAGAACTGGTGACAAAAGTGATTGCTCAATTTGGAGGTATAGATATCTTAGTCAACAACGCAGCTACCAATCCTATTTATGGACCACTCTTGCAAGCCGAGGAATGGGCTTTTGACAAGATCATGAACGTGAATGTAAAAGCCCCTTTTGAATTGGGCAAGTTGGTACACCATAGCATGAAGTCAAGGGGCGGTGGCTCCATTATCAATATCAGTTCTATCTCAGGTATTACGCCAGACCCAGGTTTGAGTTTGTATTCTGTTTCAAAAGCTGCACTCAATATGCTCACCAAGGCCTGCGCCAAAGAGTGGGGACCCGATGGAATTCGCGTGAACGCCATTTGCCCGGGTCTGATCAAAACCAAATTCTCTGAAGCACTTTGGCAGAACGAGCAATGGCTGAACCGATTTGTAAAAATGGCCCCACTAAGCCGCATGGGTACCGTGGATGAAATTGCAGGACTGGCTTTGTTTTTAGCTTCTCCCGCATCGGGCTATTGTACTGGAACCTTATTCACTGCCGATGGCGGTGTTACCATTTAATCTTGGATCATGGAAGCCCTATTTGCTACCGAGCGCATTAAAGAATTGGCACCCATTCTCAAACAATTTGTGTTAGAAGAATTGGTGCCACTAGAGAAGGATCATTTGACTCGTCCTTTTAAACAAACAGAAATCATACTGCAAGAGAAGCGAGAAAAAGTAAAAGCATTGGGGCTTTGGGGATTACACTTGCCAAAGGAAGAAGGTGGACAAGGATTAACCCTTTGTGAGTTTGGACAATTATCCGAGCTCATGTCTCTTGCACCATATTATGGGCAATACAGTTTCAACTGTCAACCACCCGATATTGGCAACACCGAATTGATTAGCAAGTTTGGTTCTGAAAGTATCAAGCAACAATTTTTGCAACCCTTGTTAGAAGGAAAAATCAGGAGTTGTTTTTCTATGACGGAACCAGAATTTCCCGGATCCAATCCAACGCGTTTGGGTACCACTGCTGTTCGCAATGGAGACCATTATGTGATCAACGGACACAAGTGGTTTACTTCTTCTGCCGATGGTGCAGCATTTGCCGTGGTCATGGCCGTAACCAATCCGGAAGCCTTGCCGCATGAACGCGCTAGCATGATCATAGTTCCAACTGATACGCCTGGCTTTGAGCTGGTGCGCAATATTCCCATCTTTGGTGAAACGGGTGAGGGCTGGGCCAGTCACGCAGAAATCAGGTATACTAATTGCCGCGTGCCAGTAAGCAATTTGATTGGTCAGGAAGGTGCTGGTTTTAGACTGGCGCAGGAGCGATTAGGACCGGGAAGGATTCACCACTGTATGCGCTGGATTGGCATTGCCGAGAAAGCATTTGACTTGTTGTGCAAGCGTGCAGTAAGCCGTGAAATGGAAGAAGGTGTGATGTTGGGTGAGAAACAATTTATCCAAGGATTTATTGCAGAGAGCCGGGTAGAAATTGATGCTGCGCGATTGTTGGTGTTGAGAACTGCACACAATATTGATTTGTATGGCGCCAAAGCCACCCGTGATCAAATAGCCGGTATTAAATTTTATGTAGCCAATATGTTTTTAAAAGTATTGGATAGGGCTATTCAAGTACACGGAGGTATGGGTCTTACCGATGAAACCATGCTGGCCAATTTATACCAACACGAACGTGGTGCTAGAATCTGGGATGGTGCCGATGAAGTACACAAACAAAGTTTGGCATTGAGCATTCTCAAACAATATGGTCTAGACATTAAAAAGAAAAAGGCAAATAAATAAGAATTTCTCATGCAAACATTTCCTTTAGATAGCGCCATTGCACTCAAAAATACTGCGGCATTTAACCAAGATGCCCTGCAACAATATTTGGATGCAGCAGTGCCTTCCTTTGGAAAAATATTAAGCATTACAAAGTTTCCCGGCGGCTATTCCAACCAAACCTATTGTTTGCAAACGGAGCAACAGGAATGGGTTTTACGTATGCCCCCTGCAGGAGCCAATATTCAAAGTGCGCACGATATGGGAAGAGAATATAGGGTACTCAATTTGTTAGAACCACATTATTCAAAAATTCCCAAACCATTATTGCTCTATGATGATACCAGTATTCTAGGTCAACCCTTCTATATTATGGAACGCTTGTCTGGCGTAATTTTGCGCGCGGGCAATGCACCCAAATTAGGCATCACAGAACAAGAGATGCAGGGCCTGTCCACAGCACTGATCAATAATCTAGTGGCAATACACGCCCTTGACATTACTACCACCGGACTAAACCAACTAGGCAAACCAGAGGGCTATGTAGACAGACAGGTTGCAGGTTGGACTAAGCGTTATCAAGCCGCACAAACAGACCAAATTGAAAGCATTGATCAAGTTGCCAAATGGATTGCAGCCAATCATCCGCGTGCACAAGCTCCTACACTGTTGCACAATGATTACAAATATGATAACCTGATCCTTGACCCCAACAACTTATCCAATATTATTGGTGTATTGGATTGGGAAATGGCCACGGTGGGTGATCCCCTCATGGATCTTGGTGCCACACTGGCTTATTGGTTTGAAGCAGACGAAAATGTTGTTTTTAGAAACTATAATTTGAGTTGGTTACCCGGAAACCTATCGCGCCAGCAATTGGTAGAACACTATGCACTTGCCACTGGCAGAGACTTGACTGATATTGTTTTCTACTATGTTTTTGGTTTATTTAAAAACGCCGTGATTGCCCAACAAATTTATCACAGGTATCAACAGGGCAATAGCAATGACCCACGTTTTGGCGCCCTACTTCCCATGATTCAATTACTTGGTGCCACTGCAGCATCCGCCATAGAGAAAGGAAAAATTTGAAAAAGGGTATAAAAAAAGCTGCCATTTATGGCAGCTTAGAAATTTAATTAGAAATATTTAAGGCTTTACCCTAACAATTTTACCATTGATAGAATATACCAAATCTGTATTCATTTTCTTTTTGAATTCTATTAAGTTCTTGTGCACTTTTTCAAGTCCTTCTAAAAACTTATTTGCGTCTTCACTTCTATTAGAATGTTTGCTTACGCTTTTTGTTTTAGTTTGTTCCATTTTCTAAAATTTAGAATTTTCAATTCAGACTTCCTAAATCCTTATCAATATAACTATTATAAAAAAAAGAATAAAAGTAAAAGAATTTTTAATCCTCCCTTCTTCTCAAACTACCGCGGTTCTTGGCTTTCTCAGACTTGTAAACTTCAAAAGTCTTTTCAATATAATAGCCCAGTTCTAGCTCATTCATTTGTTGCATCAATGCATAGTCTGGTCGATAGCGGCGCATGAAGGTATCTAACTCGGGAGAATTGAGTTTGGTGAGTTTGCGCACAAAGGGTTTGTTGTATCGGCGGTCAATGTATTTGTCTTGCTCTTGTTGCAGTAATCGGTTTTGCAAATTCAAGAGACTTCTGTTGCGCTTAAAGCGGAACATATTGATGATCTCATCTAGGTCAAATCCAACGGTTACGCCACCGGGATTGTAACCTGGATTATTGCTTAGGCGTAAACCCGGTTTCTTAAAGTCAAAAATCTTGGCGTAGTCTTTTCTATTCTGTACCGAGTCAAACTTGTAATAGTTGTTGCGCACTTTAACATCGGGCAGGTCAAAGGCACGAACATGAATCATCACATTAAAACTCTCGGTATTGGAAATGGTATCTACCGGATACTTCATGGTAGACTTGCCAATCATGGAAAACCAAATAGAATCTTTGAGGGGAACCCGAATGCTATACCTTCCCATGGAATCTGTGATCACCCCTTTGCCGGAAGTACTCATCACAGCAACAGCTTCCAAAGGTCTTCTGGCAGAAATATCGTAGACCGTACCGCTGATATTGATGGATTGTGCTACCGCACGATGCCCCAACAGTCCGCAAAACAGGAATATACAAACAAGAACCTGGTGTAGCTTTCTTCTCAAACAGTCATATTAAGCTGTAATATTAAAACAGTAGGGGCAGATATCCTGAGCAGTCAAATTGAATTAACATGTTTTTGGAGAATCTAGAACTTGTTCTCTAAAATATAGGGCAGCATTTTGATCCAAGTGGGCCAGTCATGCTTTATATCTTGTCCCCAAACGTCTAAATCATACCAAATGCCTTTTTCATAGAGAATCCCAGCAAAACGCTTGCCTGCTTCTGGGTCTTCATAGTCCCCGCTTCCAGTATAAATATGAATATGGTGACTGGCTTTGATTTTGTCTAGATAATAAGGATCATTCAAACCAGGCATATAGTGCTCGGGGCTATTATAGAAAACTTGATCATCCCAAAAACCCTTGGTGTATTCGGTTAAATTATAGACCCCACTCATGCTAATGGCACCATTGATAATATCTGGTCTTTTCAAAAACAGGTTCATGGCGTGCAATGCTCCAAAACTAGCACCACAGGTATAAATCATGATTTCTGGGCTAGTACTATTACGGATAAATGGAATTACTTCATTAAAGACGTATTCGTTGAACTGATTATGCCTGATAGCTTTGTGTTCTCCCAACATTTGGTTGTTCATCCAGCTTTCTTTGTTCATGCTATTGATGCTATAGACGCGCAATTTGCCCGCGTTGATCATGGGTGCCAAAGCATCAATTAACTGAAAGCGTTCGTATTCCAAATAATCTGCCGCGGCAGTTGGAATTAACAACAAGGCAAAACCATAATGACCATAAGATACAATGGGCATATCTTGACCTATTGCAGGGCTATGCCAGGAATTGATTTTTCTTTCCATTGGATTGGGGGTTTGAGGCGGCAACTAAGTTAGGGCTGCAAGATACGCCAATCAAGCAATACAGGTTTTCTTGATCTCTTTCCATAAATCACGATAACACTGTGCTGCATAACTACTGGGGGCATAATTCTCCAAGGGTGATTCATTCAAACCCATTTTCTCAACATCACTCAAATAGGGAATATAACTCTTGAAGAAAATCTTGTCTTTGTAAAACTGGTTCATGACTTCATGGTGCAGATTCTTCCGATGGTCTACCATGCTAAAGAAGCAACGCAGCTTTGCCAAGCTAAAGCCGTTTTGTTCAAAGTATTCGTGTATGGTCTCATAGGAACGAATAGATAATGTGGTTGGAATATTGGGCATGACTACCCAATCCACTCCCGCAAAAATGGCATCGTGCAATAATGAGATTCCTGGAGGGCAATCAAGGATGACCAAGTCATATTCCTTTTTTACGCCTTGCAATAATTGACCAATTTTTTTTCTGCCCTGCTTCATGTCATGCAACAAGGTTTCTGCATGGCGTGCAGACAAATCAGCAGGGATTACGTCTAAATTTTCGTAGGCCGAGCTAATCACTGCGTCTGAGAGATCCATGTCTCCACCAAACAATTTCTTGGATGCGTTCTTGGTATCAGAGCTTGCTCCCAAATAAAAAGAAGCAGAACCTTGGGGGTCTAAATCCCATACCAATGTTTTGTATCCTTCCTTGGCTGATAAATAAGCCAGGTTTACGGCGGAAGCAGTTTTGCCCACACCGCCCTTGAGGTTATAGATTGCAATTGTGACCATACCCTAAGTTAGGGATTTATCCCTAAAAACCACTCAAACCAGCCATCCTAGCAGTAGACAGCCCAAAACAATCAGGGGAGCCGGAATCTTATTGCTCTTTAAAAATAGGAAGGTGATGACTACTATCCCCAGTTGCCAAAAGCCAATGGGCGATAATGCTATGAGGTCAAATAGAAACTGGTCCTTGATCAAATAACAAGTGGCACCAGCCATAATACCCACTACGGCTGCATTAATCCCCTCTAAGGATCGGAAGATGACAGCGTATTTTTTTAGGTTATGCCATACTGGAAAAAAGAAAAGTACCAATAAAGCACTGGGCAGAAAAAGGGCCACCGTTCCAATGATACTGCCCATTAACTGCGCAAACATTCCCTGTTCCCGAAGCACCATACCACCAGTAAAAGCCCCAATGGAAAAGACCGGACCGGGTATAGCTCTCACAATACCTGAGCCTGTTAGAAAATCTTCTTTGCGCATTTTTAATACGTCTCGCTTATTCTCCAAAATCCGATTGGATTGCGGACGGGTAACGTATTGTTCATACATCATGGGCATGAGCACATCGCCCCCGCCAATCACCAGACTGCCATTCCGGAAAGCACTTTCAAACAAGTTGAATGCCTTTCTATTGGACCAGTTTTCTCTGGTAGCGGTCTCAGAAAAATATCCGGCTACGGCAAAAATAGTCAAGAAAATGAGCAGATTACCCCACTTAACTTTCTTGGGTGGAATGCCTTTTTGTGGAATGCGTTTGTCTGAAAAATTGGTGGCAATTCCCGCCGCAACAATCAAACCAGGGAAAACCCAAGGTGTTTTAAAAGCCAAAAAAGTAACCAAACTGGCTACAATCATAATCACCGTGGTGATGGTATTGTGTACACCCACGCCCCAGAACCGATAAGTGGAATAGGCAATAAATCCAATGGCCATGGGTTGGATAAATTTAAAGATCCCTAGAGGAACACTTTGATCATCCATATAGTCTAAGAGAAAAGAAAGTCCGCCCATAATGGCCGATGCGGGTAAAATCCAGATTAACAAAGTAAGAATGGCCAGTGGAATCCCACCCCGCTTATACCCAATCAGGGTAAGGGTTTGCGTAGACGATGCCCCAGGCAATAATTGACAGAACCCATTGAACTCAACCAACTCTTCCTCCGTAACATCTCTGCGTTGTTGCACAAAGGTCTTCATCATCATACCCATATGACCCTGCGGTCCGCCAAAAGCAGTAATGCTATGCAGGAGCACGGCGCGTAAAAAAGGTATATGACGGAATAAAATCAAAATTTTCAAGCAATTTAATAATTAATATACAGTTACCGCTTAGCTATGAAAAGCATTTTATAAAAAAGAAGGACAGAAAAATGGGAAACACCTTAAAAAATAAAATAAAATTTTACAAAATCCAGCCTATTAATATTTTGATGTTTAAACTCCTAGTCTAATATTTTAACAACATGATTGGAAACATAAAACGGATTTTATAACTAAATTATTTTTACAATAATAGAATTCGATTAGCATTCAATTTTTATACATTTTAAATCAAATAAAATGCTTTCAAAATCACAAGCCAAAGTATTCTTTCTGGGTGGCACCATTGTTACATTTTTAATCTTCCTTTTATTGTCATGGAATTCATTAAGTAAAGAAGTTCCCAAAAGAACACATGAAGAGAATCTCTCTGCTCAAGTAGTTGCAGGTAAACGTATTTGGGAAAAAAACAATTGTATGGGTTGTCATACTATTTTAGGTGAAGGTGCTTACTATGCACCCGAACTTACTAAAGTATATGAACGTAGGGGGGAAGTTTATATAAAAGCCGCATTAATGTCTAAAACACCTTGGCAACCTAGAGGAAGGAAAATGGTAGCTTATGCTATGAATGAACAGGATGCAAATAACGTAGTTGCATTTTTAAAATGGATTGGAGAAATTGATTTGAATGGATTTCCGCCAAAACCAGATTTAAAAAAATAATGTTTTAAATTTTAAACACACTAACATGAAATATAAATCACAAAAAGTAGCATACTGGTTCTTTGCCTTCTCTATGTTACTCTTGGTTTTACAAATTATTTACGGTTTCATTATGGCTTTTGCCCATACCGGATATGACACACTACATCCAGTAATCGCCTTTAATACCGCAAGGGCTGTACATACAAATCTTTTAGTGGTTTGGCTCCTTTCTGGATTTATGGGTGCTGCATATTATATAATACCTGAAGAAGCAGAAAATGAATTGGTTAATGTTAAATTAGCTTATATACAATTAATCACACTAGCACTAGTTGGTGTAACTGCTGTAATTGGCTATCACTTTAACTATTGGGAAGGTAGGAAATTTTTAGAAATTCCCAGACCCTTGGATTGGTTAGTAGTTGCAAACGTACTTACATTTTTAGGAATCATATTAGCCACCCTTTTTAAAGGAAAAAAACGAACTACCACTTCACTAGTTTTGACTATGGGTTTGGTATTTGCAGCTTTGCTTTATCTGCCAGGTATGATTTGGTTTGACAACCAAACAATGGATTCATTTTTTCGTTGGTGGGTGGTGCATCTTTGGGTAGAAGGAGTATGGGAATTGATTATGGGAGGCATCCTTGCTTTCTTATTAATCAAAATTACAGGAGTTGATAGAGAAGTAATAGAAAAATGGTTATATGTAATTGTTGGATTAACGTTTATATCTGGTATTCTAGGAACAGGACACCATTATTATTATATAGGTGTTGGAAAAGTCTGGTTAATTATTGGAGGCATATTCTCTGCACTTGAACCATTGGCTTTTTTAGGTATGGCATTATTTGCAATAGCAATGTATAGAAAAGGCGAGAAAAAACATCCAAATAAAATAGCTTTGAGTTGGACACTGGGAACAGCCATTGTTTCTTTTGTAGGTGCCGGTCTTTTGGGGTTAGCACATACCCTTCCACAAGTAAATATGTATACCCATGGCACTTTAGTAACAGCTATGCATGGTCACCTAGCCTTTTGGGGGGCCTATGGCATGATTGTACTTGCATTTATTAGCTATTCTTTGCCAAATTTAACAGGCAGAAAATTATATGATAGCACCACTGGTTTATTAGCCTTTTGGCTATCAAATATTGGAATGATTGGAATGACAGTTGCATTTGGAGTTGCAGGAGTTGCCCAAGTATATCTTGAGAGAAAGGTGGGCTTAGAATTTGGTGATGTTCAAAAAGAAATACAAGTACATTTCCTAATTTTAATTATTTGTGCTACTATGTTTACAACGGGTATAGGTATGTTCATTTATGAGTTTGTAAAATACGGACAACCAAATGACGAAGCCTTGATTGCAGTTACAGAACAAGAAGCCTAATTCGGGGTCAATTGAATCAATCTAAATTTAATGAAAGGGTGGAACTGCTTAAAATGTTTTAATAAGCAGCCTCCCTTTCTTTATATGTAATACAAATAAAAAAAATACATGGCAGAGAGCATTCCATATTATCACCCCATAGGCAAGGAAATAGAAGTCTTTTCCCATGCCTATCAAAACAAATTACCTGTCTTATTAAAAGGACCTACTGGATCTGGTAAATCCAGATTTATAGAATATATGGCCAGTCAATTGAATAAAAAATTGTTGACCATCAGTTGTCATGAAGAGACATCTTCTACAGATTTAATAGGAAGATTTATTATTAAAGGAGCTCAAACCATTTGGATTGATGGCCCATTAACCATTGCCTTAAAAGAAGGACATATAATTTATTTAGATGAAATAGCAGAAGCAAGACCAGATGTGATAGTAGCCATACATCCATTAACCGATCACCGTAGAGAATTATATATTGATAAACTAGGTGAAACCTTTAAAGCACATGAAGATTTTATGTTGGTAGCATCTTTTAATCCGGGATATCAGCGGGGGTTTAAAGAATTAAAACCATCCACAAGACAAAGATTTGTTGCCATGTCATTTAATTACCCAAGTGCAAAAATAGAAGCAGAAATTCTAATTATAGAAAGCAAATTAGAAACTGAAATGGCTAAACTGTTGGTTGCCCTTGGCTGTAAAATCAGGAACCTTACAGAACTTGGCCTTACAGAAACAGTTTCTACTAGACTTTTAATAGATGCAGGTAAGTTAATTAAATCTGGCTTGCCAAAACGACTTGCTGTTAAGGTGGCGGTTGTAGAACCACTGACAGATGACCCCCAGATTTTAACAGCATTGAACGACTTGACCGATTTAATGATTTAAAGAATTTATTTACTTATTGATGTGATGAATTTTTAGAAATACATTAAATTTTTTAATGGATGTCATTAGATGAATACTTATTTGGAAAAGCTGCAAATTACTTTAGGAAAACAAAAAAAGTATCAGCAGAAATTACTGAAAGAACAGTAGAATTGGAGCATATAAAACAACGGCTCATCATATTATCTAGGGCTATTACCGGAGATACTATTGAAATATTTCCTGCGGAAAGAGAAGGTGGATACAAAGACAATAATTTTTTTCTCCCTTCCACTTTTGCGCTATTTCCAGAACAACAAGAAAACCTTTCCTATTATTTCTTTAGAATTCTATTTTTGTCAATACAAAAAAAGCTTGTACTTAATTGGTATGGTCCCGAAACTTTACCTTTAAATGAAGCTCGAAAATCTGCAGAAGAATCTGCGCCACTAGTCTTAGCGCAACTTTTCAATGAATTCCCATCAACTATAGAACTACATCAAATATTTAAGGCTCATTTAAATGATTTTGCAACACCAAAAATTGGTCCAGATTATAGTTGGCTTTATGGCAAGTGGATGCTTGATAGTATTTCAAAAAAACAACAGGCCGATTTGCAAAATATTTCAGCCCAATCAAAGTTAGTTACAGAACAGAAAACACCAACGGTGATAAAAGCAAAAGCTGTTGAAGAAGTAATATCTATTGAGGTTGATAAAAAACAACAAGAAGAATATGTGTTTACCCACAATTTTGAAAAAGTAGAAACAGCAGATGAATTTAATGGAGTTTGGCGTGACTTTGATGGAGAAGACGAGTTGGAAAAACAAGCTAATGCCTTAAATGAGTTAAAAATGAAATATACGGTAAGGGTAGACGATATGGCGCATTCTGTTTATCAAGCAGACTTTACAGAAAATACTAACTTGAGTTATTGTGTTGAAACGGAAACATTGGGGCTTCATTTTCCTTACCCAGAATGGGACTATTCCAAACAAGCATATAAAGAAAATTTTTGTAAGGTCTATCTCTCTAATCCATCAAAAAAGACCATTAATTATTATTTAGAAACCTTAAATAAAAATTCATCTACACTTTTAAGCCTTCGTAAAATGTTAACGCATGTAAATAACAAAATGCAACAGCAAAGGAGACAGGTTCAAGGAAATGAATTTGAGATAGACGCTGTTACAGATTTATATGCAGACATACACTCGGGCCATACTCCTTCTGAAAAAATATACCTCTCAAATAGAAAAATAGAAAAAGATTTAAGTATCCTAATTTTACTTGATATTAGTTTATCAAGTGATGGTTATGCAAATGGAAATAGGGTAATTGATGTTGAAAAACAAGTAACCATTTTATTTGGAGAAATACTAAATGAATTCAAAATTGATTTTTCTATCAATTGTTTTTATTCTAAAACTAGAAATCATTCTTCCTATTTAACCATAAAGGGATTTGATGAAACTTGGAATGAAGCCAAATACAAAATAGGAGCTGTTGAACCCTGCGGCTACACCAGAATTGGTGCGGCTCTCAGGCATTCAGGAACTTTACTTGACCAGCGTAACTTTAAAAATAAATGGGTCCTTTTAATATCAGATGGCAAACCAAATGATTACGATAAATACGAGGGGAAATATGGCATCCAAGACGTAAAACAAGAA
>Ga0209480_10001830_pt1 | contig 15198 bp, 14 predicted proteins | sample JI61114C2DNA_FD_187501 | JGI IMG/M metagenome (GOLD analysis project Ga0209480, IMG submission 187501) | Wastewater effluent complex algal communities from Wisconsin, to seasonally profile nutrient transformation and Carbon sequestration -... | ecosystem: Engineered > WWTP > Effluent > Algae...
CTGCTCCTACGGTATAGTTATAGCGAATTTTAGGTAGTAGTAATTGCTCTAACCGGACCCACATTTTTTTAATCAATGGGCGACTAACAATTTCAGGTAGTTCGGTGTAATATTCATGCGCATCGTAAACACATGGTTTCCTGCGCATTTTTGCATGCATATAAACAGGTAACAATGTATCCAGGTCGATTCCGCAATAGATATCGAACTTATGAAATAACAAATACCAAAATATACGAAAATTATAAGCTAAAAAAAACAATTTCCCTTTTAGGAATAATAGTTTAAATCTCACCTGATGATAAGGTTTGTCCAATGTTTTTACAGAACGTTTCTTTAAAAACCCAATAATAGTTACATCATAACCGGCTTCTACCAAAGCGGTGGAAATACGGTCCATTCGCTGGTCGTAAGTAATATCGTTGGTTACTGTAAAAACTATTTTTTTCATTCCTTCCAGAGCAAAATATTTTCAGCTGTATGTATTATTTGTTTATTGTCCGTTAAAAAGGTTAATGTTTCAACAACCTTTTCTTTTCTGACCGGTAGTTTTAATTTAAGCAAAGCTTCCGGCATCATCGGTTGGCTGAGTAATTGTTTTTTTAGCCAATCGAACACCAAAGTAAACTCTTTTTCAGAAAGTTCCAGTTTGTTTCTTTCCACACAAATATCACAGCTATTGCAGTTTTGGGTATCTTCATCGAAGTAACGCAATAGGTTTTTGACTCTGCATTCAGACTTGTTTTTTACATATCCGGTAATAGCCTTTAAACGGAGTTCAGCACTTGTTTTAAGGTGCTCCAACATTTTAAAATCGAACAGTAAATGTTCTGCATTAATACGTTCCTGCACAAAATCAACCTGAGGTTTGGTCTTTAATGGAGAGTATACAATTATACCCTGTTTGTGCAAAAATTCCAATATTTCCTTAACCTGATGCACCTGTCCGGATAAATGATAAGCTAAATCAGATTCATGTATTGAAACTGTTTCATCAAACACTCCCGGAGAAGTTCTCAATATGAGTTTAATCACCGGTTCATATTGCTTATTGGCAATTTGAAATGCATATAATGTTTCACGGTCGATTGGAATATTAACTGTAGACAATTTATTAAACGCTTCGCTCACATAAATATATCCATGTTGTTCTAAAATTTTTAAAGCGTTGCGGGTTTCAACCGGCTTTAATTGATATTGTTTACAAAAAACAATTAAATCGAAATCGAAACTCTGTCCTATTCCAGCGCCAATTGCTATTTGGCAATAATTGCCTAAATGGTGATAGACTTTACGAATAAATTCAATAGGTGGAAATTGTTTTTCAAAATTTTCTTGTAGTTGCAAAAAATCATGCTCATCATATAATAATCCCGCATACGATTTATGTCCATCTCTACCTGCTCTTCCGGCTTCCTGATAATAAGCTTCCAGACTTTCAGGAATATCGAGATGCACCACACATCGAACATCCGGTTTGTCGATGCCCATACCAAAAGCGTTGGTGCAGACGATAATTCTGGTTTTGCCATTTATCCAACTCTCCTGCTTATTATTGCGGATATCATTTTCTAAACCTGCGTGATAAAATCCGGCATTCACTTTATGACGCAATAAAAATGCTGCTGTGTCTTGCGTTTTTTTTCTGTTGCGCACATAAACAACACCTGAACCTTTTACTGTATTTAAAATGTCAAGTAGTTTATCTTCCTTATTATCTGTTTCCCTTACAATAAAACCGATATTCGGCCTGGCAAAACTTGCACGAAATAAATTATTTTTTTTAAATGCCAACCGCAATTGAATATCATCACACACTTTTTTTGTGGCAGATGCTGTGAGTGCAATAATAGGAATATCAGGAAAAAATGGTCGTAATTCGGCTATTTGCAAATACGGCGGACGGAAATCATAGCCCCATTGTGAAATACAATGTGCTTCATCAATAGCAATCAGGTTGACTTTCATTTTTTTAAACCGCTCTCTGAAAATATCCGTCAACAATCGCTCAGGAGAAACATATAAAAATTTTATTTTTCCGTAAACACAATTATCTAATGCAATATCAATTTCCCTTTTGGTCATGCCGGTAAACAAAGCAACTGCAGCGATATCACGTTTATTCAGGTTGTGCACCTGGTCTTTCATTAAGGCGATCAATGGTGACACAACAACACAAATGCCATCCATAGCCATTGCTGGCACCTGAAAGCATAATGATTTTCCTCCGCCTGTTGGCAACAATGCCAAAGTGTCGTTACCATCTAATACAGAGCGGATAATATCTTCCTGCAATGGCCTGAATACATCATACCCCCAATATTGTTTTAGTACGGCATGAATGTTTTGCATAGGCAGAGGTAGCATTATTTTTTACCTGAAAAAGCGAATTTATTTTTAAAGTCGGTAAGTTCTTCCAACAACGATTTTTCGTTAATTTGAATATAATCCCAAAGGGCTGAACTTGTGCTAACCCGAATACTTCCTAGTTGTAAATGCTGATTGATAAATAAACGTTCTAAAGTTGGATAAAGTGTGGTAATTGTTTCAGCAATATCGTTTACAGCCAAATTTTTTGTCACTAAATTATATATACCGGCAGGCACTTGTTTAAATGGTAATTGCGCCAAAGCTTCTACCGTATTATTGATATGAATAAAAGCTCTTGTTTGTGCTCCCGTGCCGTGAATTGAAATTTTATTTTCAAAATTTGCCTGCAACATAAAATTATTAATTACCGCATCAAATCGCATCGAATTGCTATAACCATAAACATTTCCGCAACGGATAATATGGGTCAGTGCCATTCCATTTAATCGTTGAATATGTTCTTCTCCCCTCAACTTTGAAATACCATAATAGGTATTTGGATTGGGAATAGTTTGTTCGGTAGCAGGCTCTGCAATGCGGTCGTAAACCGATGCACTGCTTAAATAAATTAAATGCTGTATGTTATTTTTTTCAGCAGCTTCAATTATTTCACTGGTTCCCCAGTGGTTAATTTGCTCGAAAAAATGCGGGTCCTGATTAGCAAAAGGCGTAAGTACTTTTGCAGCGCAATGGTAAACCACATCTACATTTTTAAAAGCGGCATTTAATTTTCTAGCATCTAAAATATCTGCCTTAATCAGTTTTAATTTTCCATTGCCTATGGCATTTCCAAAAAAAATATTTTCATTGTGGCGACTCAAATTATCGTACAACACAACACTTTCCACATTATCATTATTCGCTAATGCGATTGCTAATTCAAAACCGATATATCCGGCACCACCGGTAATTAAAATTTTCATTGTTTAATTAATTCTGTGTGTAAACCACATTCTGTTTTATTTAATCCGTACCAACGCGCTTGTCTTTCGTCTGCTAATACTTCGAGACTAATTTGTCGTGTGCAGGGTTCACAACCAATACTCATATATCCTTTTTCGTCGAGCGGATGTTTCGGTATTTGATGTTCACGTATATAAGCGTAAATCATTTGGTTGGTCCAATTTAACATTGGATGATAACGAAATGCTTTGTGATTTGTTTTTTCTTCCTGATGAAATGTTGCACGATTGGCATTTTGGTCTGCTCGCACTCCATTTATCCAAACATCATAAGTATTTAATGCTGGTTCAAGTGGTTGAATTTTATTGATATAACAACAATAGTCAGGGTCAGATGTAAATAAAAATCGTCCATTTTCATCTACCTGCATCAGTTTTGGTGTATTGGATTTTACGTCAATAGTATTGAGATTAAACAACTTCGTAATTTGTTGTTTATACATCATGGTCTCCGGAAAATGGAAACCCGTATTTAAAAAGTAAACAGGAATAGTGTTATCAATACGTGAAATGATGTGCAATAAAACGGTGCTATGTGTTTGAAACGAAGAAGAAGTAAATAGTTTCAACCCACGGGATTGGTAATCCTGAATTTGTTTTGTTATATCCTCAATCCCTGCCATTAACATCAATTTATATTACCAACCCGATAAATAACAACAACAATTAAATACTCATCGCCAATAAATCTGCGATATGTAATACCTTAATCGGTTTTTGTTGTTTATCGATATAAGCCTGCAAATGCATTAAACAAGAATAATCGGTTGAAACAATATATTCTGCGCCTGTTGCAATTGCATTATTTACTTTTGAATCGGCCATTCCTGTTGAAATTGGTTCAAATTTAACTGCAAAGGTTCCACCAAAACCACAACATGTTTCGGAGTCAACCATTTCAACAATTTCAAGCCCTTCAATATTGTTCAATAACCTACGTGGTGCTTCTTTTATTTTACATTCTCTCAATGCACCACATGCATCATGGTAGGTAATTTTCGCTTTGAGTTTACCACCAAGGTTATCTACTTTAAGCACATCTATCATAAATTCGCTGAATTCGAAAAGGTTTTTTCTCAGTCCTTTATAATAATTATGCACAGGAGTATTAGCGTATAAGGTGCCATAAAAGTTCCTTACAAATCCAACACACGAGCCTGAAGGACCAACCACATATCTGTCGGAGTTAGCAAAATCAGCTAAAAATTTCTTACCAACATCGTCCATTTCTTTCCAATATCCGGCATTAAATGCAGGTTGTCCGCAACAAGTTTGGTTGGGATTATAATGCACTTTACAACCTGCTTTTTCGAGCACTTTAACCATATTAAACCCCGTTTCAGGGAATAGTTGGTCGATAAAGCAGGGAATGAAAATGTCAACTTCAGTCATAAAAGCAAAAGTAGCAAACGTAGGTTAATTGCGCATATAGCTTGTTAACACCTGACACACAATAATTTAATCTACCGTTATTGATTCGGAGGAGGAAATAGGTTTACCTCTGATGGTGTATTCAGTAAGTTCGTTAGAATTTAGGGTTGCCATAATTTCATAAACGCCTGGGTCGAGGTTAACATGATACCATTCATCGTAAACCCTGGCAATACGTTCTCCATTCACATACAAGTTTATGGTACCCTGGCCCATAACATGCATGGTACTTACATTTTCAGGTGCAAATTTGAAGTTTGTAGTGATAAAATGGATATTATACCCCTCTTTCATATCCGGTTTTATGTCCATCCAAACACTTGGTACTTCATCTTTAGGGTAACCGGCCAATTCTATTTGCCCTTTCAAATTATCCGGATTTTTCGAGAGTAATTCTTGCTTTTTGTCGTATTTAGCCTGTGCGAGGCTAGAATAACCAATTGCTAAAACAGAAAACAAGAGTATAAAATTGACCGCTGTGAAGGTCATTCTTTTAAAAATATTCTTAAACCTATCGCGCAATTGCAGGTAATATTTACCGGGACCTTCGAGAAGAAATACGATTAATGCACCGTGAATCATGGTATGGCCGATAATTTCCACCTTTCCGAAAACCGAAGAGGTAATGAAGAACACAATGGTGATAATAATGGCCAATGGGCGCTGTAATAAACATACTAATAATAAAAATCCCAAACCGAACTCAACAAACCCTATGGATTTGAGGAAAAAGTCGAAATTCAAGCCCATAGCCAGTTTCGGGTGCTCTTTGATGAGGAATAAACTCCAGTTTGGATATACAAATTTTTCGAGCGCTACCCAGCATAACGAAAACCCAACGGTGATATAGAGCACTACAAGACCAAACTCTTTGAATTTACCCTGCTTAATACTAGTGCTAGCCAGGTAGAAACCTACTCCGGCAAACATCAGATAATCGAGCATGTGGAATGGGTGCAGGGTGATATTCCCAATTACCCAAATCAAAATGATTCCCAACCCACCGATTGGCACCAAACGAGGGATTAAGAGACAAAATGCCAAAACAAACTGGAACCAGCCAATCCACTCAAACTGTTTAGGAATGGGGATTGTAGGGACAATCATGGCATTACTTTGCCAGCTTAAAATGAGCACCATTGCTGCTGCTACGCGTAAAACGATGGTGGCATAGTTTTTCCGGCCTTCGAGCCAACCATCAACTTTGAGATACCAGGGCGACTTAGATATTTTACTATCGAGCCAAACACCAAAAACTACGGTAATAAGGCAAATAGTAAAGAGGGTATAAAAAAAACGACCCTCCATTACCTCGCCGAGTTGCAGCGGTCGATCGGCAAAACTCCCATCAGTAAACCATTTGACGTGAGCTTCAGCGTTCGGAACAAAAAAGATAACTGAAAACAACAGGGTTAGCAGAACCTTATAAATGTGTGTGTTAGTTTTCATAAATTCTCTCATACTAGCCGCTATTTGCAAATGTAAATACATGGTTAAAGGGTAGTTACCATTAATTGTAAAAGAAATGTAAACGAGGTTAAATATTATCGCACTTGTGACTTATGTTACAGTCGCTATAGTGACAATTTTCCATGTTAATTAATAATTTTCCTTATATGAAGAAATCGTTACTATTGCATTGTACCACAATAACTATTTATCTTTAACTTTAAATGTAAAAGCTTTAACATATGAAAAAACACATACTCCTTATTTCGTTAGCCATCCTGCTTATAGCGGGTAAAGAAACAAATGCTCAAGGCATTTGTGACCCTTCCGGCAACATATTAATTTACTCTAATTATGATGGAGGCACGTTCACCATCAATATTGATGAGAACATTCCAAACATTCGAATTGGATTATGCTCTTATGAGCAATTGAATGTTACCATCACAGGTACGTATGCCGACAATGTGGTGCAGGTTTTATATGCCGGCTATAATAGCGGAGGTGGAACCAGTGTGAGCGGTGTTGATGCAGGAATTGTTGAAATATTAGAGTTCCCGCCGGTTACTTTGTTTGATGTTGATGGTTATGCTTATATGATTTGCGCATACGAATGTGATACCGATTATGTTCCAGGTGGATGTAATACTGTTGATCAGGCTGTCGATTATTTCAGTACATATCTTGATGGTAATATTCGTTATTCCTATTTTCAATATGGCGTTTTTAGCGGGACAGAAGACATGAGCGATGGTGGCAATTGTTGCCTTGGTGCTGAGCCTTGTGCAATTGTAGTTGATGCCGGTCAGGATGCTTCAATTTGTGTTGGCGACAGTGTTATGTTAGAAGGGTCGGGTGCCGTTAATTATGTTTGGTTTCCAGATGTCGCTTTAAGTGATGATGGTATTTACAATCCTTATTCAACTCCGGAAACAACCATTACATATATATTAACCGGCAGCGATACAGATGGCTGTTCAGGTTTAGATAGTGTTACTGTATTTGTAAATCCATATCCAGTTGTAGAAATTATGGATATGGGTGATGGCAATTTAATGGCAACAGGTGGTGGTTCTTATCAATGGTATTTAAACGGAGCAATAATTCCCGGAGCTATTAATGAGACCTATGTAGCAACAACGACCGGTTATTATGCTGTAGAAGTAACCAGCGATGCAGGTTGCACTGTTTTAACTGAAGAAATTATTGTGCAAGTAGACCCAATTGCCAATCATTATTTAAATCAGCAAATAATTTGTTATCCAAATCCGGTAAACAACGAATTACATATTACAACTTCAACCGCTTTACAAATTGAACAAGTTGAAATTTATGCAATAAATGGTCAAATGGTTTTATCAATTGCGGATTTACAAATGGCAACTAATAGTATATCAGTAGAAAAAATTCCGGCAGGTTTATATACTATTAAAGTATTAACTAATGAAGGAATTGCTGTGAAACAAATTGTAGTGGAATAACTAAATAATTCAATTTAATATGAGCTGTATGTGTAAACGCATACAGCTTTTTTCATTTAAATACTCAGCGCCGCAATGCATAATTCCCGAATATCCCATAGCTCTTCATGTGTAAATGGTACTTGTTCTTGTTTTGCCCAATTGCGCATGAATTGTTTGTGCAGGCCTAATTTTTTAGTTGCCACTTCATCTGCAATGACTACATGTTCTTCTAATAAATCGTGTGCAAAATTGAAACTACCGGATGGGAAAGTGAAGTCGTAAATTTTTGCATCAAAAGTGAGGTAACAATGTGCCTCCGGAAACCCGCGCAAATAAAAAGAATTTAATATCGGTTTTGCTTTTGGGGTATTGTGTTGATTTAAAAGAAAAATGCCAATTACCAGATGTATTTCATCGTGACCATGTTCTTCTGCCACTTTTTTAAGTAGCACATGTTTAGTGCTGCATGTGCCACATTTTTCATCAACAACACATAATAAATTATTTTTATACTGATTGCGACGATAGGGCAATAAAGCAACGTAACTGCAAGCAGCGGCAAATGTTGCACAACCAGCAGCACGCAAACCTTCGGTGGCAGCACCGGTAGCTGTTAATGGAAAATCAAATGGTAAGTCTTGAAATTGATTATTCATCACCAACAAACGCAAAATTAATTCCATCAGGAGCCAATGCCATGCGATATATTTTTTTGCCTTTTAATTCTTTGATAGTTAAAATTCTGGTCCATTGCTTTTTTTCTGCAGCATAACTATACATCCAAATCTGATTGTCGCGCCCCATTAACAATTCACCGTTTTTAGTCCAAATAAAATCTTCACTTATTCCAGGAACTGTTGTAATTACTGAAGTTGTTTGAGTAGTTAAATCAAAGCGTTTTATCATGAATTCATTATCTGAATTTTTCACCAAATAACTCAATGCTTGTTCACCGGGAATCATTTTAATACATCTGCCAACATTTACATCTATCAATTTAGTTGTTTGTTTTTTCATGTCTGCCAATACTAAAGTAGGTGTATCAGTTACCATAAAAAATGCATAGTGTTTTTCATCAACCGGGCAATAATACCCAACGCTATCGATGTTGCTCAATAGCACCTTAGGTTTAGTGCCATTTAATTTAAACATACACATACGTTGTACAGTATCCAATTCAACTCTCACAACTGAAAATGATTTACCGTTTGACATCACAACAGGTGAATATTCACTCTCAAGTGTATTGGTAAGTTGTTTTGTTTCAGCAGTTAATAAGTTATAGGTATATATATCAGCTTGCAAGGTATCGTGCATAGCTGTAAAATAAATAGTATTACCATCTGGAGAAAAAGATGGCTGGTTATCGTAACCTGGTCTGTTGGTAATGTTTTTTAAATCGTTGAGGGCCCATTTACCATCAGCTGATGTCAATTTACCATAATAAATATCCACTGCAGGTAATTGGGCAGCTACTGTTTGTACTATACATAAGGTCAAAATCCCTAAAATCAATCGCATAATGCTGTTATTTTGAACAAATGTAAAAAAAATATCCGCCAAAGGCGGATACCTGCAATCAACTTAACTGGTATTAAGTTAATAATATTCAACCATATTACTTATAATTAAAGGCAGTAGTATTGCCCGATTCATCGTATTCCTGCGCCCATACTTTTTTGCCATTGCGATATTGAATTTTATATTGCAATTCGCCCTCGTCGTTATATACCTTCCATTTACCTTCTTTGAGGTTGTTTTCGAAGTAGGCTTTAACCACTATTTGGCCTTCCAAATTATAACTTACCCACTCTCCTGTTTTGTTACCATTTTCGAGGAACCCAATTTGTTTAATACTGCCATTGGGATAATAATACACGACCTCAACTAAATCGCCGGTTAACTGAATACATTGACCGGGAAGTTCAGCATATGGCATAGCCACATTCTGAGAGGTTGAAGACATCAACATGATATTTAAGAGAAAAGTCATCATAGCTTCGATTTTTATTAACACAAATTTAAGAAGTAATTAACCTGATATTAGCAATTTGTTCATATTAAATTTACATTAGCGATTGAACGGATTTACCTTAAGTTAACATAGCCGAAATTTCAAGGAATTGAAATAAACTTTTATCTTTGAAAAAAATTGCGAAATGGCTTACGAATTATCAGGTAAATTGCTTGAAATATTTCCTACTCAGGAAGTTTCAGCATCTTTCAAAAAGAGAGAATTTGTTATTGAAAAAAGCGAAAGTGTAAACGACAGGGTATTTACGGATGTAATCAAATTTCAGTTGATTCAGGATCGTTGTGCTTTGTTGGACAGCTACAAGCTTGGTGAAGAGGTGAAAGTTACCTTTAATATCAAAGGCTCTAAATGGGAAAAAGAAGGTCGCACCAACTATTTTGTGAATCTGGATGTATGGCGCATGGAAAAAGTTGCTGCCGGTAACAATCAGAGTAACGAAAGTGCACCAACTTATGTTGAGCCGGCACCACTTCCGGAAGCTGAGGACGATCTTCCGTTTTAATCCGATAAATGCAGGCACCCGCAAAACTCACTAACCAACAAAAGCAGCGTTTCGGGAAATTATTTGCTTTATTGCGCAGGCGTAAATCGTCGGCTGATGATGTATTGGCCGAAGAGATGCATGAACAAGTGTTTGCATCTACTAATTGTTTATCCTGTGCAAATTGCTGTAAAACGCACCCACCTTTACTAAAGGAACGGGATATTAAGGTTATTGCCAAACACTTACATCTTACCCAAGCGCAGTTTATCGCTCAATATGCTATGCTCGATGAAGATGGAGATTGGGTAATGTATACCGTTCCCTGTCCGTTTTTACTGGCCGATAATGCCTGCAGTATATATGAGGTACGACCAAATGCCTGCAGAGCATACCCACATACCAATCATAAAAAGTTATATCAAATTGCGGACATCACCTTAAAAAATGCGGAGATTTGTCCCGCCGTTGCACCTATTTTGGATGCGATAATGGCAAAACTGGAACAATCATGAGAATATTAGGCAGCATTCCTCACCCACAATTTAAAATCAGCGTGTTTAGCTGGAGCGAAAAGTATCTGGTAAAGATTGAAGCCGGTTTTTTTGAGCAAACCTATAAGTTCAGAGAGGCCGATTTTGGCAATTGGGAGGAACTTGCTGCGTTTTTTGATGCTACCATGATGAGCGAAGTGACTGCTACTTTCAAAAAAATGGCGGCTGATGCTATGGAAGCTGCAAAAAGAATGCAGCAAAACACTTGAGAAAATTTTCATATGCATTTTCTGAAATGCTTGCTGCACCTATGTTATAATCAATTATTATTTTTTATCCTGTTCCAATACCGCATCCAGTAATTGATCTACGGGATTGTATTGAAAGGAATACAATTTCTGATAATACTCATGTGCCATTCTATCGCTGTCGAAGTATGGATACACATCATGCATACTGCGTTTTACTATTTGCTGCCACTTGGCTTTATCTTCGTAATAAGCAGGTACCACTTCGTTTTCGAGCACATTCATCAGGTTTTCAAAATCGAAATTGTCGATGCTGATATTGTCCATGGTGTTGTGGTCGGCAGGTGGAATGATGAAACTGTTTTCACCATGAACAGCAAATTCCGGAATCCAACCGTCGAGAACGCTCACGTTTACTGCACCATTCATAGCTGCTGTCATACCTGAGGTACCGGAAGCCTCACGTGGGCGACGAGGCGTATTCAACCAAACATCTGCGCCGCGTTTAAGGAAATAACTCAATTCAATTTCATACCCGGTTAAAATCGCCAAATTCGGCCTGTCCATGGTAAATGAAATAATATCGTTAAAGGTATTGATGGCACCATGGTCAAATGGGTATGGCTTACCGGCCCAAATCACCTGCACTGGGTATTTAGGGTTATTAACGAGATTGAAAAAACGTTCTTTGTTGCGGAAAATCAGGTTGGCGCGTTTGTATTCCGCAAAACGGCGCGACCACACAATGGTGAGCACGTTGGGATTAAACATTTTGCCGGTCTGATTAGCTACAATCTCAAACAACTCGCGTTTAAGTTCTTTTTTAACGGTAACCAATGCCGCATCATCACGGTTGATGTAGGCTTGATTTAACTCTTTATCTGCCCAAAACTTCTTTTGCTGCGCATTGGTAATGCTGGTGATGTTACATATGCCTTTGTAGTCCTTCCACATCTCCTTACTCACCTCGCCATGGAGCTTACTTACCCCATTGGACAACTTACTCATATATAATGCTGAAGGCGTGTAGCCAAGCATGTCTCCTTCTGTTTTGGTGATATGGCGAATGAGCTCCAGCGGTATACCCGAAAAGAAACCCATACGGTTCATTTCATTGATATCGTGTTCTTCATTTCCTGCCTTTTCCGGGGTATGCGTGGTAAACACAACACGTTTCCGCACTTCATCCACATCTTTAAGCTTGCTAAATAGGTAGAAAGTCATGGCCAAAGCATGTCCTTCATTCATGTGATAGTTATCTACACCTCCCAAAAGCTCCACAACCTTAGCACCACCGATGCCGAGAATCATGTTTTGTGCTATACGTATTTCATGATTTCTATCATATAAACGGTGAGTATACTCACGGGCATACTCTTCATTTTCAGGAAAATCGGTGCTTAACAGGAATAATGGTGCGCTGCCAAAAACCTCAGGTGCCAGGTAAAACACCTTTACAATCACATCTTTACCGTCAATTTGCATGGTAAACTGAATATCTGTCTGTTGGAGGAAGGTATACAGTTTCTTCTGAAATTGAACAGCCATATAGTTATGGTCGTCTCTTACCTGGTCGTAATAACCATAACGCCAGAGGATACCGATGCCGAACAGGTTTTGTTTGAGTTCATAAGCCGAACGCATGTGCGAACCCGCTAAATATCCAAGTCCGCCGCTATATATTTTAAGTGCCTGATGAACGCCAAATTCCATACAAAAGTAGGCTGTGCGTTGCTGATAGGCAGGATTAACTTCATAAGGCAAATGCCAGTTGCTGTAATGAATCATCGTCTTCTTTAAGTAGTTAAGATGCGAATATATTGAATGTACACAAACAGCTCTTGGTTTGGTAAGGTTTAAGTGTGGAAAAAGGTTGTGGTTTATCCTTCATTCGTTGTTGAACAACGATTTGCTGCTGACAGCTATTTACAATTGTGTTTCAAAAGCAGAAAATATCACATTTTGTACATAAAATATTATTTATCAATAAATTATATTCGCTTATCTAAATCAAATTTAGAGGTAAATTGAACAATATCTCCAAAATTAATGCATGTAAATAATTATAAATTGACAAAAATGAGGTCACAAAACCCTAAAAAATGCCTGTTGATAATCTTTTTGTCCAAAATACAAAAAGGCAGTCTTTGGGGGACTGCCTTTATATTTAGTAATAAATTGAATTATTTACGTTTGCCTTTATAAGGCTTCATTTCGCGGCTACCGCCTTTGTGGGCTTTCTTTTTAGGGAACTCCTGACGTTCGTTTTGAATTTCTACACGAACACGACGGCCACGGTAAACAAAACCATTGAAAGCTTGCACTACGCGCTGACTTTGATTAGCAGGGAGTTCGAAGAAGGAATAGGCGCCTTTTAAGCGAATATCTCCGATATCATGCGGGCGAACATTACCTACTTGTTTTACCATTTCCACTAATTCTTTAGCGCCAAGGTTGTCCATTTTACCGAGGTTAATGAACATCAGGTCGTTATTGCCTTTTTTGGTAGCATATTCTCTCACTTCACGGCGTTCACCGATATTGAGGTCTTCTGCAAAACGATAATATTCTAAAAACCGGTTAAACTCAAGTGAGGCGAACTTTTTTAGCACATCCTCCTTGGTCATATCGGCAAATTCCTTTTCAATTACCGGAAGGTATTTAGCTATTTCAGCCTCGTTTACCTCCACTTCATGCACACGGTGAATCATGTTCAACAGCTGCTTCTCACACACTTCTATCCCGCTAGGAACAGTCATTTTTTTGAACTGCATTTGTAATTTGCGTTCAAGGTGTTTGATTTTATAGAGGTCTTTCTCTGAAATCAATACCAAAGAAATACCGGTTTTACCAGCACGGGCAGTTCTACCACTTCGGTGGGTATAAAAGTCCATATCATCCGGTAAATGCAAGTTGATAATATGCGTAAGGTTATCGATATCAATACCACGAGCTGCTACGTCAGTCGCTATGAGCATTTGTAAAGTGCGCTCCCTGAAGGCCAACATCACTTTATCGCGCTGCATCTGACTAAGGTCGCCGTGGAGACTATCCGCGTTATAACCGTCTTTAATCAGTTTCTCAGCTATTTCCTGAGTTTCAGCCTTAGTGCGACAGAAAATGATACCATAGATATCCGGGTTGTAGTCGAGAATACGTTTGAGGGCTGCGTATTTATTTTTAGGTTGAACCAGGTAATACTGGTGTTCAATATTAGCGTTTGTTTGGTTGACATTTCCGGCAGAAATTTCCATTGGAGATTTCATGTATTTTTTGGAGATAGACTTAATCTCCGTAGGCATTGTAGCCGAAAATAACCAGGTTACTTTTTCTTTAGGGGTGGTAGATAAAATTTCATCGATATCTTCCTGAAAGCCCATGTTGAGCATCTCATCAGCCTCGTCAAGCACAAGGTATTTAATTTGCGATAAATCCACTGCGCGGCGGCCGAGTAAATCGATTAAACGACCGGGAGTAGCCACAACAACCTGAACGCCTTTGCGCAGCTGATCAATTTGGGTGCGGATATTAGCTCCACCATATACCGCTACGGTATAAAAGTGTTTTGTTTTAGCCGAAAACGCTTTTAAGTCGTTTTCAATCTGCACGCATAATTCGCGTGTTGGTGCCAGCACAAGCGCTTGTGGCTTTTTTGCTGAGGTATCAATAAGTTCCACCAGTGGAATACCAAATGCTGCTGTTTTACCGGTGCCTGTTTGGGCAAGGGCAATTAAATCCTTAGCGGATTCGAGCATTGCGGGAATAACCTGTGACTGGATGGGTGTTGGTTTTTCGAAACCAAGTTCGGCAATAGCAATAGCTACCGCTTCTGAGAGTCCTAACTCTGAAAAGTTTTTCATTAATTCTTAAATATCAATTAGTTATAATACGTTACATCATCTACCGCCTCACATATCTTAACGTCCCAAAACCGTTTTGATGATTGTCGTAATGTCAGGAAGGAGTTGCTTTGACGGTGCAAAGATACGAAATTTTGTTGAGGGGGGTTAATGTGCTGATGGGGTGATGTGCTGATGTGCTGATTAATGTGCTGATGTGGGGATGTGCTGATGTGCTGATTAATGTGCTGATGTGGGGATGTGCTGATGTGCTGATTAATGTGCTGATGTGGGGATGTGCTGATGTGCAGATTAATGTACCAATGTGGGGATGTACCGATGTACCAATTAACAGCCGGGGTTGGAGGTGGAATGGCGTTCAGAACTATCGTTGGTGCAATTGGGATTACGGTACCCGTCAACCCA
>Ga0209480_10001833_pt1 | contig 15169 bp, 17 predicted proteins | sample JI61114C2DNA_FD_187501 | JGI IMG/M metagenome (GOLD analysis project Ga0209480, IMG submission 187501) | Wastewater effluent complex algal communities from Wisconsin, to seasonally profile nutrient transformation and Carbon sequestration -... | ecosystem: Engineered > WWTP > Effluent > Algae...
TACCAAATAAAGTAATCTTCCATTTCCTTAGAAACCATAAAAGGTTGAGGCGGCATATAAGAACTTCCTTTAATCATCACTTGAACTTTGCGGTAGCGACCCGCATCTTCAGGATTGATGCCACGCAAAATCAAATTGTGAATAGACAACACTTCTCGCTCATTCAAATTGGTGTTTTTGTCCATCAAATGTTTGATATAAGCAATAGCTTCCTGATGATTGATGACTTCAAGATGCTCACGCATACTTTTTCCAGAAATGGTCAAACCTTCATTGATAACCAAATCAGTTTCACGAAGTGTCATAGTATTTCCTTCGATGCGATTGCTTTCAAAAGTATATTCCAATTCCAAAGCTTGAGCAATTCTATAACTATCAAAGTGACGAAATTGATCTAGTTTTGTTTTCAAAAAATCTATTTCTTCAAGAATTACGGATAGGTTTTTAGAAAGTAATTTTTTACTACTAACATAACTGTTTTCGATATCTTCGCGCACCATATTCATAGCTTTCAGTGCAAATTCATCCTGACCAATTTCATAAAGAATTTTCTCTTTGAGCCAAGCAACCATCAAGATTTCAAAATCTATTCCTAGCAAAGAAGCCAATTTAGGCACTTGATCTTTGGTTGGTTTTCTGCTGCCATTTTCAAACTTGCTTATTAAAGCTTGATCTATTCCTAAAATTTGAGCCACTTCTCTAGTCTTTAATCCTTTTTGCTCTCTTGCATTTTTGAGTAGTGTTTTCATTTTTACATCATATAAATTGTCTTGACAAATTTAGTCATAAGTTTGAAGTAAAAAAAATAATACTTAAAAAAGATTAAGTATTATTTTTAATGGATAAATCTATTTAAAGATTTAATTATTTTTTGGGAACAAATCCATCTTTTTTCATTTCCTGCATCACAGTAGCAATAATACTATCTACCAATAAACCTACATCTGAACCACTTGATGATTTTGTAGTCCCTGTCCAAATTAATTTATCCGATTTTAATGAAAACACATTGGTTTCAACTAAATAAGAAGTGGTATCTTGGTAATAACCTGGATCATAATATACAAGAATACATTCCATACCAACCGCCAAAACCTCCATAAGCTCCGTAGCCGCCATACATTCCACCATAACCTCCATAATATATAGATGTATTTGTACCAGGAACATAATTTGTTTCTTTTACGGTATCAACTAAACGCATGGTTACTACAGCATCATAGTTTTCATCTTTAAGAATTTTTATTTTTTGATCTTTGGATAAATCTAAACTTGTTCCATTCAAAATAGCATATGAAGAATGAAATTTAGGTCCGATAGAAGCAATTCTATTTTCGGTGATTCTTCTAGTAGCTTCATTTTTTACTAATGCTACTACTAATATTTTTTTGAATTCTGTATTTGCATTGGTAGTTTCAGGATCTTTCCAACTGCTTACAATTGCTGTTCCACTGCTGCAACTTGCCAGAAAAACGAATGACATTGCAATAAAAAATTTCTTCATAATTTTATTTTGTTAAATATTAATTGCTGTAAAAATAGAAATAAAATCAGAAAATTCTTTTTAAAAACAAAATATTATATAAAAAAAATATTCTAAAAAGATTTTTTTATTCTATCGAGATCTCGCTTAGTGTCTTGTTCTTTAAGCGATTCGCGTTTGTCGTAGGTTTTCTTTCCTTTGCAAAGTCCAATTTCAAGTTTTGCCATCCCTTTTTCGTTGGTAAATAATTTCAAAGGGACAATAGTCAAACCTTTGGCTTGAACACTTCTTGCTAATCCTTTTAGTTCTCGTTTGTTCAGCAAAAGTTTTCGTTCGCTTCTTGCTTTGTGGTTGAATTGGTTACCAAAAGCATATTCTTCAATATAAGTATTGATTGCAAAAAGTTCTGTGCCACTAAATTCGCAAAAACTTTCAGTAATATTGGCTTTTCCTAACCGAATCGATTTTATTTCGGTTCCAGCCAATACTATTCCCGCCGTAAATTTTTCGATTATTTCATAGTCGAAACGGGCTCTTTTATTAAGTATGTTGATTGTTTTTAGCATCGGTTGGCAAATGTAGATACAATTGAATGAAACACCAAAGAATTATAGAAAAATGACCTAAATTTGCAATATGGAAAAGCCACAATCAAAAGATCCGCTTCACGGAATTACACTACAAAGAATTATGGAACAACTTGTCGAATATTATGGATTTGACACTTTGGGTGAATTGATAAAAATTAAATGTTTTACGGATAAACCGAGTATAAAATCGAGTTTAACTTTTTTAAGAAAAACCGAGTGGGCTAGAAAAAAGGTAGAGGATTTGTTTATAAAAACGATTCCGAAGTTTAAAGTCTAATTTAAACGATAGGAAATCATAATTCCACCTCTATAAGGCAACCAATCGCCACTTATATTCCAATTTTCTGCATTATCATATCTGCCTGGTCTTCCATCATTATATTTACCATGATAATAACCTTGGTGCCAACCACCACCAACAAAGAAATCAAGCATAAATCGATCATTTATTTTTTTCTCGTAACCTAGCGTTGCTCCAAATTTATACCCAAATCCTTCTTCGTATAAAGGAGTATTAAAATTAATCCATTTTTGAAGTTTATACAGATCTGCTCCGGCATGCCCTCCAAAATAAAAACCATTGTATTTTTCGTGAAAATGATAACGTACTTCAGTAATTAAAGAATAAAATTTCATGGGATGATGTCCATTGAATGATTCCCAAAAAGAAGCCATAATATCAGCCTGAAAAGTAAATTTTTTTCCAATACTTGTTTCAATTCCAAAATTTGGGACTAAAACTAAAGCTGTTACAGCATTACCTTTAATATAAGTTTGGCTTTGAGAAATAATAGAAATTAAAAGGAATATAAAAACGAAAAGTTTTTTCATAGTAAGTTTTTGTAGTTTCAGAAATCTTTTGACTTCACCAAATTATTTGGATGTGGCGAAAATATAATTTTTTTTCGAGAAAATATAAATTAGTGTTGATTCAAAATGGAGTAAATTACAGTATCTAAAAATTGCCCTTCATAGTATTCGTTTTCCTTTAAATGGGCTTCTTTTACAAAACCATTTTTTTGCAATACTTTCTCCGAAGCTAAGTTTTCTGGGGCAATAATAGCTTCAATCGAGTGTAATTTTATCACATTAAAACCATAATTTACAACTTCTTTTATAGCTTCTGAAATGATTCCTTTTCCTTGATATTCAGGAAGTAGCATATAGCCAATTTCTGCCCGATAATGTTCGGGTCTAATTCTATAATGACCAATAATTCCTATTAGTTTAGGATTGCCTTTCAGAGTAATAGCCCAATTTATACCCTCGTTAGAATTAATTTTTTCATCAATCATTGCAATATGAGCCAAAGCATCTTCCTCAGTTTTTACCAAAGGTCTAGGAATGTATTTCATCACTTCTTGATCTGACCGAAGTGCGAAAATTTCGTTAGCATCTTCGTTTGTAACACGTCTAAGCTGTAAACGTTTGGTTTCAAGATTGGGAAAAGGAGTGAAAACAGGGTTTATCATAGTTTACAAAATTTCGATGCTGTAATTGGATTCAAAAAATTTATTTTCACCCAGAAGTTGAATGGCTTCTTTTTTACAAAAATCATCATATTCATTTAATGTATCCGAATAGCCAAACCAAGGTTCAATACACAAAAAAGGAGCATTTACAACTGTCCAAATACCTAAATTTGGAAAATCCGTAAAATTAACTTTCAATATTGGAGTTTCATTTTTTAGAATGGTTATTGATTTAGATTCTAATGTTTTAAATACTAAAGCATCATTTTCAAATAAGTGATAATTTAGACCAAGCTGTTTATTATCAAGTTGAATTTCATTTGTAGTATTAGAAATTAAACCTTCTTCAAGAAGATGATATTTTAGACTTTCATCTTGCTGAAATTCAAGGTTATATTCTTCAAAATGGCCAGGTAATGCAAATGCAGGATGCGCTCCAATAGCAAACGGCATTGTTGTTTCAGTTTTGTTAATGACCTTGTAATCAATATTTAATTTATTTTCATCCAATGAATAACAAATTTGTAATTCAAAGTCAAAAGGATATACTTTCTTGGTTTCTACTGTCGAAATTAAAGAAAATGTTGCACTCTCCTCTGTTTTTTTAATTAATTCAAATTCCATTTCTCTTGCAAAACCGTGTCTGTTTAACTGATATTTTTTTTGATTATAGGAATAAGAATTGTTTTTTAAAGAGCCAACTATTGGAAACAAAATGGGAGAATGTTTCCCCCAAAATGTTGGATTTCCTTCCCAAATGTATTCTTTATCTTGGTTGCTTTTTAAAGAAAATAATTCAGCTCCCAAGTGTTTTATTTGAGCTGTTAAAATAGAATTAGAAATTGTTGTAGTCAAAATAGGTGTTATTTACAGTATGATTTTTTGAGTTGTAAATATATTTCATAAATTTAAATTGGATATATAAAAGAAGCAAATTCTGTAACAAATTAATTTTTAATTAATAAATATAGTTCTATTCGGACTGCTATGTTAATTTTTCATTAATTTGCAACAATAAATTTACAAGATGATAAATAATTCTTTCAAAGCCCTAATTAAATTGGCTTTACTATTAGTGATTTCAACTATTTGGTCACAAGAAAATTCCGCTAAGCAGGTTTCAAAATACAATTATCAAGAAACTTTTGCTCCTTTTTTCTATACTAAAAACGGAACGAATACTCGTTCTGCAAGTGGTCAGCCGGGATTTGAGTATTGGCAAAACAGAGCCGATTATCAATTGACTGCAAAATTAGACGAGCCAAACAATGAAATTTCGGGAACCAGTATTATCTCCTACACTAATAATAGCCCTGATAAAATGTCTTTTTTGTGGATGTATTTAGACCAAAATTTATTTAAAAATGATTCTCGTGGAACCGCTGTAATTCCCATAACTGGTAGTAGAAATGGAGCTCAAGGACAAATTTTTGATGGTGGTTTTAAGATAAAATCAGTAAAAATTTTAGGTTCAAATAAAGGTATTTCTACTGAGAAAGAAGTGAAATATTTAATTACAGACACCCGAATGCAAGTTTTTCTGCCTCAAGAATTGAATTCAAAAGGAGGGAATGTTAAAATTAAAATTGATTTTTCTTTTATTTCTCCCAATGAAGGTTCTGACCGGATGGGAATATTAGGAACTAAATATGGTAAAATTTACACTGTTGCACAATGGTATCCTAGGATGTGTGTTTATGATGATATTTCGGGCTGGAATACTAATCCATATCTTGGAGCTTCTGAATTTTATTTGGAATATGGTGATTTCGATGTTAATATTACCGTACCTTCCAATCACATTGTGGTTTGTTCCGGTGAATTGGTAAATACTAATGAAGTTTACACAATAGAGCAGCAAAAGCGTTGGTTGCAAGCCTCAAAAAGTGAACAAACTGTTATGATACGTTCAGCTGAAGAAGTAAAAAACACTTCTAAAATCGTTTCACAATCAAATAAAACTTGGCATTTTAAAATTAAAAATAGCCGTGATGTTTCTTGGGCTTCATCGCCTGCATTTATTTTGGATGCCGCCAGAATTAATTTGCCAAGTGGTAAAAAATCGCTCGCTATTTCAGCTTATCCAGTTGAAAGTGATGGAAACCAAACTTGGGGTCGTTCAACAGAATATACCAAGACATCTATCGAAAACTATTCGAAAAGATGGTTTGAATATCCGTATCCAGCAGCAACAAATGTAGCTGGAATTGCTGGTGGAATGGAATATCCTGGAATCGTTTTTTGTAGTTATAAATCCAAAAATGGTGATTTATGGGGCGTTACCGATCACGAATTTGGACACATTTGGTTTCCCATGATTGTGGGTTCAAATGAGAGACTGTTTGCTTGGATGGATGAGGGTTTTAATACTTTTATCAATACCTTAAGTTCAATCGATTTTAATAAAGGAGAGTACATAGATAAACCTTCTGATTTGCATACAGAGGCTGAGAAATATACGAATCCAAATCTTGAAACAGTGATGAGTTCTCCAGACAATATGAAAGAGAAAAATATTGGAACTCTAGGGTATTCAAAACCTGGAGTAGGATTGACTCTATTGCGGGAACAAATTTTGGGAGCTGAACGATTTGATTTCGCCTTCAGAACTTATGTAGAACGATGGGCATACAAACATCCCGCTCCAGATGATTTTTTTAGAACAATTGAAAATGTAGCAGGAGAAGATTTAAGTTGGTTTTGGCGAGGCTGGTTTGTTAATAATTGGCGATTAGACCAAGGAATTAATTCAGTTAAATATGTTGATAATAATCCAATGTTGGGAGTTTTAATCTCCATCGAGAATTTTGATAAAATGGTGATGCCTGTAATTATAGATATCAAAACAAAAAGCGGAAATGTGACTCGCCTTAAATTGCCAGTAGAGATTTGGCAAAAAAATGTAGATTGGACTTTCAAACACAATTCTACTGAAGAAATTGAAAGCATTGTTATTGATCCAGATCACGTTTTTCCAGATTCTAACGAAAGTAATAATACTTGGAAAGCGAATTAAGTAATATCAAAAAAGACCGCAAATTCGCAAATTTTAATTTGCGAATTTGCGGTCTTTTTTTAAAAAAATTAAACTACTATTCCGGAATTTGCTGACTCAAGCAATGCAAAGTCCCAAAGCCCCATATCAAATCGATGGCGTTGATTCCTATGATTTCTCTATCGGGAAAACAATCGGCTAGGATGTTCAAAGCAATTCTATCATTACTATCATTGAAAGTTGGGACTAAAACGCAGTTATTCAAAATCAAGAAATTTGCATAACTGGCAGGCAATCTCAAACCATCAAAATCAATGCGTTTCGGCATTGGTAATTCTACAATTTTTGGAGATTTTCCGTTTTCTAATTTGGCATTTTGCAAACGCTTCAAATTGTCTTTCAAGGGTTTGTAGTTGTTGTCTTTGGGGTCAGATTCTACGATGGTAACAATGGTGTCTTCATTTACAAATCGGCACAAATCGTCGATATGTCCGTGAGTATCGTCTCCTTCGACTCCGTCGCCTAGCCAAATTACGTTTGTAATTCCCAAATATTCCTTGAAAACCGCTTCATAATCGCTTTTGGTAAAACCAGGATTCCTAACTTGAATTGTGGAATGCATCAAACATTCTTCTGAAGTTAGAAGCGTTCCTTTTCCGTTACTGTCAATCGCTCCACCTTCAACAATTACTGTTTTTCCGTTATAAGTAACTTGGGTAACTGGCAATTTTAGAAATTCGCCCACTTTTGCAGGAACCTGTTTGTCTAAATTGATGTTTTTGTATTTTGCCCAACCATTAAAATTAAAATTCAAAGCTTCTATTTTGGTTCCGTTTTGAACAATAATAGGACCTGAATCTCGCATCCAGCTTCGGTTGGTTTTATGAATGATATAAGAAACGTTTGCTACTTTTACGTGAGCCGTTTCTAGCATTTTCGAAACTTTTGCTTTTAGTTTTTCATCAGCAACCACCAAAAAGACTTTTTCAAAAGTGGCTACTTTTTTGATAAATTCCACAAAGGCCCATTGTATGGCTTCGTATTTCCCAGGCCAGTCGTTGCCGTTATGCGGAAAACACAATAAAATGCCTGATTGTTTTTCCCATTCGGCGGGGAATCTGCGGTTGTTCATAGTGAAGTTTTAAAGTTTTATTTTGAAGGGACTTGTTTTTTTTGCTAAACTTGAGCGTGAAAAAAAAGGCTAATTTCACTAAATCCCACAATAAACGCAAACAACTGTTGACTGTAGTATTTTTATTTAGTTTCAGTTTTTATTATTTTATCATTCTTCCAAACTTCTGTTTTCAATAATGTACCATTTTCATTGTTGAAATATTGCTTTTTTATTGGAATGTTATCTTTAAAAAGACCTTCGTATTTTACATTTCCATTTTCAAAGTATTCTCTGTAAATTTTATTTTTATTTCCATTTATAGTATACTTTTCAATTTTTAGAAATCCATTTTTGTAATATTCTTTATAGTCTTCGATTTCGGTTTCGTTATTTTCCTCGGTAATATTTTCGCTTTTTAAATCTCCATTTTCATAAAATTCGAAAGTATGAACTTTTTTAAAACTTTCAGGCTTTCCTTCTTCATATTTATAATTTGAAGTTTCAACTAAGATTCCATTCTCATTAAATTCTTGCGAATTCATTAATTTGCCTTCATTATAGAATTCTTTAGTTTGAAGTTTTCCATCTTTGTTAAATGACGAAAAATTTCCTTGCATAATGTTACAATGAAAATTAGAAGTTTCACTTAAAATTCCGTTTTCAGAATAACTTTTCCAAGTTCCGTGTCGTTTTCCTGTTGCAATATTATCTTTTTCTTTTCCGACTTCGCAACCTACAATATAAATCCCTTTTCGGTTAGTTTTATATTCGCAATTTTTATAATTTCCTTCAGTTTTTAGATTTCCATTTTCATAATATTCTTTATAAATGCTGTCTAAAATATTTTCTTTTACAAATCCTTCGATTTTTGTTTTTCCATTTTCATATTTTACAATATACTTTTCTTGCGAATAACTTTTCGTAAATAATATGATTAAAGTAAGTTTGTAAAAATTTGAAATTGTCATTTTCGATTTTTTCTGAGGTAATATTACTGCCAACTTGTATATAACCTCAATAATTCCATTATTAATCAATCGCCCGTTTCGTAATATCCCCAAAAGCATCAATGCGTCTATCTCTAAAGAAAGGCCAGTTCTGACGCACATTTTCTTGTAAATCCAAATCGACTTCGGCAATCAATATTTCTTCTTTATCGTGTGAGGCTTGCGCCAAAATTTCTCCTTGTGGTCCAGTTATGAAAGAAGAACCCCAAAATTGGATTCCTGCAGTTCCCTCGATATATTGTTCCAATCCAATTCGGTTTGCAGCGGCAACATAAACACCATTCGCCACAGCGTGACCTTTCATCACGTTCATCCAAGCGCCGTGTTGGTTTTCGCCATATTGTTCTTTTTCCAAGGGATGCCAACCAATTGCGGTTGGGTAAAACAAAACATCAGCCCCTTGCAAAGCTGTTAAACGAGCCGCTTCGGGATACCATTGATCCCAGCAAATTAGCGTTCCAATTTTTCCTTTTTGAGTAGGGAAGGCCTTGAAACCTAAATCACCAGGCGTGAAATAGAATTTTTCATAAAAATGAGGATCATCTGGAATGTGCATTTTGCGATACAATCCAGCTTCCGAACCATCAGTATCAATGATGTAAGCGCTGTTGTGGTAAATGCCTGCCATTCTTTTTTCGAAGAAAGGAACTATTATAACGACTCCCAATTCTTTTGCCAAAGCACTAAAAGCAATAAAGGATGTGCTGTACAATGGTTCTGCCAAGGCAAAATTATCTACATCTTCACTTTGACAAAAATAGTGGCTGCTGTATAATTCGGGTAACGAAATCACTTCGGCACCTTGACTGGCGGCGTCACGAACCCAAGACAAACATTTTTTCAGGTTGTTTTCGGCTACATCATTAAGATTTAATTGAATAACGGCTATTTTGTACTTTCTCTTTGGCATATGGCAAAAATTTTAGAGTGCAAAAATAGTGAAATTTTAAGGAGTAGAAAATGCTGTACTAAGAATTGTTTTTAATGTTTTTTTCCAAATATCTTTTTGAAAAGATTTACTATTCCTAAAACCATCAATCCTATAATTAGGCCGAAACTGAATTCTCTAATAATAGCAGGCAATTGTGGAAATAAATGGTGCAAAAAAACAATGTTATGGACAAAGATGCCTCCTGCTACTAATAGCAGAGCAATTGTTCCAATAACAGCTAAACTTTTGATAACTTTGGGTAAGGCCTGCACGAGTATATTTCCAATTGTTTTTGATAAACTACGCTCTTTTGTACTCATTTTAATAAGTCTAAAACCCAGTTCGTCCATTCGAACAATCAGAGCTACAATGCCGTAAACTCCTATGGTTGCTAATATTGCAATTATAGACACTACAGCAATTTGAGAAGTGATGGGTTTGCCAATAACGGTTCCTAAGGCTATAATTACAATTTCGACAGATAGAATAAAATCAGTTACAATAGCCGATTTTATTTTGTCTTTTTCAAGTGCCAAAATTTCGGCTTCGTCAAAATCTTGCGCGATAATCTCGATGGTTTCGTGCTCGTGAGGAAAAAAGTATTCGTATATTTTTTCGGCGCCTTCGTAAGCCAAATAAAGTCCACCAAGCACCAAAATAACAATAATTGCCGGAGGTAAAAAAGCGCTCAGCAGAAAAGCAATCGGAAGAATAATTAATTTATTGATAAAAGAACCTTTTGCGATAGCCAATAAAACGGGAATTTCTCTCGAAGAAATAAATCCTGAAGCTTTTTCGGCATTCACGGCCAAATCATCTCCCAAAATTCCAGCTGTTTTTTTTGCAGCCATTTTACTCATTACTGCAACATCATCCATAATTGTTGCGATATCATCTAATAGTGCGAAGAAACCTGAGGCCATATAAAATTATTTTTTTGCGGTTAATAAAAATACCGTATAGTTTGAATTAAGTTTTGCAAATGTACTGCTATCTTGAATTTTTATGTCTTTGAATCCTGCATTTTTTACCATTTGGACAAAGTCCTCACGGTCAAAGCCGTTATGAAAGACTCCTGTATCTTCGGTATGAAAAGAACCGTCTTCGGTGTCCAAATCGGCGATGGCGATAATTCCGTTGTCTTGGAGAAGTGAATGAAATTTTTTAAACAAAGCCAAAGTATTTTCAATATGATGAATGGTCATTGACGAAATGATGGCGTCAAATTTTTGGTCTAATGTTTCTTTGGTTAAATCCATTTGTACAATTTGAACGGGACATTTTAGTGCTTCTGATTTCGATTTTAAAACAGTATTCATTGCCGATGAAATATCTACCGCTGTAATTTCGCCAACGTAGGGTGCGATTTCAGACAGAAGCAATCCCGTTCCAGAACCAAAATCCATAATTTTCATTTCTTTCGAAAATGAGACTTCGTTTAGAATGGTTTGCGCAATCGTGCTCACATTTTGGGTTCTAGATTGTTCGTTGTCGTATTCATTTGCTTTTGCTGCGAAAAAATCTTTTGGTTTCATTCTTTGTTATTTTAATTGTTTTTTTTGAAAGCTAAATTAGTTTGAAGTTTAATAGACTTGTGATACATTTAATCATCATCGTTTTCATCTTCAGCCTCAAAATTCAAAAAATCATCGGGATTAAAAGGAATGTCATCCTCGGGATCTTTATCGTGGGCACTAACTCCGGGAGGATTGAACAATCCCCAATCATCTTTGATATAACTCCACATATCAAAGCTCGCGACCCAATCAATGAATAAAAGTCGGAATTCATCGATTTCATTTCTTAATAAATTGATGTAATCTTTGTCTTGGACATCTTCTTCGAAACGCAAACTACCCGTTTGAACATAAAGATCTCGGGCTGCTTTTCGTATAATGGTAGCGTTTTCCATTTTCAAATCATACAAATCGACTGCTTGAGCTCCAGCAATTTTTGCGGGTATAATCATTGCATCTTCCAACATAAATCGTACAGTTGTTTCTTGTAGAAATTCATTGTCAGCAGGAACAATTTCGACTAATCCTTGGGTGATTTTGAAAATTTGTTCCGCTTTTTGGTACAAAGGAAATTGTTCTAATTCGTCTCGTTTTGACATGGCTTTATTTTAAATAAAAGTTCAATTTTTGCTTTAACTGACTAATCCTGAATCCATTTTTTTTAAATTTTTAAAAATCTGAATCAAATTCGAGGGATGATTTGCAATATGTTTGGCTCCATTGGTAATTAATTCTTCTTCAGGTCGATAGCCCCATAAAACGCCTACTGCGTGCATATTCGCATTGGTTGCTGTTTGCATATCAATGCCAGAATCTCCTACGAAAATCATTTGTTCGGGCTTTAATCCAAAGTTTTTGCTGATTGCTAAGGCTTCGGAAGGATTGGGCTTTTTAAGCGATTCGATGCTTAAACCCACAACTGAATTGAAATAACCAGGAAATAGGGCAGCTACAATTTTCTTAGTAAGTTCATCCGATTTATTGGAGAATACTCCCAGTTTCATATTGTGAGCAATCAAATAATCTAATAACTCGATGATTCCGTTGTAGGGTTTTGTTTGATTGGTGCAATAATCATGATAGATTTCGACCATCAATTGGTAGCAACGTTCTATTTGAATTTGATTATTATGATGTTCGGGTAGCGATTTGCTGACCAAATTCCGAAGACCACTTCCTATGAAATATTGATAGTTTTCGTAGCTGTGAGTAGGGTAGTCGAGGTCTTGCAGCACTTTATTCATCGCATCTGCAATGTCTTCTAATGAATTGACAAGTGTTCCGTCTAAATCAAAAATAACTCCTTTAAATTTCATTTTTATTTTGTAACCAATTGGTTCTGATTTAATTAATAATAAAACTGAGTTTGGTTTTAAACATCTGTTTATTTTTTTGGTTTGGTATTTATTTCTCCAATGATTTGATTCACTGAATTTTTGGCAATATTCAATGCTCTAAGTGAATTCTTTTTCTTTACGGAATGGGCTTCCATTCTGATTATTATATTTTTGAGCATTTTGATAGCATCATTAATATAAGGTCCTTTATTGAGCATAATACATTCTGCTTGAACGCCTTGAACTACATCGCTAATTTCGGCTCTTGTTGGAATTCCGGTTTTGGCCAGATTTTCGAGTACTTGCGTAGCCCAAATAACGGGAATATGTCCGGCTTCGCATAGCCAAAGTATTTGATTTTGAACTTCGGAGATTCTTTCGAAACCAATTTCTACGGCCAAATCGCCTCTTGCAATCATTACCCCAATTTTATCTCTTTTCATTCCTTCGAGTAGGATGAAGGGCAAATTTTCGAAAGCTTCTTTGTTTTCTATTTTAAAGACAACCCCTAAATCTTTAGCATTATTCAGGTTTAATTGTTCGTATAAATACTGAACATCATTAGCATTTCTCACAAAGGAATAGCCTACAATATCCGCATTTTTACATACAAAAGGCAAGTTTTCGATATCGCGTTCTGTTAATGCGGGAAGGTTTAATTTGGTATCGGGTAGATTAATCCCTTTTTCAGACGATAATTTCGATTTATAACAATTGGTGATTAAGAGTTCGATATCTTCGTCTGTTTTTGAAACCACTACCGATTTGATCATTCCATCATCAAATAAAACGGCATCATCTATTTTGACATCATCAATAATTTGGGGAAGCATAACGCCAATTTCAGCTTTTTTGAGCTGTTCGTTATTTTTTCCAAATTTCGATATTTTTCCAAGGGTTGTTCTTTTTGTTAAAATAATATGTTCGCCAACTCTTACAGGAATTCCAGTCTTTATTTTTCCGTTTTTTTCGCGAATTTCAATGGTTGATGTTCTTAATTTTGGACCTGATAAGTCCATATAAATTTTTAATTTGTGTTGGGTTTCATTTTTAATTTCGTTGATAAATTGTACCATTTTTGTCCAAATACCAATATCTCCGTGGCTTAAATTGATTCTTGCAATTTCCATTCCGCTCTCAACAAATTCCTCTATAATCGATTTGTCTTCTGCTGCTTCGTTGGGAAGAGTGACCATTATTTCGATAAGATGATTTCTGCTTCCTTCATTAAATAGATGATTGGCATTTTTCTTTATTAATTCACTACTTCTTTCGTAACCTATAATTTCAATATTCGATTTTTCCTCAATGGGAAGGCCTTGAATTAATTTTAAATTTTTTATAACACTTGAAAGATTGCTATAAACATAGCCTTCGGAAGTGCCCAAAGAAGACACTCCGTACCCTGATAAACTGGCATGGTATTTTCTTAAATCGTAACTTCTTAGAATTAAATACCGGCATAAATTCTTGGCACTTAATCTATTTTCTTTATGAATATCAGAGATTGTTGCATCTATCTTTGATTCATTGTCAATAATAGTTTGTAAAATCTCATTCAATTCTTTACATAATTTTTCAATTTTCATGCTCTTTCTATTTATTTGGCAAATGGGATTATGCTTGAGTTTTTCTTCCAATACAAATCTAAATTAAATAATTTCTTATTGCTTTTTTTTTGTGTTATTGTTTTAATAAATGTCTCTTAACTTTAAAAGATTATGATTTGCAAATTCAATTTTGAAATGCTTTCAGCAACGAGAGTATTTTTTTTATAAATTAGCAAATCATAATTCAAAATCGTAAATCGTAAATAAATTTTCATACTTTTGAACCTCATTAAACAACAAATATTATGGCTTCTATTACATTAGGTGGAAATCCAATCCACACTTCAGGAGAATTACCAAAAGTTGGCTCTAAATTAGCTGATTTTAAATTAGTAAAGAACGACCTTTCTACTGCTTCATTAAGCGATTTTGCAGGTACGAATTTAGTTCTGAATATTTTTCCAAGTATTGATACCGGAACTTGTGCAACATCTGTACGAACTTTTAATGCAACAGCTTCTCAATTAGAGAACACAAAAGTATTGTGTATTTCTAGAGATTTACCTTTTGCACAGAAACGTTTTTGTGGGGCTGAAGGAATCGAAAATGTAGTTAATTTGTCTGATTTTAAAGACGGAAGTTTTGGTAAAACCAATGGTTTAGAAATCACTGATGGCGTTTTAGCAGGTTTGCATTCCAGATGTATCATTGTTGTTGATGCAAGTGGATCTGTAATCTACACCGAGCAAGTTCCAGAAATTGCCAACGAGCCTAATTACGAAGCTGCCTTAGCGGCACTTTAGTACCGAATGGAATTTCAGAAAGACAATTCTTTCATTAGCGGAAGATTAAAAAGCGTTTCATTTGCTTTGAAAGGTGCTGTAAAATTAATTACAACCGAACACAGTGTAATGGTTCAGTTTTTTATTGGTATATTAATGACAATTATTGGTTTTTTTATGCACATCACTACCACCGAATGGCTTTTTCAAACATTGGCTATTGGATTAGTAATGAGCATCGAAGGAATTAACACAGCTGTTGAAAAAATCGCCGATTTCATACATCCCAATTATCACGAGAGAATTGGATTTATCAAAGACATTGCAGCAGGTGCAGTATTCTTTGCAGCGCTTACGGCAGTTGCTATTGGATTAATCATATATGTACCTA
>Ga0209480_10001835_pt1 | contig 15151 bp, 13 predicted proteins | sample JI61114C2DNA_FD_187501 | JGI IMG/M metagenome (GOLD analysis project Ga0209480, IMG submission 187501) | Wastewater effluent complex algal communities from Wisconsin, to seasonally profile nutrient transformation and Carbon sequestration -... | ecosystem: Engineered > WWTP > Effluent > Algae...
GGGCCCCAGTCTATACAATAACAAGTTTCCGATTCAGGTTGTAAACTACCTGCTCCTATTAAGCCTTCCCATACTTCATTCGCATCGGTAAACCAGGTATACCCTTTATAATAGGCAGCACTTATATCTTCACATTCTTCGAGAGAATTATGTGCCGAAAAATAACAGAGAGGTGTCATATAACAAATGATGGTAGTTAAATCAAACCCATAAATTAAATCAGCATAAATATCAGCAAGGTAGTCGTAAGCATAGTATTTAGTCCAATACTTTTCCATCATAGCATCGGCATAATTTACCAGCATTTGATCTCCTCCTGACCCGAATGGTTCTTCACCGTAGGTTATTACATTATTAGGTTCGTGTCCCGGAAAAATATGTGTCAGGGTATTCCATAAAACAGGTTCTGTTTCAATTCCGTAAAAACAAACATAAGGAATTTCCGGAACAAATTCATTTAATTCGGCGAGTTGTTCTGAACCTACCATATAACTTTCTGTAATGCCGGAAAAATAATCTTTAAATAAAAAAGGAGCTATGTTAAATTCGAGAATATCACAAAATTTTTTTTCAAAAGTATCAATACCAACTGGGCTTAATGCCAGGTCGAGGAAAAAATTAGCTTCAACTAATTCCGTAACCGGACCATCGGATAATTTATCGCAGGTTGTGCCTGTCCATGCTAATAGTTCGTCTCTGTTATTTAAAATCATTGCGCCTTGATGTGGTGTGCCAAATGTAACCAGTCCCCCAAAAGTTCTTGGTTCAAAACCCAGTTCATGGAGGGAGTACATTTTGTCTACTCTCCTACTAACAATTCCGCCCTGACTATGTGCAATTAAAAATGCATCGGGACTGCCGGTAATGTAATTTTCCAAATCACCTTTTAATTCCGCTGCTGCAAAGTCGAGGGAAACATCGGCGTAATCGGGACGACGCGAATTGATGTAATAATTTTCTTCCGACCATAATGAAGCCTGGCTCCAACTAATACCGACAGTGCCGGCTTCATCGCCCTGACCGCCTAAACCATGGATAAAATACACAGGTCTGTCGGTAATAAAAGTAGGTGTTGCCCAAATATCATCGGTAAACAATGACGGAATATATTCAGTAGGAATAGCAGGACTAATTGTTATAGATTTACCTAAATCAGTACAATCCAAAGCTAATTGCGCATTTATATGTATGCCAATTAAAAGCAAAATATATAGAGAGATAATTTTTTTCATATTGCTGTTTTTAAGGTATTAATTTTTGATAAAGGAAGTAGTAATTAATGCTTCACTGTGTTGCAATTGGGCGTAATATATGCCCGATTCCAAATAGGTTATATCAAATTGAATTTCAAACTCACCTGCGTCAATAACGGATTGGAAAACCATTTTTCCGGTATTGTCATAAATGTTTAGTGTTTGGGTATTATCAGCAATAGGTATTTGAATGGTGATAGTTGAATTGGCAGGATTTGGAGAGATTTGTAATGCCAAAGGTTCATCATCTGTTGATATTGCATCTTCATCTTCCCACTTACCTCCGGCGAAGATGGTATAATCGTAATACACATAATTAGTATAAGCCACTTCATTAACGCAGTGGTCAATAAAATTTTCTGCTTTTTTGGTTTTAATTTCAAATGCAGGCACAATAACGCCTCGAACATTTGTTTGGTAGGCTCTTTTGATACCGTAACGAGTGGTACCATCTGCTGCAGTTAAAATTAATTCATTTGTTCGTCGTGAATTATTATAAAACAGTGTAACAGAATCTTTTACAAAACGAAAAGTGCCATCTCCTAAATTGGTCATAACAAATCCCCGTGCGGTGAAATCTGTTTTCATGGTAGGACTTAAATAAACAAAGTCGGGAATAATATCAAAACTGTTGGTGGTTAAAAAAGATTTAAGCTGATTGTTTTTACTTTTAAACTTGGCTGAATGTGCCTGATTAATCAATAATGCCCCGTGATCGTCGTACACTTTTATCCGGGTTTTATCAATAATAGTTTTTGCAGGTTGAGTAGCCCATTCAGGAAAGCCTGTGTTGACCTGATGATAGATAGTTGTTTTAATGTCGTTATTGGTATATACCAATTTAATAATACTATCTCGTGTAGTAACCGGCATTAATTGCAACTGCTCTTCAATAGTGAAAGTGTTTAACGAATCGTTTGTCTGGAAGGTAGTTTTCGACTCAGTAACATAAGTAATGGAGTATTTAACTGCACCCTGAGCAAAGACTGCCTGAGCATTTCCCCAAATAAATAAAACAATTACAATACTAACAACTTGTTTCCATTTGTTTGCAGATGCCAGTGTATTATATACAACTGCATCCGCCTTCGGGTCTTGGAATTGACCCCGGCATGTCATCTTCATACATTTCATTTTTAAGGTTAAACAATAAATTAATATGACAATGCTATATATTATTTTTTAAGATTACAAATATTTTACAGGCATTTTTTGGCGTGTTTTTTCGACCAAATCATACGATTTTAGGAAATGCTTAATTGCGTAGATAATAAGCGGTTATGATTTGTATAAATTAAATAATCATTTTCAACTTCTTATGCTTGCCCATCATGACAAGTCAGGAAGCTTCGATATAATAAATAACAGAAAACAATCAAAAAGGTGTTAAAACTGAAGTCTGAAAAACGATTTGAAACAATTGTGATTGTGTTAAGGTAATATCCATGTAACCTCTCCAACTGCTAAAGTTAATTTCGAATCGGGCGTTGATAATATGAGTTTGCCTTCCGGATTAACGCCATTTACCGTTGCGGTTATTTTTTCATTATTCAATAAAAATTCATGTTCTGCCTGATGGCCAAATAAATAATGATGATAAAGTGCATCTATGGCGGTAAACTGAGAAGCGCGCAATTGGAGATAATATTTTTCCAATTGTCCGCATAATTTTTCGAGCAGGGCCGACAAATCGGTTTCCCTACCGGTTACGAGGCTAATTGAAGTCGGATTAGGTATCAAAGTATCAAAGGCGGTTTGATTGACATTGATACCAATTCCAATAATGGATTGGCGTATTGAAGTGCTGTCTATTACATTTTCAATTAAAATGCCCCCTAATTTGTTGTTATGGTGATACAGGTCGTTTGGCCATTTTATGGCAATACCGTGCATTTCAGTAGCCAATGTGTCATGAACTGCCAGAGCGACAGCTTTGTTCAAATAAAAAACATAGCGGGGTGGTAAAAACACCGGTCGGAGCAAAATACTGAGTGTCAGGTTTTGTTTTGGCTCGCTAAGCCAGCTTTTAGCACCTTGCCCTTTGCCTGAAAATTGCTCATCAGTAGTAACGAGCAGTCCTTCGGGTATGCTTATTGATGAGGAGTCGAGGGTCTGACGCATATACGCGTTGGTACTTTCCACCTTAAGCAGATGCCGGTGGTTTTTACCGATGAATAGTGTATTGATTGGAGGGCGCAATAAGAATTCGTAATTTTGTAATTCAGAACAAAGTAAGTGAGAAAAAAAACAAAGCAATCAACAACCACACAATATTCTTTAACTGATCTCGTCATTGAAAGTATCCTGGATAAAAAAGGGGAAGAAGTGGTTCATCTTGATCTTACCGCATTAAACGATGCAGTTGCCGATCATTTTATCATTTGTCACGCTGATTCTACAACACAAGTTATGGCTATTGGAAACCATATCGCTCAAAATGTGTTAGATAAGGCGGGTCTTCGTCCTTTTGGAAAGGAGGGCTTCGAAAATGCCGAATGGATAATAATTGACTATACGGATGTAGTAGTGCACGTGTTTTACAAAGAAAAACGTTACTTCTACCAGCTCGAAGACCTATGGCACGATGCCGCAATTAAGAAAGTCAGTTAAAAACGTATATTTAAAGTAATGAGTACCGAACAGAACAATCAAAACAAGAACAAGCCGGGTGCGCCTAAGAAATTCAATTTTTACTGGATTTATGGTTTAATCGCCGTAATTCTGATAGGATTTCAATTTTTCCCATTTCAGGGCAAGCCGGTGGAGTTGAAAAACATCGACAAGTTTAAAACAGAGATGTTGCAGCAGGGTGATGTAAACCGTGTAGTAGTGATAAACAAAGAGTTTGCGGAGATTTATATCAAAGAAGACAAACTTACTGAAGAGCCATATAAAACCGATAAAGTTCCTGAAAAGGGTCCTCAATATACGTGGACAATCGGGTCGACCGAAACTTTTGAGCGCCAGTTGGCTGAGTGGCAGCAGGGCGGAGCGGATAAGCCGATTACCGTATCTTATGAAACCCGCCACAATGTGTTGTTGAACCTTTTAAGTTATTTATTACCTATCATATTGATTCTTGCGATTTGGATTTTCATCATGCGCAGAGTAACCGGAGGCGGTGGTATGGGCGGTGGCGGTCAGATTTTCAATATTGGAAAATCTAAAGCTAACTTATATGATAAAGACACCAAGGTAAACGTAACCTTCAACGATGTTGCCGGTTTGGATGAGGCGAAAGAAGAAGTGATGGAGGTTGTTGACTTCCTGAAAAACCCTAAAAAATATACTTCATTAGGTGGTAAAATCCCTAAAGGTGTATTATTAGTTGGTTCACCGGGAACAGGAAAAACCTTGTTGGCAAAAGCTATGGCTGGGGAAGCTCAGGTGCCATTTTTCAGTATTTCCGGTTCTGATTTCGTTGAAATGTTTGTGGGAGTAGGTGCGAGCCGTGTTCGTGATTTATTCCGTCAGGCTCGTGAAAAAGCCCCTTGTGTAATATTTATCGATGAAATAGATGCGATTGGACGTGCTCGTGGTAAAAACATGATTCAAAGTAACGATGAGCGTGAGAACACGTTAAATCAGTTATTGGTTGAGATGGATGGTTTTGGAACGGACAAAGGGGTAATCATTTTAGCGGCAACCAACCGTCCCGATGTATTGGATCCGGCTTTATTACGTCCGGGTCGTTTCGACAGACAGATTTCTATTGACAAACCGGATTTAGCCGGTCGTGAACAGATATTTAAGGTGCATTTAAAACCTATTAAAGTAGCACCGGATTTAGATGCACATAAATTAGCCTTACAAACACCTGGTTTTGCCGGTGCCGATATTGCTAACGTATGTAATGAAGCCGCTTTAATAGCAGCGCGCCGCGGAAAAAAATTCGTTGAAATGCAAGATTTTAACGATGCCGTTGACCGTGTTATTGGAGGTTTAGAAAAGAAAAATAAACTGATTTCTCAGGATGAGAAAAAAATAGTTGCTTACCATGAGGCCGGACACGCTATTTGCGGATGGTATCTGGAACATGCTGACCCACTGGTAAAAGTATCTATCGTACCAAGAGGGATTGCAGCTTTAGGATATGCTCAATATTTACCTAAAGAACAATATTTATATACCACAGAGCAACTTACTGACATGATGTGTATGACCTTAGGTGGTCGCGCAGCTGAGGATATTATTTTTGGCAGAATTTCAACAGGGGCTCAGAATGACCTAGAACGTATTACTAAAATGGCTTATGCAATGATTACCATTTATGGTATGAATGAACGTATAGGTAATATTAGTTTTAACGACCCTCAGCAAGATTATCGTTTCTCAAAACCTTATAGCGAACAAATGGCTCAGGCTATTGATGAAGAGGTTAAAAAAATGATTGCCAATGCTTACAACCGCACGAAAGTGTTGTTGAATGAGAAAAAACCTCAATTGGAAATCATTGCTAAAGAACTTTTAGATAAAGAAATCATTTTTAAAGCAGACATGGAACGCCTCATAGGACAAAGACCTTTTGAGGAAAAACACGCTGAAGTTGAAGTAAAAGCTGATGCTATCGTGTTTGAAGAAGAAAAAACTGCGGAGTGATTCTTCATTCATATTTTTTAGAAAAAAGCCGATGTAGATGATGCATCGGTTTTTTTAATGTGCTGATGTGTCCGCCACGGCGGATGTTAATGTGCTGATGTGCTGATTAATGTACCGATGTACCAATGCGGGAATGTACCAATGCGAACCGTCCGCCGAGGCGGGAACAGCCGGGTGAGGTGCTGATGTGGTAATGTCTCCGACTTTTTCCCTTTTTCTCCGCGCTTTCAGTCCGCTGAGGTGGGTGAACCTGGTTTATAAACTTAGCGCGCTTGAATTAACACAAAGTATGAACCATACCCTTTGCAGCTTTGCGAGAAACAACTAATGTACCGATGTGCTGATGTACCGATGTACCAATGAAACAGCCGGATGATGTGCTAATGTGCTGATGTGGTTATGTGCTGATTAACTGCCGGGTTAGGAGGTGGAATGGAATTCGGAGGTGGGTAATGTACCAATGTGCTGATGTACCGATGTACCAATGGAACAGCCGGGTGATGAGGTGGAATGGAACTCGGAGCATGGTAATGCACCAATGTGCTGATGTACTGATGTACCAATGGAACAGCCGGGTGATATGCTGATGTGGTAATGTCTCCGACTTTTTCCCTTTTTCTCCGCGTGAAACTGGTTTATAAGCTTAGCGCGCTTGAATTAACACAAAGTATAAACCATACCCTTTGCAGCTTTGCGAGAAACAACTAATGTACTTATGTAATGATGTACCGATGTACCAATGAAACAGCCGGATGATGGGGGTTGTGGTGGGTTATTGAGGATTTGTGGACACTTTGGGGGTTGGGGTGGGAAGAACCAACATAGTATGATATGGGGAATTACTGTAAAAGCCCTAAATTTGGGGATTCTGTTAATTATTGATTAACACAAACAGGTAAATGGCAAAAATATTATCATCGAAAGAAAAAATGCTGAGCAGTGTTCGTGCAGCATTGTATCATCAAAATAAACAACCCTATCCGAATCTGGAGTCGAATGATGCGATTTATGCATTGGAAAACGAGCCGCTGGAAATCATTTTTGCCTCTGAATTTACAGAAGTATCAGGTCAGTTTGTGTACTGTGAAAATGAGAAAGAATGTGTTGATACCCTAAAAGAATTAGTAACTCAAAAAGGCTGGAAAAATATTAGTTGTCCCGAAGTTGCGTTGCACGAAATGTTTGACAGATTTCAATACATTAATTACGAAACAGATTTAGCCGTAACTTCTACAGATGCGGGAATTATGTTATGTGAAGCATTAATTGCAAGAACAGGCAGCATTTTAATTTCGAGCCGACAAGCAAGTGGAAGACAATTACCGGTATTTCCTGAAGTAAATATTGTAATAGCATCTACCCGACAATTAGTAATGGATATTAACGAAGGATTTGCGGCAATACGAAAAAAATATGATGGTAATTTTCCGAGTATGGTAAATTTAAATACCGGTCCAAGCCGCACTGCAGATATTGAAAAAACGCTCGTATTAGGCGCTCACGGCCCCCGAGAAGTATATGTATTTTTAATCGAAAACTGGCCGGTTGCCGGATGGGATGGAGAGAAATAAAATTTACTTTGCTTCTGATTTTCATTTAGGTATTCCCGATTATAATTCCAGTCTGGAACGCGAAAAAAAAATCGTACGCTGGCTCGAAAGTATCGAAAACGATGCTGTAAAAATTTTTCTTGTTGGTGACTTGTTCGATTTTTGGTTTGAATATAAATATGTAGTTCCGCGCGGACATGTTCGGCTATTAGGTAAAATTGCACAGTTAAAAGATAAAGGCATTGATGTTCAAATATTTACCGGAAATCACGACCTGTGGATGTACGGTTATTTTGAACAGGAATTACAAGTGCCGGTGCATCACGCAGCTATTCAATTTGAATTTGGCAGCAAAAAGTTTTACGTTGGTCACGGCGATGGCATTGGCCCAGGCGATTATGGATTTAAATTCATGAAACGCATTTTTAAAAGTCGTTTGGCACAAATATTATATGGCTTTTTGCATCCTTATATTGCCTTTAAAATTGCTCGCTATTTTAGTTACAATAGTCGCAGAATGAATGAGGAAGAAAAATTTATGGGCGAGGATAAGGAATGGCAAATCATTTTTGCAAAAGAAGTGTTACAAAAAGAACATTTCGATTATTTCTTATTTGGTCACCGACATATTGTTTTAGATATACCAATTGGCGAAAGGTCAACGTTTATCAACCTGGGCGACTGGATGATTCATTTTACTTATGCCGAATTTGATGGCAATACCTGTAAGATAAAATATTTTGAAAAATAAATACCTGATAATATTATTACTACTAACTAACACAGTTTACGCTGCTGACAGTCTGGTATGTAAAATAAGTGTGACTGCCAGTTATTTCACGGCAGATGCATTATCGGATATTTATTATATCAATCAGCACAATGAGATTGTAAAAACCCACTGTGGTTCGGGTGATTTATTTACTTACAGCAATAAAAATTTAGGCCGACCTGTATCAATTGATGCATCTAATCCAATGAAGGTATTGGTGTTTTATCCCGACCAACAAACTATTGTTATTTTAAACAATCAACTCGCCGAATTATCTGCATTACAACTTAGGGGAAATATTAGTACACAAAATTTTCAGCCTTCTGCCATTTGCAAACATACCGGCACGGACCATATTTGGATGTATGATGAATTGTCGAGGAAATTATTTCGTTTAGATGAGACAGGTAATCAACTCGCCAGCAGTGAAGCATTTGATCAATTGTTTACTGAACCAATAGAAGTGGAAACACTTTATAGTGCAAATGATAAAGTATTTATTAGCAGCAAAAATAGTGGTGTTTTAGTATTTGATGCTTATGCTAACTTTGAAAAAACTATTCCAGTTACATTTGATGTGCAGCAAGTTACACCTAATTATATAATCGGTATTAACCAGCAAGCACTCCAATTTTTTGAATTCAGTAATCAAGAAATTTATAATTACCCGATTACCGGAACGAGTGCCCGATTAATCGGAAAATCTGTTTTTGTTCAAAATCAGGATAGTATAACTATTTATGATTTAGGTGAACGTTAGGTACTCCACTTATTTACCTAAATTGCCAAAACCTTTCCAATAATTTTATATTGAAATGTGGTGTGATTGGTTTGCATCCAATTCACGGTAATTAGGTTAAAGAATAGGCATCAATAGCAAAGCTTAAAAACGCCAATCAGATATCAGGAATAAATTTTAATTTTAAGTCGAATTTATCACAATGGATTTTGTTTCAAAATTACAGGCAATAAAAGAAAAGTGGATGAACATTCAGGAGCAGCTGAGTGACCCAGAGATTATTGCTGATATGAAACGTTTTAAAACGTTGAATAAAAATTATCGCGATATGCAGCCGGTGGTGGAAGCCTTCGACAGTTATCAACTTGTTTTGGGTAATTTGGCTGATAGCCGAAATATATTAAACACCGAAAAAGATGATGAGTTGCGCGAAATGGCGAAATCGGAATTAATCCATTTTGAAGCAGAAAAAACAAGACTGGAGGAAGCAATCAAATTATTATTAATTCCAAAAGACCCTGAAGATGAAAAAAATGCAATTATTGAAATTCGCGCAGGAACCGGTGGTGATGAAGCTGCAATTTTTGCAGGCGATTTAAGTGAGATGTATATCCGTTTTTGTAATAAACAAGGATGGAAGGTTGAAGTAATGAATGAAAATCAGAGTGAAAAAGGTGGTTACAAAGAAATAGTGTTAGAAGTAACCGGCGAAAATGTATATGGCAAATTAAAATACGAAAGTGGTGTACATCGTGTGCAGAGAGTACCTGCAACTGAAAGTCAGGGCCGTGTACATACCAGTGCTGCAACAGTTGCTGTTTTACCTGAAGCGGAAGAATTTGATATTGAGATAAGTGTAAATGATATTAAGGTAGATGTGTTTCGTGCGAGTGGTGCAGGTGGGCAGCACGTAAACAGAACTGAAAGTGCAGTGCGAATGACGCATGTTCCCACAGGCATTGTTGCGGAATGTCAAGATGAACGTTCACAAATAAAAAACCGTGAAAAAGCGATGAAGGTGTTGCGCACACGTGTCTATGAAAAATTCCATAATGAACATCTTGCCAAATTATCGCAACAACGAAAAACTTTAGTGTCAACCGGCGACCGTTCGGCAAAAATCAGAACATATAATTTCCCGCAAAGCAGGATTACCGATCATCGTATTAATATGACTTTATATAATTTACCAGAAGCGATGAATGGCTATATTGATGAAATTTTAGATGCCTTACAGGTTGCAGAAAATGCAGAGAAGATGAGAGAAGGGTAAAAGAATTTTGCGTACCGATATTTCGAAAAAGCAATTTCATTAAATAAAAAAAGCACGAATAATTTTCGTGCTTTTTTGTTGTTTAGTAGTTGAGTTACTTTTTGAGATGATTTATCATCCAGTTAATACCATATTTATCGGTAAATGACCCGAATAAAGCGCCCCAGAACATGTCTTGCAATTCCATCGACACTTTACCACCGGCAGATAATTCATTAAATAATCTTATTGCTTCTTCTTTGGTATCCGGTTCGAGTTGTATGTGCATATTATTTCCTGCAATTACATTAAATCCCATTTCTTTAGGTGCATCGGTTGCCATTAAAACAAAATTTCCCATTATTGGCAGTTCAACATGTAATACCATATTTTTTACCGAATCGCCAATAGGTGGTTGGTTCGGGTCGGCAGGTAAATCGCCGAAGCGTTGAATACCCGGAGCAGTGAATTCTGATTTAAATACTGATTGATAAAACAACATGGCTTCTTCAGTATTCCCAGGGAAATTTAAATACGTGGAAACACGAGAAGTATTATTAGTTTTCATCATATTTCTGAGTTTAAATTGTTGCTCCATGTATTGGTCGAGGTTACCTAATGCCATGGTGAACCCTTCTTTAAATCCGAGTGCTATAACTTTTTCCAAATCTTCAAGTGAATCATATTTAATCTGAATATTTACTGCAGTATTATTTCCTTTTACCACAAATGAATTATGCCATAAAGAGCGTGGGAATTCCGTATTTAAATTGCCTTCCTCATCGCAAAAACCATCTAACCCTGAATAACTTTTTAATGGGTCGATACTTTTATAGTCGGCACGACACCAATGGGTATCGCCTGTAGGTCCCATCATTGCATAAAGCCAAGTGCCACCTACCGTAAAATTCATCGATTTAGTTTTTGTCTGATACGGTTTTGGCGCCCACCATAAATTTAAAATTTCAGGAGTAGTCCATGCAGCCCAAACCAATTCGAGGTCTGCTGCAAATTCTCTAACGACATTTATTGTACTATTTTGTTTGTCGACAGAGAAGTCGAAATGTAAGTTGTTGTTCATTTTATTTTTTATTTTTTTTGAGTGATGCTAATACATTGTCTAATTGATTAAAGCGGCCTTCCCAAATTTTGCGGAATTGTTCGAGCCATTTATCTATTTCTTTCATTTTATTGATATTGAGGTGATAATAAATTTCTCTGCCATTTTCTGTAAATTCAACCAATTCACATTCAGTTAGAATGCGCAAATGTTTTGATACCGCTTGTCTGCTTGTATCGAAATGTGCAGCAATGGCATTTGGTGTTAGCGCATGCACTGCTATCAGTGTAATTATTGCTCTTCTAGTTGGATCGGCTATAGCCTGGAAAACATCTCGTCGCATGTTATAATTTAGTATAAGTAAGTACAGTAATTCCGCAAACAAATTGTTTTGCACTTTCGAGCGCATATTTTTGCTGACTTTCGATGGCACTAAAAATTGGCATTCCTTTTCCGATGGCAACCGGATTGATAAATAAATTCAATTCATCAATCAAATTCGCTTTTAAAAGAGAGGCAACAAATTTTCCTCCGCCGTAGACAATAATATCACTACCGGTTTCATTTTTAAGTGCATTTATTTTTTCGATATAATCACCATTTTCAATGCTGGTATTTTTCCAGTCTTTGGCAATCGCATCATTTGCATTAAGTGTAGAGGAAAACACAATTTTGGGTGTTTCAACAAAAATTTTGGCACCTTCCGCCGGTACCGGTTCATTTAAAGCAGCTGTCCAATACGGAATGAAACCCATTGCGAGGTTTTTGCCCAATAAAATGGTGTCCACCGGACCGGTAAGCCCGATTACGAAGTTTTTAAGGTCATCGCTCCACTCAATTGCCGCCCAGTCCAATTCTCCGGAAGTCCCGGCCATGAAGCCATCTATGGTAGTTTGCACTTGAAGTTTTAGTTTTCGCATTAGTATTTTGTTTGGAGTTATGCAATCAATCGGTTGCAAATATATGCGCAACCGATTGGTTTCTCAAAATTTTTTTAGTTAAAATTTTAAAAAACTTGTTTTAGGTCTCTGTAATTGTAATTCACTTAAGGTAGTAAGCGTATACGAAAATTAGGCTCATGGATATGAATCAGGGTGAACGCATTAATTTATTTACTTTCCATTTGTGAGCAAGTCGAACAATTGGTGATTGATATAATAATTTCCGGTACCAAGTTTATGTTTAATTAAAATTTTATCAGCTGCCAGTTTATTCAGATAATTTGCAGCCGTTAACCTGGTTACACCAAGATCATGTACTACAAATTCAATTTTAGTGTAAGGATGTTTAAATAAATTATGGATTAATTCAGGGCTATAAAATTTGTAGTTATTCTTAATTTGTAATTTAGTTTGCAACATTAATTTTTTAATTGCTACTATTTTTTCGATTGTTTCGCGTGCAGTAGTTTCAACACATGTAATCATAAATACAATCCATTCTTCCCAAGTTTGTTGATTATGTACCTGTTTTAATAAATGGTAATACCTGGTTTTATTATTAATTACAAAATTGCTCAAATACAGTATGGGCATTGTTTGCAGGTTTTGTAAAATGAGATACAACAAATTAATTATACGCCCTGTGCGGCCATTGCCATCATAAAAAGGGTGTATACTTTCAAATTGGTAATGTATAATTGCCATTTTAATGAGCGGGTCGTAATCACTAATTTCATTATCATTAATAAATTGCACTAAATTAGACATGAGCGCAATAATTGTATCGGGATCCTGTGGTGGTTCATAAATTATTTCACCGGTGTGTGTGTTTTTAATTTTCGTACCGGGCAATTTCCGATAACCCGCCTTATTTGCTTCCAATATTTCCTGAATTTGTAAAATAGTCCGATTGGTTAACATGCCTGTCTGCTGTAACAAATGATATCCGGTTTTTGTAGCAGCAATATAATTTTGGACTTCTTTTGCACTTAATGATTTATAATCTTCGAAAAATAATTCCGATTTATATAACTCATCATGTGTTGTAATAATATTTTCGACTGCAGAACTATCTTTTGCTTCCTGCAATCCCAGTGTATTAATTAAAATATTGGGGTCGGGCAAAGTTTCAGCCAGCACTTTAAGTTCAGCCAATGCGGCATGGGCAGCAGGCAGCTTTCGCAGCACCTGTTTCGTCTCGAGGTCGAAATGAACCGGAAGGGGTTTCAACATAAACGATTCTTTTGTATAAAAAATTGAATTTTCTATACAAATATAAAGATTATGTATAAAAAACAGTAAAATTTATACATTTAGGTACTATTATGTATAAAAAATCAAAAAAACTATACATTTCAATTCAACTATGTATAAAAACCTTATTAAGGCAATTCGCAGCTCGCTTGGATGCAGGTGCATTATTCCATTTCATCTTCTTACCTTTACCCCATGAAAATCTCCGTTGTTGGGACAGGTTATGTTGGATTAGTAACAGGGACTTGTTTTGCCGAAACAGGCAATCACGTTATTTGCGTAGACATAGATGCTGCTAAGGTTTCACGGATGCAGGCGGGAGAAATTCCCATCTATGAACCGGGTTTAGAAACTTTATTTCACCGCAATATCAAACAAGGTAATCTTGAGTTTACCACCGATTTGAAGGCCGCGGTAGAACAAACCGATATCGTATTTCTGGCCCTGCCAACCCCACCAAATGAAGATGGCAGTGCGGATTTGAAGTATGTGTTAAAGGTGGCAGAGGATTTAGGTGGTATTATCAACAGTTATAAAATTATTATCGATAAAAGTACTGTACCGGTTGGCACTGCTGACCTGGTTCGCGAGCGTATTGCTGCCACTTGTAAACATGAGTTTGATGTGGTAAGCAATCCTGAATTTTTGCGCGAAGGCATGGCTGTGGAAGATTTTATGAAACCCGAACGCGTGGTAATTGGCACTGAAAGTGAAAAGGCAAAAGACATGCTCAATCGCTTATATGCACCGTTTGTGCGCCAGGGCAATCCGATTATTTTTATGGATGAGCGCAGTGCTGAGCTGACAAAATATGCGGCCAATGCATTTTTAGCGACCAAAATTACTTTCATGAACGAGATAGCCAACCTCTGTGAACGACTAGGTGCTGATGTAGACATGGTGAGAAAAGGAATTGGTAGTGATAGTCGTATTGGTAAACGTTTTTTATTTCCGGGAGTAGGTTATGGTGGAAGTTGTTTTCCGAAGGATGTTAAAGCACTCAATCAAATGGCCGGAGCAGCGGGATATAATTTTAGTGTATTAAAATCGGTGATGGAGGTGAACGACAAACAACGTGTTATTTTAGTAGATAAAATAATTAGTCAGTTTGGCAATGATCTTTCAGGAAAAACATTTGCGATGTGGGGACTGGCGTTTAAACCGAATACAGATGATATTCGCGAAGCGCCTGCTTTATATATAATAGATGCTTTGTTACAACGCGGTGCAACCATTCAGGCTTTTGATCCTGAAGCTATGCAAAATGTAAAAAAAGAAATTGGTGATACCATTCGTTACGGCAATAATCAATATGAAGTTTTAAAAGATGCTGATGCTTTAATTATTGTTACAGAATGGAGCGTATTCCGCACACCGGATTTTGACATCATGAAACAATCGATGAAAAATAACATGATTTTTGATGGTAGAAATCTATTTGAATTGGATGAATTAAAAGCCCAAGGTTTTTATTACGAAAGCATAGGCAGAGCAAAAGTGCAAGGTTGAATTTTGTTATAACAATTAAGTATGAAAAGAATATTAATTACAGGTGCTGCAGGATTTTTAGGTTCTCATTTATGTGACAGGTTTATTCGCGAAGGGTACCATGTAATAGGAATGGATAATTTAATTACCGGGGATAAAAAAAATATAGAACATTTATTCGGATTAGAGCAATTTGAATTTTTGTTTCACGACGTTTCTAAGTTTGTGCATGTTCCGGGTAAT
>Ga0209480_10001837_pt1 | contig 15138 bp, 11 predicted proteins | sample JI61114C2DNA_FD_187501 | JGI IMG/M metagenome (GOLD analysis project Ga0209480, IMG submission 187501) | Wastewater effluent complex algal communities from Wisconsin, to seasonally profile nutrient transformation and Carbon sequestration -... | ecosystem: Engineered > WWTP > Effluent > Algae...
CTCCGCGCTGCTCGCCGAATGCGATGAGGAGTGGATGACCGGGAAAATCTATCTCAACCTGAAAGACTGAGACTTCCATCCCGATGGAATCGCCTGGAAATTTTTACAGAAAAAATGTTGCGCTGCCAAAAATTTTCGCCAGACAACAAAATCACCGGACACTTATTAAATTACTTTAACGTAGGGTAGCAAAAAAATCATTTCAAAACGGGGTTATCATTAAAAAAGACAAATCTGGAGAAAATGATGGCTAACCCAGTATTGCAATCAGAAAGTTATGCGGTAGTACCCAAAAACACGATCCTGATCGTCGACGATACACCGCAAAATCTGACAGTTCTGGGCGAGCTGTTGCGCCCGTTCTACCATGTGCGCGCAGCCAATTCTGGGGAACGTGCTTTACGTGCCGCGCATACAGCACCTCGTCCGGACATCGTGTTGCTGGACGTGATGATGCCGGAAGTAGATGGCTACGAAGTCTTGTATCGCTTGAGTGAGGATGAAACCACCCGCGATATTCCTGTCATTTTCATTACCGCCATGAGTGCATCAGAAGACGAAGAGCGTGGCCTGGAAATGGGTGCGGTGGACTACATTACCAAGCCGTTTAACCCGGCCATCGTGCTGGCACGCGTCCGTAACCAGTTGGAACTCAAACATGCGCGCGATCGCCTGGCCGAACAAAACAATTGGCTTGAACACGAAGTGGCGCGGCGTATGAGCGAGAATCTGCTGATCCAGGAACTCAATGTGCGGGCGCTGGCTTGTTTGGCGGAAGCGCGCGACAACGAGACCGGTTTGCATATTGTCCGCACCCAAACCTACGTTGAACTGTTAGCCCGTTATCTGGCGAAGCACCCGCGTTTCGAGAAAGCTTTGGAAGGGCGCAACCTGGACATGATCGTCAAGGCTGCGCCGCTGCACGACATTGGCAAGGTGGGTATACCCGACTCGATTTTGCTCAAGCCGGGCAAGTTGACCGTGGAAGAGTTCGCTATCATGAAGTCGCACCCCAGCATTGGCGCGGCAGCGATCAACAAGGCGATCAAGCAGGTGCTGGCTACGGCTGATGAAAAGGTGGCCGAGCAGGCAAATGGTGCCTTTGCCTTCCTGCATGTCGCCAATGAAATTTCACTCGGCCACCATGAGAAATGGGATGGCAGCGGTTATCCAGCCGGGTTGGCTGGGGATTCAATTCCTGTCTCGGCCCGCCTGATGGCGCTAGCAGATGTTTTCGATGCACTCATGAGCCGCCGCGTGTATAAGGCGCCGATGACGCTGGAACAGACGACGAATGTTATCGCGGAGGGGCGCGGACGACATTTCGACCCGGATGTGGTTGATGCTTTTATGGCTTGTCGCGATAAATTTGCCGATATAGCCAGTCGTTTTGCTGATTCCTGGATCGCCGAAAGTTGAGGCGATCATGAAATTTTTTTCCTTATTGAATCTTCCGTCTGTACTGCTGGTTTGCTGCATTAACCTATTGCCTACACTGCTTTTCGCTGCCGACAATCTATCGACTACCGAAAAAACTGATCCGAGGTCGGCCATTGCAAATCCAGTCGCCGGTGCTTCGCGCCCTGCCAAATTTGTCGAGATCCCAGCAACTCGGGAAACATTGAATCAAATTCGCACGGGCGGTTTTGTCCTTTATTTGCGCCACGGCTATACCGACAATAGCCGACCTGATCGCATGCCTAACGTTAATCTCAACGATTGCTCGACTCAGCGCCCTCTGACTGACGAAGGCCGTAAGCTTGCCCGCAATGTCGGTGAGGCCATGCGCAAAGCCGCTATTCCGCTGGATGAAATTCGGATCAGTCCGCTTTGCCGGGTCAAGGAAACAGCTGCCGCAGCATTTCCGGCGCAAGTTCCGGTGATTGACGAAACATTGATGTACACCGCCAATCTGACTAGCCAGCAAAAGGCGCCCATCCTGGCTAGAACACGGCATTGGCTTTCCGCGCCGGTTGCGCCGGGAAAAAATCGGGTCATCATCGCTCATGCACCAAACTTGATGGATTTGATCGGTTATTTCCCCAAAGAGGCAACTCTTGTTGTCTTTCGTCCGCAAGCCGAGGATGGGTTCAAATACATCGCGAGCATTCCGCCTGGGCTGTGGCCTGAACTCTTACGCTAAAAGCTTCCTCAAAACCCATGCACACAAAAATTTCCCCCTACCTGCTGATCTTCTTTCTGCCCTTGGCATTTGTAGTGCTGTTGGCTGGCGGCTTGAGCCTGGCCTCTTTTTACAACATGCAGCAGAACTACCAGGAAGTCAGAGCACAGCAGGAGAAGGGGATCGAGCGGCTGGCCAAAATTACCCAGTTTAATGAGGATATTGCAGGGATTCAGCGGCGAGTGGCAGAAACGCTTGAACAGGCCCAACAAGGAAAACTTGATGAAGGCGGGGTTTATCAGGTGCATTCGCGGGTGGTCAATGAACTGGATAATCTGGCGCAGCGTTTGCCCAGCCTGCAGGATGCCGGCGGCAAGGATAGTAAGGATGTACGCGAAACCTTCATCCATTTCCAGGAGTACAGCAATCTAATCATCCAGGCGACTGATCTTGCAGCGATTGATCCGCCAATGGCCATGCGTCAGGCCTATCAGGCCGCCAACAGCTATCTCGGCCTGTCTGAACACAGCCATGCCATCGCCAAGAGCCTCATTGATCAATCAATATTAAGCAGTGAGGTTCAGGAAAAGTCGCAAACCGATCACGCCCGTCAAAATCTCTGGATTGGCGGCATGCTGGTCTTACTGCTGATGGGCATTGGTTTTGTATTGCTGCAAAAGTTGGCTTACCGCTTGTCGGCACTTAGTGCCACTCTTGAGAATCTGGCCAAGGGAGAAATCAATCCTGAATCCTTGCCCATCGTCAGCGCTTTGGCTGATGAAAAACGTAGCTTGCTGCGCGATCTTGCCCGCGCAGCACTGACTTTTCGTGAAACCAGCATCGCTCACCGGACGGCACAACACGACCTTGGCAAACGGATGAAAGAATTGTCCTGTCTGCTGGATGTCTTGCGGATTACCCAGCGTGATGATTTTGATATTGAGCTTATTCTTGAAACCGTGGCAGCAAGACTGGCCGCTGCCATGCGTTTCCCCGAGATCGCCGCTGGCTATATTGAATGCAGCGCGCGCCATTTCGGATTGGTTGGCCAAGGACAGGAACTCTCCGCTGACTTCGTCGGTTTGGACGGTGAGCCCTCCCGCGTGGTCGTAGTCTATTGCGATGCGCTACCGGCCGACATTGCTACCCCATTTCTGGACGAGGAGCAAACCCTGCTGGATGGCATCGCCAGCTACCTGGCTGGCGCAATCGAGCGGCGGCGCATTGTTGCCGAGGAGCGCGACCGACAGGCCATGCTCGATGCAGTTATTTCCGGAGCGCCGGATGCTATCGAACTGACTGAGGCCGATAGCCAGCGTTTTGTTGAAGTGAATGACGCCTGTTGTCGCATTCTGGCTTACTCACGCGAAGAGCTACTGGGTATGACGCTGTTTGATATTCAAGCGGCGATGCCCGCCGAAGTACAGGGCGAGATTTCGCGGAATATTGTTGAAACCGACGGTGCTCAGTTTGAGACACTACATCGACGCAAGGACGGCAGTCTGATCAACGTCTGGGTCAATATTCGTAAAATTCGTCAGAATAATCGAGATTACCTAGTCCGCATCTGGCGCGACATCACAGCGGAAAAATCAGCAGCAAGTGAAATTCGCAAGCTTTCGCTGGTCGTTGAACAAAGCCCGAACCCTGTCGTTATTACCGACACGAGCGGCCACATTGAATATGTCAATGATGCTTTTGTCAGTAATACAGGCTATACCCGCGAGGAGGTCATAGGGCGGAATCCGCGCTTGCTCAAATCGGGAAAAACCTCGCCCCAGACTTATCAGGAAATGTGGCAGACAATTTCGAGCGGTCGTACCTGGCAGGGTGAGTTCATTAACAATACCCGCCAGGGAAAAGAACAGATCGAAGCGGCGATTGTTGTGCCGTTGCGTCAAGCTGATGGCCAGATCACGCACTATGTCGCGATCAAGGAGGATGTAACCAGCCGACGGCAAATTGACAAGCAGCTACGCCAGCTTTATCTGGCGGTTGAGCAAAGCCCGGAAAGTATTGTCATCACCAATCTGGATGCGCAGATTGAATATGTGAACGAATCCTTCCAGCGAAATACCGGTTACACCCGCGAGGAAGCTTACGGCCTGAATCCGCGAGTGCTGAAGTCTGGACGTACACCGAAGAAAACTTATGAGGATATGTGGGCCAGCTTGTCTCGTGGCGAGCCTTGGCGCGGTGAACTGATAAATCGCCGTAAGGATGGCAGCGAGTATCTTGAGCTGGCCAATATCGCCCCAATTCGCCAGGCTGATGGCGCGATTACGCACTATCTGGCTATCAAGGAAGACATCACTGAAAAGAAACAGATGAGCGATGAGCTGGAGCGCCATCGCCAAAACCTTGAGCAGCTGGTGGAAAGCCGAACCTTGGCCCTGAACAACGCAGTTGATGAGCAGAATGCCCTGTTCGATACAGCCACTTCAGGCATCGTTTTGCTCAGGGATCGGCTGATCGTGCGCTGTAACTATCGCATGGACGAGATGTTTGGTTACGCTCACGGCGAAATGTTGGGACAGTCAACCCGAATCTGGTATACCGACGATGACGCTTTCCGTAACGTGGGTGAGCAAATTTATTCACGGATAGCGCGTGGCGAAATTGATGTTCGCGAGCTACCATTCATTCGCAAGGATGGCCGCCCTCTCTGGGTTCGCACCTCTTGCCGTGGTATCGATACCGCTGACCTGGCCAAGGGTATTGTGGTTGTTTTTGAAGATATTACCGCTGAACGTGCAGCAGCCCAGGCTTTGCATCTGGCCAACGAAGAACAGCAGGCGATCTTCGATACCGCTAATTCCGGTATCGCCTTGATCAAGGAACGCATCATCCTGCGCGGCAATCGTCGGCTCCACGAAATGTTCGGCTGGCCGATCGGCGAGATGATCGGCCAGCCAACGACAATCTGGTATCCCGATCAAGCCGGTGATGCGGTGGGTGGCGATGAGGTTTACACCGTTATCTGGCGTGGCGAGGTGCACCGTCGGGAGCAGGAATTGAAACGCCACGATGGCAGCAAGTTCTGGGTGCGCCTGACCGGCACGGCGGTTGACATCGACGATCGCGAAAAGGGGACGGTCTGGGTCATCGAGGACATCAGTGCGGAACGCGCCGCGATTGAGCAAATACGCCACGCCCGGGAACTGGCTGAGGCAGCGGCCAGGATGAAGTCCGACTTTCTGGCCAATATGAGCCATGAAATCCGCACACCAATGAATGCCATCATCGGCATGTCGCATCTGGCGATGAAAACTGATCTGACGCCACGACAGCACGATTACCTGAAAAAAATCCAGGGATCGAGCAAGCACTTGCTTGGCATCATTAATGACATTCTCGATCTCTCGAAAATTGAAGCCGGCAAGATGGTTGTCGAGTATCTGGATTTTGAACTGGAGCGGGTATTTGAAAATGTGACCGGCCTGATTTCTGAAAAGGCGGCCAGCAAGGGGCTGGAGCTGATCATCGATATTGATGAAAACGTACCGCCCGAGCTGATTGGCGACCCTTTGCGGGTTGGGCAGGTTCTGATCAATTACGCCAATAATTCTGTGAAATTTAGCGAGCATGGCGAAATTGCCATCCGTGTTTCCGTCGTCGAGGAATCCGCCGATGAGGTTCTGCTGCGTTTCTCGGTGAGCGATACCGGCATTGGAATCGACCCGGAACAATATAGTCGGCTGTTCCAGAATTTTGAGCAGGCCGACACCTCAACCACACGAAAATATGGTGGCACCGGGCTTGGGCTGGCCATTTCCAAGCAACTGGCGGAACTGATGGGGGGCAAAGTTGGCCTCGAAAGCCAGCCCGGCAAAGGTTCGGTATTCTGGTTCACCGCCCGCTTTGGGCGTAGCGAGGAAAAAGTCAGGGAGCTGCTGCCTGACCCGGATTTGCGGGGGCGCCGCGTACTGGTCGTGGATGATAATGAATATGCTCGGGAAGTTATTTGCGACATGTTGCGCAGCATGACGTTCGAGGTTTCATCGGTATCCAGTGGGCGCGATGCCATTGCCGAGATCCGGCGCTCTGCTGCGGTCAACCAGAATTACGAGGTAATTTTCCTCGATTGGCAAATGCCGGGGATGGACGGCGTCGCGACGGCGCGTGAAATTCACCGCCTGCTTAACGAGCGTACGCCACACCTGATCATGATCACTGCTTATGGTCGTGACGAGGTGATGAAGTCAGCCAGCGAAACGGGAATTGAGGAAGTACTGATCAAACCCGTGTCATCTTCATTACTGTTTGATGCCGTGATGCGCAGCCTGGGCGGTACGCAGCGCGATCGTTTTTCAACGGTGATCGCAGCGCCCAGTCGAGATCTGGCCGATATTGCCGGCGCCCGAATTCTGGTCGTTGAAGATAACGAACTGAATCAGGAGGTTGCCGTCGAGCTGTTGAGCGGGGCCGGATTCGTTGTTGAGCTGGCTGAAAATGGCGCGGTTGCCCTTGAAATGATTAGTCTGCAGCCGCTGAATGCAGGCTACGACATCGTGTTGATGGATATGCAGATGCCAGTAATGGATGGGTTGACCGCAACGCGCAAAATTCGCGAGTTGCCACAATGGGCGGCAATGCCAATTGTCGCCATGACGGCAAATGCGATGGCCGGCGACCGTGAGCGCTGCATCGACGCGGGTATGAACGACCATGTACCCAAGCCGATTGACCCGGATGATTTGTGGGCAAAGCTGCTGCTTTGGGTCAAGCCGCGCCATGCTCTCAATGGGCCGGCCGTCGGCACGGTACAAACCTTGATGGCCGACAATCCAGCGAGCGATGTTTTAAGTGCTGGCGCAACCATTAATGGCGCTTCCACCAAAAGTGTTTCGGCCAGCAATATTGCCATTGAGCAGTTGTCAGCCATTCACGGCCTGAACGTGGTTAAAGGCTTGCGCCAAGCGATGGGACGCGGCGCCCTTTATATATCCCTGCTAGGCAAGTTTGTTTCGGGGCAGCTTGACTTTGCTGCAAGAATGACGGCAGCACTCGCCGCTGAAGATTCTGTCACCGCCTTACGTTTGGCTCACACCCTGAAAGGCGTCTCAGCTCAGATTGGCGCGACGGAAGTGCGCGATTGCGCAGAGGCTTTTGAGACCTTGCTCGCTCAGCCTGCTGCTCCAGAGTTAATCACCGCCTCATTGGCGCAAATCGGAATGCGTCTTAGCGCTTTGACTGAAGCCATTAACGCCGTGCTACCGACTAAAGTTGCCAAGTCTGCGTCTGCCACAATCGATCTTGATGAATTGCGTGAGCTATGTATTCAACTCGCCACTCAACTGGAAACCGACGATTTTGCCAGCAGCCGTACGATCGATACGAACGAAGCCCTACTCCGCTCAGCAATGGGCGAACAGTTTGGACGGTTCACCGCCTTGGTCGAAGATTACGACTTTGGTGGTGCACTGGAACAGCTAAAAGGCTTTGCGCTGCTTCATGGAATTAAGCTTTAAACAAAAAACGCCCGAGGGTAGACTCGGCCTTCTGAAGTCATCAGCCTAGGCCGAGACTGTCTGTCAGAAAGCCAGAACCAAGCAGAAAGGATCAGCACGAAAGATTGCATTGATCGCGTCAGAATCGCTGCTCAAAGACCAGACAGTGCGTCTTCAGGTCTTAAAATCCATCAGCCTGAATGCTTTGAGAGATTGCTTAAACCATGCCCCATTCCCCGCTCTATCTCAGCTCCACCCTACGCCAGATCGAAGCCAGGCATCGTGACGAACCGTTGATGCAGCGAGCCGGTGCGGCGGCGGCGGCTTGGGCGGCTGAACTTGCCGGCGAGCGGAATCTGCCCATTCTTGTTCTTGCCGGCCCTGGCAATAATGGCGGCGATGCCTTTGAAGCCGCCGCTCTTCTAAGCCAGCGATTTTTCGATGTTCGGGTCGTTTTTACAGGAGACGCCAGCCACTTGCCGAAAGATGCTGCCGAAGCCCATCAGCGCTTTATCGCAACCAGTGGCAGCACGCTGGAAAACATTCCGGCCGCAACCCGTTGGTCACTGATCATCGATGGCTTGTTCGGCATCGGCCTTACCCGCGCCCCAGAAAACACCTACGCGGAATGGATCGCAGCCGCCAACCAACTTGCCGAACGCGATCACTGTCCTTTGCTGGCTCTCGACTGTCCCTCCGGACTCAACGCCGATACGGGCCAGGTTCTGGGCAACCCGATTTGTGCCAGCCACACCCTCACCTTCATTTCAGCCAAACCCGGCCTGCTGACCGCAGATGGCCCCGATCTTTGCGGGAAAATCCGCGTCGCCAAGCTCGAACTCACCCCGGAAGCCAACCATCCGGCCGATGGCCATCAATTGAGCAGCGCCGATTTCTCTGCCTTTCTCAAACCACGGCGGCTCAACTCGCACAAAGGCAGTTTCGGGACCGCCGGTATTCTCGGCGGCGCGTCATCAATGGTTGGCGCTGCACTGCTGACCGGGCGTGCAGCGCTAAAGCTCGGTTGCGGCAAAGTTTATGTCGGGCTGCTTGAGCAGCCTTCGCCCAGTGTCGATTTTCTGCAGCCTGAATTGATGCTGCGCCAACCCGGCAGCCTGCTCCAGACGCCATTGAGCGCGCTAGCAGTCGGCCCCGGACTGGGTGTTTCACTGGAGGCCTCCGAGTTGCTGGAGAGTGCTATCAGCCTTGATCAGCCGCTGGTTCTCGATGCCGACGCACTCAATTTGATCGCCAACGAAGGTAATTTGCAAGTGGCGCTGGCCAGCCGCAGCCACCCGGCAATCCTCACACCGCACCCCGCCGAAGCGGCGCGTTTGCTCGATTGCTCAGCCACTGAAGTACAGGCGGACCGTATTGCCGGCGCCCGCGAGATTGCCGAGCGTTATCGCTGCCACGTTGCCCTGAAAGGTTGCGGCACGGTGATTGCTGCGGTCAACCGGGAATTTTGGATAAATTCCACCGGCAACCCCGGCATGGCGACCGCCGGTATGGGCGACGTGCTCACCGGCCTGGTTGCGGCATTGCTCGCCCAAGGCTGGCCAGCCCTCAACGCATTGCTCGCCGGTGTTCATTTGCACGGCGCAGCCGCAGATCGGCTGGTCGCCAACGGTATCGGCCCAATCGGCCTGACTGCGGGCGAGGTGATTGATGCCGCCCGGCAAATATTCAACGAATGGGTAGTTAGTCGGTCCTGCAAAAGTCCGGAAACGCTTATGAAAAGGTGGTTTACACCGGAAATCTTCCCCATGGAAACCTGAGAGAAATTGAGGGAAGTTCTGATGGCCACCGACGATTTTTTCCGCGCCCGACTTGATCAGATGGTTGATCTTCGACATCCCTTGGTGGTGCTCTCAGGTCGAATGCCTTGGGGCCAGATCGAAGCTGCTTTGGCGCCGGCCTTCGCCCGCAAGAGTCGCTCGGGCCAGGTGATGCCGGGTAGTGACTTGTTCGGGACGACGCTGGAGATTGCCGGTGCCGGCGTCAGTGCCGCCGGCCGGCCGCGTTTGCCGATCCGGCTGATGGTGGCGCTGCTCTACCTCTAGCACGCCTTCAACCTGAGCGACTAGGAACTGGTCGCCCGCTGGTCGGAGAACGTGGTCTGGCAATACTTCAGTGGTCAGGACTACTACACGCCGACACTGCCCTGCGATGCCACCCAGATTGGCCGCTTTCGCAGCGCCATCGGCGAAGCCGGAGTGGAAGAACTGTAAGCGATCAATAAACCGCGTCATCGCATCAGCAGACGAATGGGTGTAACGGACAGATCCGGTAAAGCTCAATTGCCTAGGGTCAGATGCCAAGGCAAGAGTTGCTCGTACTCGTCCGCCGTTTTTGCCAAAGGCAAGACTTTGAACAAGGCGACCAAATACCGATAGGGATCCACCCCATTGGCCTTGCAGGTCTCGATCAGCGAGTAAATGTTCGCACTGGCGTTGGCCCCGGCCACCGTATCGGCGAAGAGCCAATTGCGCCGCCCAACAACGAACGGTCGAATCGCGTTCTCGCACAGATTGTTGTCGACGGGCCAGGCGCCGTGCTCGACATACCGGATCAGCTTTGGCCATTGTGCTTCCAGATAATGCAGTGCCTTGCCCAACAAACTGCCCGGCGTCACGCTGTGCCGATGCGTGACCAGCAGATGCTGAATTTCCGCCAGGACGGGGCGGCTCGATGCCGCGCGTAATTGAGCCCGTTCGGCCACTGCTTTGCCCTTGCCCTTGGCCTTCGCCTCCACGGCATAGAGCCTGGCAATCGCGGCAATAAACTGCGTCGCCAACTGATCCGGACGGCGAGCTGCTTTCGGCAAGACGGCCTCAGCCTCGACAAAGTAACGCTGGGCATGTGCCCAGCACCCGAGATGAATCAGGCGATGTGACTGCGCGATGCCGTTGTAGACCGCGTAGCCGTTGGACATCAACACCGCACCTTCGCGAATGCCGGCATAAAGCTGCTCAGCGTGGGTTCCGCCACGGCCTGGGGCATAGCCGAACAAGCGCACCGGCGGCCCGGTGCCGTTCATCTGCGCCCACAGATAACTCTTGCTCTGCGCCGCTCGCCCGGTTTCTTTCAGTACCTGAATCACCGTCTCGTCGCCGAACACCAGTTCAGCATCGAGCAAGTGATCACGCAGCAGATTGATGATTGGCTGCACCGCCTCACCGACCTTGATCATGCTGCCGGCCAGCGTGTTGCGGGAGAGGTCGCCGCCGAAGCGTCCAAGCAGTGCCGCTTGCCGGTAAAGCGGCAGTGAGTCCTGATATTTGGACGTTGCCACCCAGGCCAAAGCGGCTTCAGTTAGCAGTCCCTTGGGAATGATTCGGGCCGGCGTCGGGGTGACCTTGATTCCATGGTCGCAGCAAGGACAGGCATATTTGACGCGCTGGTGCTGAATGACACGAACCTGCTGCGGAATGATGTCCAGTTGTTCGCTGGTTTCAACACCGATTTCCACCAGCTTGTTTCCGTCATGGGGACAAATCCGTTCGGATGCTGGTAACTCATTTCGAATGATTTCGCGCGGCAGTGCCGGATCGAGCGGTTTGCGGCCCCGCTTCTGGCGGATATGCCCGACGATCTCGATACCGGATTCGACGGGGAGGGCGAGTCCGTTGATGCTCTTGCGGCCATCCACTGCTTCCCGGTGCAGGAAGAGCTTCAGCCGGGAATCGAGTCGGAACATGGCAGGCAGCTGAAGAATATGCGCCAGTTGATCGGGCGGCGATACTGACCATTCCAGTCGAACACCATTGGGGAGCCGGGCCGCGAGTGCCGGCAGCGTGATCGGCGAATGACCGACGCTGACTGGCACCACCGGGATAAACGCTGCTGATGCTGCTGCTGATGGCCGCACAGAACCGCCAGTTTCGCCACCGAAATGCCGGGTTGCAAACAGGCCTCGATCAATTCGCGTTTGGCTTGCGGGTCGTAGCAGTATCGCCCATCCCGCTTGCGACCCACGACCAATCGCTGCTTCAGTTCTGTGATCTGCTCTGTCATAGGTGTCCACCTTGTTCTACGTGGAGTTTTTGATGCACGTCGAACCCCTGCACGCGGATTGCTCGCCTGTGTTCACGGCATTGAGCTCGACGTTTTCCAAGGAAATGTCGAACTTTACACTTGATATGGCTTTACGAGTTTGACTCGCTGTGCCGCTTATGATCAAATGCTGGCCTCCTAAACGAGTGGTAGGTTCAGTGTCCAAGTTAAAGTTTCTGATATGTAGTAATTTTTAATACGGCAAGATCAGCAACACCACCTCACAAGGTAACGAAAATTTTTCGTTCATCCTTAAAATGCGAGCGTAGCTCAGGGGTAGAGCATCGTCTTCACACGGCGGGGGTCGGGGGTTCGAAACCCTCCGCTCGCACCAAAATAATTTCATCGAGTCATCATTACTTGAATCTGCGTTGCAGATTCGGCTTTGTTGCGTCTGGATGGATGTAATTGTTCTGGAACTTTTTAATCAATGGTGTAAAGTCATTTTAAGAATACGGAACTTAGGAGCTTGCTATGAACCTTAATTCAGTGACTTCCAGTGCCAGCGCTTACGCCGGCACAACGGCTCAGATGAGTCAGTCCCAGCAGGCCAAGCCGGTTGGGGAGCCTGAAAAGAGTCCAGCCGAACGAGTGGGATTGAGGGATGAGCCCCCAAAGCCGGTGACTAATTCCTTGGGTCAAAAAACCGGTTCGTTAATTAATGTGACCGCATGAGTGTTTTGGGTCGCAGATGATTGATTGAGTGTCGACATGACAATCTCCGCTACTTCTTCTACGCAGAGCTTGAGTAACGGTATTTTTGCGCAGATTCAGCAGCAACAGGCGCAGCGCAATGCTGATCAGGCGGAACAGCGGGCGAGTTCTCTGCAGGCTCAGGCGCAAGATGCTCAGGCTGCCGCAGCGAGGGCTCAGGAGAATGCGCGGTCGTTGAAGGTGCAGTCGAGCCAGGCGCAAGGCGATGCATTGAGTGCGCGTCAGGGGCTGGCTGCATTGGACTCTCTGGGTGGCGTACAAACAAAACTTGCGGATTTGCGTGATCAAATCAGTGCGGTGCTGAATCCGGCGATTGATTCCAGTAGTGCAGTAGTAGCTAATAATGAGTCGGCAGCCGTTGCTTTACCGAGTTCGTTGGCACCGATTGTGAATTTGTTTGGGCAGGCGACTGGTACGTTGCTCAACGTTACGGCTTGAAACTTTCTGGCTATTACTGAATCTCAATTAAAAGGCGCATCGGCGCCTTTTCTGTTTTGGGGCGCTGCCTTGTTGTGTTTAGGGGTGGTTATTTTTTAGCGGTGAAGGGGTGAGGTTGTGTTAGCTAATCATTGGTGTGCGTCGGTCGATGCGACCATTCAATTGCGTACAGGTTGTAATCCTCTGGAAAAGCACGGGCCGCAAGCGGTACTTGTTCATGCGGACGCCTGGGCGCCGATGGCTGCGGTAGCGAACCCTCATGACATTCAAGATGTGGTGGACTATGAGGTAATTTTTCTTGCTATCCGGAAGCTTGAAAAAAATGACCATTGTATTTGTCTCGAATCCAGCATTCTTGAAATAATGGATACGATCTTTTCGATCTCGGTTGTGACTTTGGCTTTTGTCTCGATGCACAAACCGCATGTCTATAACGGCCAGGGAACGCCGGCTATTTCACTTTCAATGACGCGTGAGCAATGGTCAAAGAACAAGGCGTAAATCGAGGCATGATCACGGCGATTGGTGCTGTATCCAGTAACAATATGCTCGGGTTGGCCGGTTGGTTGCCTTGGGATATTCCGGAAGAACTGGCTTATTTTGAAAAGACGGTAGCCGATGCGGCGTTGCTTATCGGGCGTTTGACTTACGAGTCGATGGACGTGGTGCCTGAGCCTTCTTTCATTGTCAGTCGTCAGCTTGACCTGGTTTTGCGGCCGGGTTGTATACGGGTTGATAGTGTGGAGCAGGGCTTGTCGATGGCGTTGGCGACGGGCAAGCCGGTTTTCGTCATTGGCGGTGCCTCGGTCTATGCAGCGGCCTGGCCTTACTGCCACCAGTTTTTGTTGACCCGGATCGAGCAGTCTTTCGCCGGTGATACGCTTTTTCCCGAGAGCATTCCGCTTGATGACTGGCGCCTGGTCAACGAGGATCGGGAAACCTATTTCGAGAAAAAAACCGGGCAGCCTGTGCTCTGCCGGTTCCTGCAATATGAACAGGTTTCACCCTTGGCGCTGCCGGCTACTCTCTGACGAATTGCCAGCGCAATAGATACTTCCTGAGTCGAATTCAACAAAACGCTTGCGCCGCTCGTTCATTATACCTATGATTAAAACGAACGTATGAATCATAGGGAAGCGTCATGGCTGAAGTTAAATCTGTAGATACCCGCGAACGAATTCTCGATGTCGCTGAGCGCCTTTTCATGGGACATGGCTATGACGGCACGTCGATGCGGATGATTACCAGCGAGGCAAGCGTCAACCTCGCCGCGGTGAACTACCACTTCGGCTCAAAGGAATCGTTGATGCAGGAGGTTTTTCGTCGGCGGCTGGATTGGTTGAACGAGGAACGAATGCGTGTCCTGAATACGCTGGAGCGTGAAGCGGCGGGCAAGGCGCTTAAACCGTCGCAGATTGTCGATGGTTTTTTCGGTACCTTGTTGCGCATGGCGGACGACGAGAAGCGGGGCGGGACAACCTTTCTGCGCTTGCTCGGCCGCACGCTGACCGATCCTTCGGAGTTTATCCGGACCTTTCTGGCCCATGAGTACGCCGCGGTGGTTGATCGCTACAAGGAAGCGCTGTTCAAGGCCTTACCCGATGTCCCGAAGGCAGAAATTGTCTGGCGCTTTCACTTCATGCTCGGCGCTACTTCTTACGCGATTGCCGGTACCGATGCCTTGCGGTTGGTGACTGACTGGCAGATTGAAGAGTCTGACTCGGTGGACCGGATGGACCGCCTGGTGCCGCGCTTGATGTCCTTTCTGCTGGGTGGTTTGCGCTCGCCCTTGCCGCAGTTTTCGGATGCTGCGGTCGACAGCAAATAAACGACTAAAACCAAAAAAACATAAAAGGAGACAACAGCATGTTCAACGTAATTTTTCTGCTACTCGGTGTGTTGGCACTGGTTGTGGCTACGCTGGTGGTGGTTCGCCCGCTCCGGCGCGCCGTGATCAGCCGGCCACTTTTTGCCACCTATCGCAAGGTATTGCCGCAAATGTCGGATACCGAGCGCGATGCGCTGGAAGCCGGCACGGTCTGGTGGGAGGGTGAGTTGTTTCGCGGCAAGCCGGACTGGCAGAAGCTGCATGCCTACCCGCAGCCGAAGCTGACCGCCGCCGAGCAGTCCTTCATGGACAACGAATGCGAGGAAGCCTGCCGTCTGGTCGATGACTGGCAGGTGACGCACGAGCTGTACGATCTGCCGAACGAAGCCTGGCGCTATATCAAGGACAAGGGTTTCCTTGGCATGATCATCCCGAAGAAGTACGGCGGCCTGGAGTTTTCCGCCTACGCCCATTCGCAGGTGGTGACCAAGTTGTCAACGCGCTCCTCGGCGCTGTCAGTGTCGGTGATG
>Ga0209480_10001839_pt1 | contig 15132 bp, 9 predicted proteins | sample JI61114C2DNA_FD_187501 | JGI IMG/M metagenome (GOLD analysis project Ga0209480, IMG submission 187501) | Wastewater effluent complex algal communities from Wisconsin, to seasonally profile nutrient transformation and Carbon sequestration -... | ecosystem: Engineered > WWTP > Effluent > Algae...
GATGCCCGGCGCGCCAGCGCAGCAGGTCCTCCTCGACCATCGAGCCGAGCGCGCCGCGCATCGAGTTGACCAGCGACTGGCCGAGCTCGAGGTCGTCGTCGTAGACGCGGCCCAGCACGTGGATCGCCCGGTGGCCGACCTCGGTGTCCGGGACGGCGATCAGGAAGTTGCCGTCGGGGGTCTCGTAGGTGAAGAGGGCCTCGACCGCGAGGCCGGCCTGGTCGCGCTGCTCCTCGTCCTCGGGGTCGAGCTGGAATACCGAGGTCCCCGGCAGCAGCGCGAAGGTCCAAAACTCCGGGTCCATCGCCATCATCAGATCGCCGAGCTCGCCGCGCGACTTGTCGGACTGCGCGTAGCTGTCGACCAGCGCCGTCAGCCACTGGCGGGCGCGGTCGATGTCGACGCGATCGCGGCGCCAGGCCTCGAGGTCGAAGAGCGCGGTGATCTGCTCGGGGCTCGCGTGCGGCAGCAGGAGCTCGAGGCGACCCTCGCTCTCGAGGCCGCGCGCCACCGCGACGAAGCTCGTCGGCGGCAGCGCCGGCACGAACTCCGGCAGGTCGTCGCGCAGCTCGAGCGCCAGAGGATCGGCCTGGATGGCCTTGAGTTCGTCATGCGGGATGCGGCCGAGCTCGTCGGGTGCGTTCACGCCGGGCAAGGTATCATCGCGGCCCCTGCGTGCCACCCCGCCATCCTGACATCGCCGCGGCGCTCGGCCAGCTGCGACCGGCGCTCGCTCGCGTCGCCGGCTCCGTCGCCGGGTCGCGTCGAGGCCCGCTGCCGCTGCTGGTCGCCTGCTCGGGCGGCGCCGACTCGACGGCCCTGCTCGGCCTGCTCGCGTTGATCCGCGAGGGCGACCGCCTCGACCTCACGGTCGGCACCATCGACCACGGGCTGCGGCCGGGCTCGGCCGACGAGGCGGCCCACGTCGGGGCGCTGGCGGCCGGACTCGGCCTGCCGCTGCAGGCGACGCGGTTGGCGCTGGCGCCCGGTCCAGGCCTGCCGGCGCGCGCCCGGGAGGCCCGCCGCGCCGCGCTACAGGCCATGGCCGGTCCGGGCGTGGCGATCGCCCTCGGTCACACCCGCACCGATCAGGCCGAGACGGTGCTGATGCACGCGACCCGCGGCGCCGGCCTCGAGGGGCTCGCCGCGATGTCCTCCTGGGAGCCGCCCTGGTTGCGACCGCTGCTCGGCCTCGGGCGCGCGACGACCCGGGCGCTATGCGGGCTGCTCGGCCTCACCTTCGTCGATGACCCCACCAACCTCGACCTGCATCACCCGCGGGTTCGCGTGCGCGAGCAACTGCTCCCCGGGCTGCGCCAGGACAACCCGCGCGTCGAGTCGGCGCTGGCCGCCCTCGCCGAGCAGGCCGCCGACGCCGAGGCCGCGCTGGCCGCGTGGGCCCGCGCCGAGGAGAGCGGCCGCCGCCTGGGTCCGGACCACTGGGCCGCGGACGGCCTCGCCGGGCTCCCCCGGGCCGTACGGACCCGGGTGCTGCGCCGGATCTGCGAGCTCGGCGGCGTCGACATGGCCGCTCTGGGTCACAACGCGATCGCCTCGGTCGACCGGGCGCTGTGCGGGCGCGACGCGGCCGCGAACGCGCTCGACGCCGGCGCCGCCTCACCGGCGCGAGCGCCCCGGGCCTGGGATCTCCGGCCAGGCCTGCGCCTGCACCTGGATCGCGGCGGTCTGCGACTCGGCCCGGCCGGACGCTCATGAGGTCGCGGAGGTGCAGCGCGAGCGAGCCGCCCGCGGGGGTGCGAGGGCGTCAGAGGGCTCCAGGGCCTGGCGCTGGCCGTGCGCGGCGGCGCTGGCCGGGGCCTGGGTCTTCCGCTATGCTCGCCCGTCCGCGCAGCGCCCTGCCGGCAAGCACGATTTCAGGCCCGCAGGGGCCATGAAGATACATCCGCCGTGAAGCAGCAAACAAAGACCCTTCTGGTGTGGCTTGGCCTGATCGTCGCTGTGTTGGCGCTCGCCAACCTGTTCAACCACGACCACAAGGTCATGGACATCTCCTATGCCAAGTTCATGGAGACCGTGGACAAGAATTGGGGGGATCTCAAGAAGTCCACCAACGTGACGGTCGCGGTCCACCCGAGCTACGTGGACATCAGCTACGAGCTCGACGGCACGACCTACAAGGCGACCGGCCCGGTTGCGGAGACCCTGTACCAGAAGCTCAGCGAGAAGCAGATCGACTACCGCGTCGAGCCCGAGGAGGACGGCACCATCCTGCAGTTCGCGCTGATGTGGCTGCCGATGATCTTCATCGTCGTGCTGATGGTGATGTTCATGCGGCAGATGCAGGCCGGCGGCGGCCGGGCGATGAACTTCGGCAAGAGCAAGGCCCGCCTGCTCAACGAGCACACCAACAAGGTCACCTTCAAGGACGTCGCCGGCGTCGAGGAGGCCCGCGAGGACGTCGAGGAGATCATCGACTTCCTGCGTGACACCCGGAAGTACCTGCGCGTCGGCGGCCGCATCCCCAAGGGCGTGCTGCTGATGGGCCCGCCCGGGACCGGCAAGACCCTGCTCGCCCGCGCCATCGCCGGCGAGGCGGGCGTCGCCTTCTTCAGCATCAGCGGCTCGGACTTCGTGGAGATGTTCGTCGGCGTCGGCGCCAGCCGCGTCCGCGACCTGTTCGAGCAGGGCAAGAAGAACGCCCCCTGCATCATCTTCATCGACGAGATCGACGCCGTCGGTCGCCACCGCGGCACCGGCCTCGGCGGCGGACACGACGAGCGCGAGCAGACCTTGAACCAGCTGCTCGTCGAGATGGACGGCTTCGAGGGCAACGACGGCGTGATCCTCATCGCCGCGACCAACCGCCCCGACGTGCTCGACCCGGCGCTGCTGCGGCCCGGCCGCTTCGATCGCCGCATCATCGTCGGCCTCCCGGACGTGCGCGGCCGCGAGGCGATCCTCAAGGTCCACACCCGCAAGGTCCCGGTCGACGACAACGTCGACCTCGCCACCGTCGCCCGCGGCACCCCCGGCTTCAGCGGCGCCGACCTCGAGAACCTGGTCAACGAGGCCGCGCTGATGGCCGCCCGCTACGGCCGCGACCGCGTGCTCGAGGACGACTTCGACCGCGCCAAGGACAAGGTCCTGATGGGCTCGGAGCGCAAGTCCGCCGTGATCTCGGAGCGCGAGCGCATCACCACCGCGTGGCACGAGGCCGGCCACACCCTGGTGGCGATGAGCCTGCCCAAGGAGCACGTCGACCCGATCCACAAGGTCACGATCATCCCCCGCGGCCGGGCCCTGGGCGTCACCCAGCAGCTCCCCGAGGAGGACCGCTACAACCTCGACCGCGACCACGTCGAGGCCCAGATCGCGATCCTGATGGCCGGTCGCATCGCCGAGGAGATCGCGTTCAACGGCCAGAAGACCACCGGCGCGAGCAACGACATCGAGCGCGCCACCGGCCTGGCCCGCAAGATGATCTGCGAGTGGGGCATGAGCGACGAGCTCGGCCCGATCTCGTACACCAAGGCCGAGGCCCAGCCCTTCATCGGCCGCGAGACCCAGTCCGCCCCGCCGTACTCGGAGTCGACCGCCCAGGCGATCGACAAGACGATCCACGACGTCATCACCCGCCAGTACGAGCTCGCCCGCCAGATCCTCGTCCACAACGAGCCGGCCCTGCGTCGCCTCGCCGAGGCGCTGTTCGAGCGCGAGGTCCTGAACGCCAGCGAGGTCCTGAGCCTGATCGAGGGCCGCGCCCTCGCGCCGCAGCGCCCCCGCCCGCGCATGGCCACCGGCCAGCCGGTGCCGGGCATCGACCGTCCGGTCGTCCCGGGCAAGCTCGTCGCCGAGCCGCTGGCCTGATCGGGCCCGGGCTCCTGAGAAGCGCTGGTCCGCGGGCCAGCGCTTTTTTCGTGCCGTGATCCGCCGACGACGCGCGCCTCAACTGTCCTCGAGGACAGGTCGAATCAGGCGAGCGTGCGCGCGGCCGGGTCCGTCGCCAGCATCGCGCGCAGGCGCGGCGTCCAGCCGTCGGGCAGGTCCTCCGGCACCCATTCGGCCGCGTCGAAGTCGCCGCTGACGTGGTCGAAGGGCGCGGGGAGGGCCCCCGGGGCCAGCGCCAATTCCAGCAGCACGACCCCGGCGCTGAAGACGTCCGAGGCGGCGGTGGCCGTCACCCGGCTGGCCTTCGGGACAGGTCCTCGGCCCTCGCCGGCGTGGGTGCGCAGCTCCGGGGCGAGGTAGCGCAGGGTCCCCGCGTGGCCGGCGGCGCCGCGCTCGCCCTGGGCCAGGCCGAAGTCGGCGAGGGCGATCGGGGAGCCCTCGCGGGCCTCGCGGACCAGGATGTTGGCCGGCTTGATGTCGCGGTGGACCGCCCCCGCGGCGTGCACCGCCCGCAGCGCCGACTGCAGCTCCGCCGCGACGCGCGGCAGGTCGGCGGGCCCGAGCAGGCGCCGACGCATGGCCACCCGCAGGTTGCCGCCGCGGCACAGGCTGAGGGCGATGAAGCGGTGCGCCGCCTGGACGTCGAGCAGCGCGACCACGTGCGGGCTGCGGACCCGCGCGAGCGTGCGAGCCTCCGCGAAGAAGCGGGCGCCGAGCACCCGGGCCTCGCCGCGGGCCGCGTCGTCGCGGCCGTCGGCGACCAGCCGCTTGATCGCGACCTCGCGACCGACCCGGCGATCGAAGGCCTGATAGACGACCGCGTGGCGCCCGCGTCCGAGCGGGCGGCCGAGCTCGTAGCGCTCGACCCCGAGGCCCTCCGCGAGCTCGATCTCGTCGAGCCCGGCCAGCAGCGCCAGGCCGCGACTCGGCGCCCCGCCGCGCGGTCCGGCGCCGCGCCGCAGCGCCGCGTTGTAACCCCGCAGCGCCCGCGGATGATCGAGGTCGATCGCCAGCACCGCCTCGAAGTGCCGCATCGCCGCCAGCGCCTCACCGGCCGCCAGCAGCGACTCGCCGAGCAGCAGGTTGGCCGCGACGTAGGGCCCGCCGGGGCTCCAGCGGCCGGCCTCGACCGCGGGCAGCGTCAGGAGGGCGCGCGCGAGCTCGATGCCGAGCTCCGGCGCGAGCGCGTCGCACAGCTCGTGCGCCAGCAGCAGCAGCAGCTCGGGGCGCGGACGCAGGCGCAGCTGGCCGGCGAGGCTGACGAGCGCGCCGCGCAGGTAGCCCGCGCGGCTGAGCTCGCGGACCTGGGCCTCGATCAGCCCCAGCGGCGGGGTGTCGACGGTGAGCATGCGGGTCAGCGCGCCCACCCCGGCGTGCTCGCGCGGCAAGGCTGCCCCTTCGGACAGGCGCGCGAGCACCCCGCGCAGCGCCTGGTCGAGCGCCGGATCGCGGGGGCTCGCCTCGGTCCCGCGGCCGCTCACCATGGACATGTCCTCAGGGACAGGTGAACATCGACGCTCATGGTCCGACCTCGAGGGTCACGCGCCCCTCCGGCAGGTCGAGGTGCAGGCGATCGCCGAGCAGCAGCTCGAGCCCCGCGCCGGGTCCGAGCGGCTGGCTGCCGAGGTGCGCGGCGATCCCCGGGGCCAGCTGCAGCCCGATGAAGGGCGGGCGCAGGTCGACGCGGACGGGCAGGGGATGCGTCGGGTCGAGCCACAGCGGCCCGCCCTCCGGCAGGAACAGGGTCCAGGCGCCCGTCACGCCGCGCGGCTGCAGCAGCACGCCCTCGGGGAGCGGCTGCACCGTGACGCTCGCACCGAAGCCGAGGCCGAGCTCGCCGGGTCCGTCGAGCGGTTGCGGCTCCCCGGGCTCGAGCGGCTCGCCGGCCCAGAAGCTGCCCGCCCGCGAGCCGAGGTCGACCGCCGCGATCGCCAGCACCTCGGCGCCGAGGTGCTCGAGGTGCTCGAGGTCCCCGAGCTTCGCCGCGCGCACCCGACTCGTACGCAGCGCGACGTGCTCGCGCGACAGCCCCGAGCCGGCCAGCGGCAGCTCGACGTCCGGTGAGCGACCGATCCGCAGCTGCGCGCCCAGCAGCAGCTGCGTGGTCCCGCCCGACCAGCGCAGGCACAGCCGCGGACCGCGGGGCAGGGCCGCCTCGAGCGCGGCCAGGCGCGCGACCAGACCGGTGCGAGCCGTCGCCGCCGGACCCTGACCGAGGCCCCACCGGCGATCGTGCAGGTGCTCCTGCAACAACGAGTGGGCGAGCAGGCGCTGTCCGCCGCGCATCGCCGCGTCGACCGCGTCGACCGCGGACTGCAGCGCCTGCTCGATCTGCTCGTGGCGCTCGAGCAGGCCGAGCACGTACTCGAGCTGGCTGATCGCGCCGGCTCGCTCGTAGGCCCGGGCGGCCCGACGATGCATGCCGAGCCGCTCGTAGATCTCACCCGCGACCGCGCCCTGATCGGCCTCCTCGAGCGCGCGCGCGGCCTCCATGAGGATCGCCCGCCGCGGCGCGCCGTCCTCCATGAACTCGGCGTGGCGCAGCAGGGTCTCGGCCAGCGCCTGATGCAGCGCGCGGCCCTCCTCCGTCGCCCCCGAGTTGCGCGCGCAGCCCTCGCGCAGCATCGCGATCCGCTGCACCGTCCCGCACAGCGTCTGCGCGTACTCGAGCCGCAGCGCCGCCGCCTGCGCGTGCTCACCGGTGTGCTCGAGCACGCGGACTCGCACCAGCTCGCCGCCGGGCGCCTGTCCTCTCGGACCTGTCCCTTGCAACCTGTCGTTCGGGCCAGGCGGCAACGCCGGCCGCGGCGGCGGCTGCGGCGAGCCCGAACGCGAGGCCGGCCCCGCAGCGGCCCCGCGTGGCGACGGCCGCGGATCGACGCGCCCGCGCTCCGGCCCGGGCGGCTCCTGTGGCGAGGCCTGAGGCCCGGGCAGCGGCCCCGCGAGGGGTCCGGGGGCGGGTCCAGCGGGACGCAGCGGCTGTTTCGGGCGGGCCACGGGGGCTGTGGATGCTAGCACGGCGAGCGAGTACACTGCCGGCCCATGGCGTCCACCCTGCTCGAGCCGATCGCCGCCGGCCAGACGCGCTTCCACATGCAGGGCCTGGCCCCCGACGGCCGGGGCATCGCGGTCGGTCGCGAGACCCTCCTGATCTTCCCCTCGCTCGACCGCCTGGTCGCCTTCCTCGGCGCCTACAGCGAGGAGTGCAGCCTCGACGACCTGATCCCCTCGCTCACCATCGAGCGCGCCCGCCGCGACGCCGGCGGCCAGGCGCTGCTGCTGCGCTGCGCCGGGGGCGACGGCTACGCCCTCGACCGCCTCGCCCGCATGAGCATCGCCGTCCACGGCCAGCTCTACACCGGCAGCGGCACCGTGTTCGTGCGTTACCGCGATCGTTTGGCCCCCTTCGGCTACGACCTCGCCGGCCCGGCCCCGACCACCCGCGCCCCCGCCGGCCGCGGCCCGGTCGTCGCCAGCGCCGACGAGGTCCTGGTCGTCGACCACGACTTCCAGGCCCGCTACCGCGCCACCGACCGCCTCGACCCCGTCGACCTGATCCAGCGCCTGCAGCTGCGCCCGGTCCCGCTGCCGCCCGGGGGCCTCGCCGCCGCCACCGACCTGTGCGGCCTGCACGAGCTGGCGCTGGTCCTGGTCGCCCCGGGCCTGTCGGACCGCGTGCTCGCGTACCTGTGGGGCAATCAGGTGGCGATGGCCGGGGTGCGCGTCGCCCTCGCCGGCGAGCGCCGGGCCAGCCTGCTGCTGCGCCTGCGTCAACCCTCCGGCCAGATCCTCGCGGTGCTGCACGGGATCCCCGGCGTCGAGCTGCTCGTGCCGGTCTCGCCGCGGGCCGCGGTCGAGCTCGGTTACCGCCACCCGATCCACCTCGCCTCCGCCTCCTCCTGCCTGCCCGGCGACGAGATGTACCTGTTTCGCGGCCGCGTCGCCCGCGTCGAGCGCCTCGAGGGCGCCCCGCAATTCATCGACGGCGCCCACCTCGTGCACTCGGAGATCCTGGTCCGCGTCGGCGAGCCCGGCGACGCCCGCGGGGTCTCGACCGCGGCGCTGCAGGTCTCCCTGCGCCTGCGCCCGTCCGCGGGCGCCCGCGAGCCGCGCGGCGCCCTCGTGCGTTGGGACCAGGCCGGTCTCCTTCGCAAGCTCGTCTACCTGATCCCGCCGACCGCGCTCGCCGCAGCGCGCCTCGCCGTATTGCCGCAGGGCCTGCTCGTGCTCACCGGCTCGAGCCTCGGCGGCGCCGGCGCCGGCCTGGCCGCGGGCGTCGGCGCGGCCGCCCTGATCCCCCTCGGCACCCGCATCGTCGAGGTCGCGCCCGGCGTGCTGGTCCCCGACGGCTTCGAGCTGTGGCCGCACGTGCGCGCGCAGCTGGTCCGCGAATTGCTCGGCCTCGACGCCGCCGACCACGCGCTGTTCCTCGGCCCCGAGCTCGATCCCCTGCGCCTGCGCCCCGAGCACCTCATCCCCCTCGACGCGGCGATGATCAGCCGCCTCGAGCTCGCCGTCAGCGAGGCCCCGCCCGGCGACCTCCCCGGCGCCGTCGCGGCCACCATCGTCAACGAGCACCTCGGCCGCTTCGCGCTGTGGGGCTTCGGCCGCGTCGAGGGCGTCGACCTCGGCGCCGTCTCCGGTCGCGAGCTGCCCCCCGGGCCGGGACGCGCCACGTGAGCACGCGGCTCGCCGACTTCACCCGCGACTTCGCCCTGCCGCTGCTCGCCGGCGGCGACGTTCATGTCGCCGCCGCGATCCGCCCCGCCGACTTCCAGGAGATGCTCGGCGCGGTCCATACGCTGCGCCACGAGGGCGCGTTGATCCTCGCCCGCCAGGCCCGCGCCCAGCACCTGATCGCCGAGCCGGGCCTCCCCGATCCCGACGGTGAGGAGCTCGCGCTGTGGACCGGCCTCTACAACGTGCTCGCCCTCGATCACCCCGAGCGCGACCGCGTCTGGGCGCGCTCGGTCACCTGGCAGCGCGTCGAGCTCGCGGCCCGCTACTGGTTGCAGCTCAGCCGCCCCGACCACTTCGACGCCGCGCTCGTTCGCCACATCAGCGTCGACGCCTTCGTCGACCTCGTGCGCCGCGACCAGGTCCTCTGCGGCCCCGACGGCGAGCAGCGCTACGTCGGCCAGGAGGTCCCGCGTCGGCGCCTGCGCTGGGCCGTGCCCGGCGTCTTCACCGTGCGCGACGAGCAGCTCCCGTGGTGGTCCGCCCCGCACACCCCGGAGGCCGAGCGCCTGCTGCAAGATGTCCTTTGGGCCAGCCCGATGACCTGCCTGCTGCGCCCGCGCCAGGCCCCGCCCGGGTGGAACCCGCTGACCGCCGCGCCCTTCCTGCAGCAGCGTGCGTTCGCGCGCGTCGTCTGTCACACCTGGGCGGCCTCACGGTCGTGGATCGAGATCGGCGGGGCCGTGCTCGGCGCGCTGCTCTTCACCCTGACCGGGCGACCGATGCACGACCCCGAGCCGCGCCCCGCCGAGGCGACAGGAACCCGCGCCGGCCCTCGCGGCGCCCGCGCGAGCGCGCGGACGGCAGCGAGCCCCGCAGCCATGGCCGCGCTCCCGGCCACGCCGATCGACGCCGGACCGGCCGACGTCGGCGCCCTGGTCGGCGCGCTGATCCACGTCCACTTCCTGCGCGTGCTCGAGTTCGGGGCCCGGCTCGGCGTCGCCCCCACCGCGCGCGACCGGCCGGTCCAGATGTTCCTCGCCCTGCCGCTGCTGCTCCCGACGCTGGCCGAGGTGCTCGGCGCACCGCTCCCGAGCGACCCGCGCGCCGGCTTCGACGCGCAGGTCCAGCGCCGCTGGATCGAGTACGTCGATCACCTCGGCGAGCTCATCCCGCGGGCCGTGGTGGAAAATCTGCTGGCGACCCTGGTCCCCCGCGTCGTAAAAGCGTCATCGGCATGAGCGTGAATCCGACGGCACCGGGCGCGACCCCCTCGATCCCCGACCTCGCGCGCCGCCTGCAGGACGGCGCCCGCCAGCTCGAAGCCCAGTTCCTCGGCAAGGAGGAGATCATCCGCCTGCTCTTCATCAGCGCGCTCGCGGGCGAGCACCTGGTGATGGTCGGCCCGCCGGGCACCGCCAAGAGCGCGATCGTCCGCGCCTTCTCGCAGGTCATCGACGCGCAATATTTTGACTACCTGCTGACGCGCTTCACCGAGCCCAACGAGATCTTCGGCCCCGTCGACATCCAGGCGTTTCGCCAGGGCACCTACCGTCGGCGCATCGAGAAGATGCTGCCCGAGGCCGAGGTCGTGTTCCTCGACGAGATCTTCAAGGCCAACAGCGCGATCCTCAACAGCCTGCTGACCCTCGTCAATAACCGCCGCTTCACCCACGGCACCAACACCGTGCGCGTGCCGCTGATCTCCCTGTTCGCGGCCAGCAACGAGGTCCCCACCGACGACGCCCTCTCGGCGATCTTCGACCGCTTCCTGCTGCGGGTCCGCTGCGACTACCTCGACAGCTATCACTTCCGCGGCCTGCTGCAGAAGGGCATCCAGCTCGAGACGGCGCAGATGTCCGAGCAGGTCCCCGCCCGCAAGGTCGCCACCGCTGCCGAGCTGCTGTCCGTGCAGCGCCGCTTCGGCGAGCTGATGCGCATGAGCGAGGACTTCCTGGCGACCTTCAAGGGCCTGGTCTTCCAGATCCGCAGCGAGGGCATCGGCCTCAGCGACCGCCGCGTCGTCAAGCTGCTCAAGCTCTTCGCCGCCTCCGCCGTGTTCGACGGCCGCGACGCCGTCAACGACGCGGATTTCTTCATCCTGCGCCACGTCTGGAACACCCCCGAGCAGGAGGAGATCCTGCAAGAGATCGTCGGCCCCGTGCTCGACCGCTGGTACGAGAGCCACCCCGAGCACAGCCGCATCGGCGCCACTCCGACCAGCCTCCAGGACCTGCTCGAGGAGCTCCGCGTCATCCGCGAGACCCTGACCGGCAGCCAGGTCCTCTCCGACATGCAGCTGTTCTCCCAGCTGCGCAACCTCGGCGACATCAAGGCCGCCCTCACCCGCATGCAGGACAACCCCGCCGCGCATCGCATGGTCGGCGAGGTCGACAAGCTCCTGGAGACCATGTTCGCCTCGAGCCGCTTCGTCTAGCGGCGCCGTCCGAGTAGCCGATGGCCGAGCCCCGCGACCCCCGCCAGCGGCCCAGCGACGCCGCCGCCAGCCCCGGCGGGCGCCGCCGCGAGGCCGCGCGCGGCTCGGTCAACGCCGCCGAGCTCGAGCGCCAGGTCGGCAGCCTCGCGCTCTCGCAGGTCGAGGGGGCAGGGGCCCTGGCGATGATGCGCGCCCTCGTGTGGCAGGGCATCCTCGCCCGCCTCGGCTACGCCGTCCCGCTGGTGGTCCTGCACGACCTCGGCTGCCTGATCGTCGGCCTCGGCGCGCCCGGTGCGGTCCCTCGCGGCATCGCCGAGCCCGAGCTCTGCGAGGCCTGGCGCCAGCTCCTCGTCGAGATCGCCGAGAGCGACCTGGTCCGCGCCCAGGCCGGCTGGAAGCACCGCGACCCGATGGTCGGCGTCGTGCTCGCGCGCATCCTCGCCGGCGTCGTCCCCCAGCTCCCCGACGACATCCGCGTGCTGCGGCCGATCGAGCTGCCCGTCGACGCCGCCCACTACGCGCGCATCGAGCCGAGCACCGCCTTCACCCGCTACGACCAGCGCCAGGCGCTCGCCTGGATCTCGACCCTCACCACCCACCGCCTGCTCCCGCTGCTCTCCGTCGAGCAGATCGACGTCGACGCCCTGCGCCTGTTCGGCCTGTTCCGCGGCGGCCCCGGCGAGGCCGCCGCGGGCGTCGACCTCGCGGATCTCTACAACGTCATGGTCAGCCCGGCCCTCGCCGACGTCATCGACTTCTCGATGGAGCTGCTGCCCAGCATCCTCGAGGTCAAGCGCGACGCCGGCCAGCAGGTGTTCTCGATCGACGGCTACGCCTCGATCGAGCGCCGCGGCGGCATCGACGACCTCGAGCTGTCCCAGCTCGCCCTCGACGAGGACATCTTCGAGCAGAAGTACGTCGACGACGAGCTGTTCTACTTCACCCACGAGAAGCAGATGGAGAACGAGCAGCGCACGCACTACGTGCTCGTCGACGGCTCGGCCTCGATGCGCGGCGTGCGTGAGGTGTTCGCCCGCGGCCTCGCGCTCGCCCTGTGCAAGCGGCTCGCCCTGCTCGGCGAGCACGTGATCCTCCGCTTCTTCGACAGCCGCCTCTACGAGGGCGTACGCGTCGGCGCCCAGGGCCACGCCGAGGTCCCCTACGTCCTCCAGTTTCGCGCCGAGCACGGCCGCAACTACGCCCGCGTGATCCGCCAGCTCAACGCCGAGCTGTCCGCCCCGCGCCGCGGCGACGGCAAGGTCCTCGTCTACCTGCTCACCCACGGCGAGTGCCAGCTGCCCGAGAGCGAGGTCGTCGCCCTCGCCGGCCGCGCGCCGATCTACGGCGTCTTCATCCTCCCCAGCGGCCCCCTCGACCTCGGCTACCTGCAGCACCTCTATCGCGTCCACGTCATCGACGACAACGCGCTCAGCCACGGCCGCCGCGCCCAGAAGGCCCGCCAGATCATCAGCGACGTCGAGGCCAATTACCGGGGGCCCCCCGGCCGCGGCCCCGCGGGCGGCCCGGCCCGTCCAGGCGCTGCGCGCCGTACCAACATGTCCTCGGGGACAGGCAAGCCCAGGCCCCGATGATGGACACCAACGTCCTGTGGATCCGCGCCGAGGGGGCGCTGCGGGCCGGCCGTCACGTCGACGCCCAGACCTTCCTGCGCCAGCTCGTGCAGGTCGTCGAGCGCATCGACTTCGAGTACGAGGAGTGGCTGCGCGCCTTCGCCGAGTCGCTGCGCGTCGGCGGTCAGTGGGGCGAGGCCATGGCCTGCCTCGCCTACCTCGGCGCCCGCGAATTGCCCGGCCCCGAGGTCCTGCAGCCGCAGATCGCCCCCGCCCGCGCCGGAGAGCCCGACGCCCTGCGCACCGTCCGGCTCTACGGCGTCTACCTCGCCCGCGCCGGCCAGCACCGCGCCGCGGCCTCCTGGTTCGCCCTCGGCGCCATGCCGATGCACCAGGCGATCGAGCTCGAGCGCGCCGGCGAGGACGAGGCCGCCGCCGCCCTGTGGGCCCGCCTGCTGACCTCCGACCTGCTGAGCGAGCGCGCCGCGGAGCGAGCCGGCGTCGCGGGCGGCGTCGCCGGCGGCAGCGGCGTCGTCTCCCACGCCTACGAGCGGGCCCTCGCCAAGATCAACTTCGGCCTGTGCCTGCGGCGGCTCGCCGCCAGCGACAAGCGCGGCCCGAGCGGCAGCCCGATGCACGACCGGGCCCGCGTCGCCCTCGCCGAGGCGACCACCGCCGTCGAGGAGGTCGCCGACACCTTCGAGAGCGAGGGCCTGCGCGAGCGCGCCTTCGACTGCTACCAGCTGATCGCCCGCCTCGGCGTCGAGGCCGGCGCCTTCGAGAACATCGCCGAGGGCTACCTCAACAGCGTCCGCATCCTCCGCGACGACGGCCTCAAGCTCGACGCCCTGCGCCTCTACGAGACCTTCGTCGCGCTCGCCCGCGACCGCGGCGAGCACCACGCCGTCGCCGCGATCCTCCGCGAAGCCGCCGACTACTGCACCCGCGCCGGCCTCCCCTACGCGGACGACCTGCGCTGGCGCAGCGCCGAGGCCTGGATCAAGGCCGGCACCGAGGCGCAGGCCGCCGGCCACCCGGTCCAGATCGTCGAGAACGCCTTCCTCGCCGCCGCCGAGGCCTTCGCCTCGGTCCGCGCCTTTCGCATGGTCGCCGAGGTCTACCGCCGCCTCGCCGGCATCGAGCTGCCCGGCAAGAACCACGAGCGCGCGATCCGCCTGCTGCGCCGCCTCGGCGAGCTCCCGCCCGACGCCCCGCGCCCGCTCCCGGTGCCCGAGTTCCTCAAGGCGCTGCCCGACTACGAGGAGGTCTGGTACGTCGACCTCGCCGAGTGGGAGCTCGCCGGCGACCCCGCGCTGGTCGCCGCCGGCGTGATGGCCGACCGCCGCTTCCCCGACTACGTCCGCCGCCACGCCCTGCTGCTGGTCCTCGAGATCGAGCGCCGCGGCGTCCACCTCCCGCAGCTCGAGATCGTCCGCCGCCTCGAGCAGATCCGGGCCTATCCGGTGATCGCCGCGCTCGAGGCCCTGCACCGCCGCGGCGACGCCCCGATGCGCGAGGCCGTCGCCGCCGCCATGGGCTCGCTCCGCTTCAAGCGCAGCTTCAGCCTGGTCTCGCAGGCGCTGCGCGACCCGGTCCCCGGCGTGCGCACGGCCGCCGCCAACTCCGTGCGCCGCCTGATCTTCCCCCACGCCTTCGAGCCGCTGCGCCGGATCTTCGAGGCCCGCGACCTCCCGGACCCCGAGGCCGCCCGCGTCGCCGCCCTCCACGCGATCGGCAAGATCGGCACCGTCGAGGCCCTCGACTTCCTGTGCGACCGCCTCCGCGAGGGCGAGCAGCCGTTCTGCGACCAGGCCCGCCACTCGATCAGCGAGCTCTCGAACCCCGAGCTGCTGCCCTACCTGCGCCGCCAGATCGAGTTCGTCCCCGCCGAGCAGCGCGCCGTGCTCGAGGACACCGCCCAGCACCTCGAGCAGCGCCTGCGCTGACCCGCGCGCGCGATCGCGCTATCGTCGCGCGCGATGCCCCGCACCCGCCTCGCCTTCGACAGCGCCGCCGTCGATCACCTGCGCCGCAGCAGCCGTCGCATGCGCGCCCTCGTCGATCGCGTCGGCCCGCCGACCCTGCGCGTCGAGCCGCTCGGCGATCCATACGCCGCGCTGCTGCGATCGATCGTGTATCAGCAGCTCACCGGCAAGGCCGCCGCGACCATCCTCGGCCGCGTCTGCGGCCTGTTCGGCGGCGACCAGATCCCGCGGCCCGAGCAGGTGCTCGCGGCGCCGACCGAACAGCTGCGCAGCGCCGGCCTCTCGGGCGCCAAGACCCTCGCGGTGCAGGACCTCGCGCGCCGGGCCGCGGGCGGCGAGCTCCCGAGCTTTCGCAGCCTCGCCCGCATGGACGACGAGACGATCATCGAGCGACTCAGCGAGGTCCGCGGCGTCGGGCGCTGGTCGGTCGAGATGTTGCTGATCTTTCGCATGGGCCGCCCCGACGTCTGGCCCACCGGCGACTACGCCGTTCGCAAGAGCTACGCCGCGCTGCACGACCTGCCCGAGCTCCCGACCCCCCGCGCCCTGCACGACCACGGCGAGCCCTGGCGTCCGCACCGCAGCGCCGCCGCCTGGTACCTGTGGCGGGCCC
>Ga0209480_10001840_pt1 | contig 15128 bp, 10 predicted proteins | sample JI61114C2DNA_FD_187501 | JGI IMG/M metagenome (GOLD analysis project Ga0209480, IMG submission 187501) | Wastewater effluent complex algal communities from Wisconsin, to seasonally profile nutrient transformation and Carbon sequestration -... | ecosystem: Engineered > WWTP > Effluent > Algae...
TATATGACAACATTCCTATTCCATCAAACAATAAACTTAAAATTAATTTTGAAATTTTATCACTCTTTACAGGCTGAAATGGATTATTTACTACTTCTGTCATTTTATATTTTATAAATTCTATTACGAATATACAAAACAAATGCCAAATTATTCTTTGTGAATCATTTTATAAAAATCATCACGAAATTCCTTCTGATTAAAAACTCCACTATACTGTAAAGTAGAAGTATAACTACTTTCGTCTTTAATGCCACGACTCGATACACATAAATGTGTAGCTTCAACCACAATCATAATATTATCTGTTTCTAAAACCGATTTCAATTCGTTGAAAATTTGCATAATCATTCGTTCTTGAACTTGTGGTCTTCGTGCATAATAATCAACAATTCTATTCAATTTTGATAAACCAATTACTTTTCCTGAAGAAACATAACCAATATGTGCTTTTCCAACAATAGGTAAAAAATGATGTTCACAAGTAGAATTAAAACTAATATTTGCTTCCACCAACATTTTATCATACTGATACGAATTATCAAAAACAGAAATTTTAGGCTTATTTGCAGGATTTAATCCCGAAAATATTTCCTGAACAAACATTTTTGCCACACGATGCGGTGTTCCTTGCAAACTATCATCTGTTAAATCTAAACCTAATTCTTTCATGATGATTTCAAAATGGTGTTCAATAACCTCCATTTTTTCTGCATCCGATTTTACAAAAGCATCGGCTCTTAAAGGTGTTTCGGCTGAAGTCATTTGGTGATTGTCGCCAATAATATCAAATTTTTCTTTTTCAATAGTAGTATTCATAGCAATTCTTTCCTTCTATTTTAATTTTGATTTATAATATTTGCGTAACTTTTCTAATTTTGGTGCAATAACCATTTGACAATAACCTTGACTCGAATTCTGATTGTAATAATTTTGATGATATTCTTCAGCTGGGTAAAAAATAGTTGCTGAAGAAACTTTTGTTATTACTTCTTTATCGTATAGCTTTTCTTTTTCAATTAGCGAAATGTAATTTTTTGCCTTTTCTTTTTGTGTCAAAGAATGATAGAAAACTTCACTCCTATATTGTGTTCCCACATCGGCACCTTGACGATTTATAGTAGTTGGATCGTGCGTTGCAAAAAATATTTCCAATAAATCTTCATATGCAACTTCAGATGGATGAAAAATTATCTGAGTTGCTTCTGCATGTCCGGTTGTTCCTGTACAAATATCTTTGTATGTTGGATTTTTGGTCGAACCACCAATGTATCCAGAAACTACCTTCTCTACTCCTTTTATCTCTAGAAAAATAGCTTCGGTACACCAAAAACAGCCTCCAGCAAATGTTGCAACTTCCATACCTTCTTTTACTTTTATTGGTACTTTAAATTTCTCTTTTACGATTGGTTTTTCTTTAACTGTAAATGAACCAAAAAACAAACCCAAAACTAACGACAACCCTTTTAAACTATTTCTCATAAATTCCATTCGTTTATTTTGTTCAACAAATTTAAACTAAAATCAAACAAAAATATTATTTTAACTAAACTTTATTAATTGAGATACATGAATAGTTTTTTTATTAGCCAAAAATCTTTGTTTCTTTGTAGAAATGTTCCATTATGATTACGGCAAAAAAACTACATAAATATTACGATTCGCTTAATGTCTTAAAAGGAGTGGATTTACACATCAAAAAAGGAGAAATTGTTTCTATTGTTGGTGCTTCGGGTGCTGGTAAAACAACTTTACTTCAAATTTTAGGTACTTTAGATTTGCCTGCAAAGCAAAACGATACCGTTTTAGAAATCAATGGTGAATCAGTTTTGAATTTAAAAGATAAAGAACTTTCTAAATTCCGAAACCAACATTTAGGGTTCATTTTCCAATTTCACCAATTGTTACCCGAATTTACAGCTTTAGAAAATGTTTGTATTCCTGGATTTATAGCAAACCGCGATAAGAAAGAAGTTGAAACCGAAGCCAAACACTTGTTAACTTATTTAGGTTTAGCTAAAAGAACTCATCACAAACCAAGTGAACTTTCGGGTGGAGAACAACAACGTGTTGCAGTTGCCAGAGCCTTAATTAACAAGCCAGCGGTTATTTTTGCTGATGAGCCTTCAGGAAATTTAGATACAACGACAGCCGAAAATTTGCACGAATTGTTTTTTAAATTGCGTGATGAATTTGGGCAAACCTTTGTAATTGTTACCCATAACGAAGAACTTGCCAACGTGGCAGATAGAAAACTGACAATGGTAGATGGGAATATTGTAAGTTCTTAATATGACGCATTCCGAATTAAAAGAATTTCTTGACGAAAAAGTCGAATTGTACAACAATCCAAATTTCATTGAAAGCGATCCAATTCAGATTCCACATTTGTATTCGATGAAAGAAGATATCGAAATTGCAGGATTTCTTGCTGCTACTATCGCTTGGGGAAATCGCAAAATGATTATCAAAAATGCAAAAAAAATGATGGCTTTGATGGGGAATTCACCTTATGATTTTGTCATGAGTCATTCTGAAATACAATTGGAATCGTTAGAAAATTTTGTGCATCGTACATTTAACGGACAAGATTTTGTGGGATTCGTAAAAGGTTTGCAACACATTTACCAAAATCATAACGGATTAGAAGCTGTTTTTTCGAGAAAAAATCCAACAATGCAAAACACCATTTCCGACTTTAAACAATTGTTCTTTGAAGCACCACATTTGGCAAGAACTAAAAAACACATTTCAGACCCATTGAATGGTTCGGCTGCAAAACGTATTAATATGTATTTGCGCTGGATGATTCGTCATGACAACAAAGGAGTTGATCTAGGTATTTGGGACAAAATTTCTTCCTCAAAATTATCATGCCCATTAGACATACATTCAGGCAATGTGGCTCGCAAACTAAATTTATTAAATCGCAAACAAAACGATTCAAAAGCTTTGAAAGAATTAGATACCAACCTACGATTATTAGACGCAACTGACCCAGTGAAATACGATTTTGCGCTATTTGGTTTAGGTGTTTTTGAAGAATTTTAATTTTCTAAGAATTTAAAATTAATTATTAAAGAAATCATACACACAAAGATATGCTAATGAATTTATTATTTCACAATAATCTTCCTTGTTGTTGATCTAAATTCATTGATTACTTTAACTAAATACATTCCTGTATTCAAATCTAAGTTTATTCTGACATCATTTTCAAAATCTTGAATTTGAATCAACTGACCTGTTATGGTATAAATTTCTACTTTTGAGCTTCCTTCTAAACCAGAAACAAACAAATATTCTGAAGCTGGATTTGGATAAACCGCTACCCTATTTTCAATAGGACTTTCTGTAGATAACGTTGAAGACCAAGGCTGACCAAAATTTGCGCCAAATATATAATCCGCTAAAAGTGGATAATCTATAAACGGATTACGATTTATTTGCCAAGTATATATGTAATTATTTCGCTTCATTTCAAAATCATCTCTTGGATCTGTTGTATTCCAAGTTAACAAAGTTGCTAAATCTCCCATTTGACCAACAATCGCATCTGAAGGATTACCATTAACTAAATTTAGTCCATTATATCTAACTGCCATATAAAATAATGCTCTTGCAACATCACCATTCCAACTACCTTGACTTCCTGTTGGGCCATTGTAATCTGATCCATAATCTCTATTGCTTCGTGCAGAATTTTCGGCACCGTCTTCTGCTCTCAAATGATGAGCATCTGCATGTCCTGACAAAATATCATCAGCATTCGTAGGTAACCAAACTCCAATACCATCAGGTGTAGAAGAAGTTCCTCCTGAAAAACCACCTCTTGATTGCGGAAAAATATGCTCTCTATTCCAAACACCAATATTACTTGAACCAACTTGATAATCTAAGATGGCTTTTGGTAACTCAACATACATTTGCCAAACTTGATTTGAATTTAATGGATTTTTATCAGCTTCTTTAAGAATAAACTCAATGTCTCCATAGTTATGAGAGCGAACAACAGCTGGATTAGCAATAATATCTTGCACAGCTTGTTTCAAAGCATCACCAGATAATCCTTCTAATGAATCATAATATCCAGTTGGAATAGTTGGAATAACTAATCCGTATGTTGGGTTTAGTGGTGTTCCATAGGATTGAACCACATAATCATTGTCATAAATTCTAATTATAGTATTATCATTATTTGCTACATAACCAAATGGTAATGTCTGCAAGTCGATTAACATTTCTTCATCGCCTTCGTTAATACTATCATCTATTAATAAAATATTCGTTTGAGAAGTGGTTTGCCCTACAGGAATTGTCACAGCCAATAATCCTGAAAAATCATTAGTATCAAAGTTACCATTATTAAGCGTGAAGTTTATATTTAAATCATTACCTGTAACCGCCTCACTTGTTGTAAAAATTATATTGAAACTTTCTCCTTCATTATAACTAACTTGAGAAGTAGATACACTGAGATAGTTTAAAACTACACCACTACCATCATTATTAACTCCCGGAGTAGGAATTTTTACTTCGTATGTACCATCATTTTTCCTTTGAACAGATTTTGAAATAGAACTTGTAGTTTCAATATCAGCTGTACTAACTATCAAATTTAAAATTGACATTAAATTAGAAGGAGTTGTACTATTACTATTTGAATAAGCTACAGCATCAATCAAATTAGTCATAGTAGCTAAAGTTCCTGATGAAGATGTGTAAGGAAAATCAGAATCATTGCCTAAATATAAAGCTACTACATCAGGTCCATTTTGAATTTTATTATTAGGAATAATTCCAACTGGAGCTGGAGTAACTGCTACATTTCCAAAATGAATAATTCCGTTTATATCTGTTACAAATCCATCTAAATCAAAAGTGTAATAACTTGATGAGTTTGAATCATTAAAAAAAACTAGAACATAGCCATCTAATGGAAAATTAGGTGTACTCGATTTTAATTCTACAAATTCATATACATCATTTCCTGGATTATCTGCATCAATTTCATTAATTACAACCTGACCAGAAGAAATAAATCCAAAAAATAAAAAAAACGTAGATAATAATTTTAAGGGCATAATATATTTTTATCAAATATACCGATTTTATGAAGAAAATAAAAATATTTTTAAGTTATTATTGTGTAAATATTAACCAATACTTACTAAATTTGAGCTGTTTTACATATTTTTATAAAAAATTAAAATTTTCTTACGCAACCAAATTATTAATTAATTCATCTAATTGAAGTTTAACAATTTATACATATTTATTTTCGTTTTCACAATTACTGTTTCAGCGCAACATTACTCAAAAATGACTGTAAGACTGAACACAGAAGACAAAACATTGTTAATTAAACAGGTTTTAACCTATAACAATACTTCAAACGACACAATTAAACATATTATTTTAAATGATTGGAATAATGCTTATTCTTCAAAAACATCGGCTTTAGCAAAACGATTTTCTGATGAATTTATTAGAAACTTTCATTTGGCAAACGATGCAGATAGAGGAAAAACAAGTATAAATTCTATTTCCGATTCTAATTTTAAAAACATTTCATGGGAACGACCAAATGAAATTGTTGATCTTGTTAAACTTAAGTTAAATACTCCTATTCTTCCTTGTTCCAAACAAACTTTTACTTTGACTTATACTATAAAAATTCCAAATGCAAAATTTACAAGATTTGGTTTTTCTAATAATAATTTTGTTTTAAAACATTGGTATTTAACACCATCTCGCTATGAAAACAAACAATTTGTTCAACAAAGCAATGAAAACTTAGATGATATTCCGAATGCATTTTCGGACTATGAAATTGAACTGGAAATTCCCGAAAACTTTTCTGTTTCAAGTAACTTAATTTCTGAAAATAATAAAAATTTAATCGGTTACAATAAACCAGAAGTTACACTTGTAATTGAACCCCAAACTTCTTTTCAAAACTATAAAAATGAATTCATTACGGTTAGTTGCGGTTTGCAAGACAATAAAATTAATGAAATTGAAAAAGCTATTCTCGTTGATAAAATTACCCGTTTTACAGCTACAAAACTTGGAAATTCACTTACATCAAAAATAATTATAACACAAGAAGATTATCAACGTCAGCCTTTTTATGGATTGAATCAATTGCCTAGTTTTTTGAGTCCTTTTCCCGATGAATTGATGTTTGAATTGAAATTTTTAAAAACATATTTGAACAATTATCTAAAAGAAAATTTACAACTCAATCTCAGAAAAGAATATTGGATTTACGACGGAATTCAGGTGTTTTTAATGATGCAATACATTAACGAAAATTATCCCAATTTGACAATGACAGGAAATTTATCCAACTTAAAAATTCTGAAATCATATCATTTTATAAATCTTCCGTTTAATCAGCAATATAATTATTTGTATATGTTGATGGCTCGAAAAAATTTGGATCAACCTCTAAACGAACCTAAAAATAGATTAATCAAATTCAATGAACAAATTTCGAGTAAATACAGAGCTGGTTTAAGTCTAAATTATTTAGACAACTATCTTAATGAAAATATTGTGCTTTCAAGTATTCAAGAGTTTATTATTGAAAATCGATACATTTCGTCAAATTCGCGTCAGTTTGAAACCATTTTAGAAAAAAATACTCCAAAAGACATCGATTGGTTTTTTAGAACAATGATTGAAACTAGAGATTTAGTCGATTATAAATTTGGAAAAGTATATAAAACAAAAGATTCAATCACTGTTAGAATCATTAATAAAACTAATACAAATACCCCCATTTCGTTATATCAATTAAAAAATGAAAAAGTTGTAAATAAAATTTGGCTAAAGAATATTTCAACCGATTCCACAATTGTAATTCCGAGATTAGAATCAGACAAACTGGTTTTAAACTATAACAATGAAGTTCCTGAATATAATTTAAGAAACAACTGGAAATCGTTAAAAGGTTTTTTCTACAATAATCGGCCAATAAAATTCAACTTCATGAAAGATTTAGAAGAACCTCATTATAACCAAATTTTTTATATTCCAGAAATTGAATTTAATGCCTATGACGGAATTTCAATTGGTATGAAACTAAGTAATCGTTCAATGTTAAACAAGCCTTTTTCGTTTAACGCAACACCAATGTACTCATCAAATACTGGAAAATTCGTAGGAAAAGCAACATTCATTATAGATGATTACGTTAAAGACGAAGGTAAATTATACAACATCAGATATATTTTAAGAGGAAGTCAATTTCATTATGCATCAGATGCTACTTATACAAATTTAGTTCCAACCATTCAATTTCTATTTAGAGATAAAAATCTAAGAACTAACAAAACCGAATTTATACAATTAAGACAAGTTTACATCAATAGAGATGCATCGCCATTTATTACTGAAAATACCGAAAATTATAATGTTTTTAATGCAAAATATGGTAATTTTCAATCAGAAGGAACCAAACATTTTTCCTTTTCAAACGATTTACAAATTTCAAGTAAGTTTGGAAAAGTAGCTACCGAAATGCATTATCGAAAATTATTTGAAAACAATAGACAAATAAGTCTACGCTTTTATGCAGGAGTATTCATGTTTAGTAGTGTAAAATCAGATTTTTTTAGCTTTGGTTTAGATAGACCAAACGATTATATGTTCGATTATAGTTTGTTAGGTAGAAGTGAAACCACAGGAATTTACAGTCAACAGTACGTTTATGCAGAAGGTGGATTCAAATCTAAATTAGATACAAGATTTGCAAATCAATGGATTACAACTCTTAATGGAACATTCAATATTTGGAATTGGATTCAAATTTATGGCGATGCCGGAATGCTGAAAAACAAATACAATAGTACTGAATTTGTATATGATTCGGGCTTTCATCTAAATTTAGTTCCTGATTATTTTGAACTTTTCTTACCTGTTTATTCTTCAAACGGATTTGAACTAAATTCTAATAATTATGGCGAAAAAATTCGTTTTGTAGTTACTTTAAGTCCAAAAACATTAGTGTCTTTATTCACTAGAAAATGGTTTTAACACAAAAACATTGATTTTATTACGAAATTCACAATCAAAACTACCTTAATCATAAATTCATTGGTTTTTTAAAACCAAAACCTTTGATAAATTACTAATAATTAAATAAAACAGCACTTCTGTATTGTTTTATAAATCCCTTTTAATTAAATTTGTTGAATTATCAATTTTGATTTGACTTATATGAATACATCAACAACAGCTGAAGTAGTGTCTTTTGAAGATTTTAAAAAAGAAGTAATCAACGATTATAAAATAGCCACAATTAGTAGAGAATGTAGTTTGCTTGGAAGACGCGAAGTACTTACTGGTAAAGCAAAATTCGGAATTTTTGGCGATGGTAAAGAAGTACCTCAATTGGCATTAGCGAAAGCATTTAAAAATGGGGATTTCCGTTCAGGATATTACCGTGACCAAACTTTTATGATGGCAATTGGTGCTATGAATATTGAACAGTTCTTCGCTGGATTATATGGTCATACTGATATTAATTTTGATCCAATGAGTGGTGGTCGCCAAATGGGTGGACACTTCGCAACACATTCATTAGACGAAAAGGGTAATTGGAAAAATTTAACACAACAAAAAAATTCGAGTGCTGACATCTCTCCTACTGCTGGACAAATGCCTCGTTTATTAGGATTAGCACAAGCTTCAAAAATATATAGAAATGTTTCAGGCATTAACCAAACCAACTTTTCTGAAAACGGAAACGAAGTAGCTTGGGGAACTATCGGAAATGCTTCAACTTCGGAAGGTTTATTCTTTGAGACTATCAATGCAGCAGGAGTTTTACAAGTACCAATGGTAATGAGCGTTTGGGACGACGAATACGGAATTTCAGTTCACGCACGCCATCAAACTACTAAAGAAAACATCTCAGAAATCTTAAAAGGTTTCCAACGTAATGAAGAAAATAACGGTTACGAAATCTTACGTGTTAAAGGTTGGGATTACCCTGCTTTAGTAGAAACGTATCAAAAAGCATCGCAAATTGCACGAGAAGAACACGTTCCTGTTTTCGTACACGTTCAAGAATTAACACAACCCCAAGGTCACTCGACTTCTGGAAGTCACGAACGCTATAAAAATGCAGAACGTTTGTCTTGGGAAGCTGAATTTGATTGTTTGGCTAAAATGAAAACGTGGTTAATTGAAAACAATATTGCAACACTAGAAGAATTAGACGAAATTGATAATCAAGCTAAAAAAGATGTTTTAGAAGGTAAAAAAGCTGCTTGGAGTAACTTCACAGCTCCAATAAAAGCAGAACAACAAGAATTAGTTGGTTTGTTGAATAATATCGCTTCACAAAGTGAAAACAAGGTTTTTATTGAAAAAATAGCGAATGATGTTGCGTCAATAAAAGAACCTATTCGTAAAGATCTTTTAGTGGCGGCACGCAAAGTGTTGCGCATGATTATCAAAGAAAATTCGCGTCCTACTTTAGCAACTTGGATTGAAAATTATACGGAGAAAATACAACCAAAATTTAGTTCACACTTATTTTCGCAATCAGATAAAACTGTTTTAAAAACGAAAGAAGTTGCTCCAACTTATGATGCAACTGCTGAAGATGTAGATGCGCGTTTGGTTTTAAGAGACAACTTCGATGCTATCTTTTCAAAATATCCTGAAACCTTAATTTTTGGTGAAGATTCAGGAAATATTGGTGATGTTAACCAAGGTTTGGAAGGCATGCAAGAAAAATACGGAGAATTACGCGTTGCCGATGTCGGAATTCGTGAAGCTACAATTCTTGGTCAAGGTATAGGAATGGCAATGCGAGGATTGCGTCCAATTGCTGAAATTCAATACTTAGATTATTTGTTATACGCTATTCAAATCATGAGTGATGATTTAGCGACATTACAATACAGAACGGCTGGTCGTCAAAAAGCACCGTTAATAATTAGAACTCGTGGTCATCGTTTAGAAGGCGTTTGGCATTCGGGTTCACCTATGGGAATGATAATCAATGCGATTAGAGGAATTCATGTTTTAGTTCCTAGAAACATGACCAAAGCAGCTGGTTTTTACAATACTTTATTAGAAACAGATGAACCTGCATTAATTGTAGAATGTTTGAACGGTTACCGTTTGAAAGAAAAAATGCCTACCAATTTAGGCGAATTCAAAACACCAATAGGAGTAGTTGAAACTATTAAACAAGGAACGGATATCACATTAGTTTCTTACGGATCTACTTTACGTTTAGTTGAACAAGCGGCAAATGAGTTAGAATTAGTTGGAATTAGTACTGAAATCATAGATATTCAATCGTTATTACCCTTCGATATTAATCATGATATTGTAAAATCGGTAGCAAAAACAAATCGTTTATTAGTAATTGACGAAGATGTTCCTGGTGGAGCAAGTGCATACATTTTACAAGAAATTGTAGAAAACCAAAAAGCCTACAGACATTTAGATAGCGCGCCGCAAACATTAGCTTCAAAAGCACACCGACCTGCTTATGGAACAGATGGTGATTACTTCTCAAAACCTTCAGTAGAAGACATCTTTGAGAAGGTATATGCAATTATGAATGAAGCGAATCAAAAAAAATATCCAAGTTTGTATTAATAAAAATTGTTTATTTAAAAAATAATTATAAACATTTTCAACATACAATTAATAAAATAATTTCAATTTTGACCAATAAACATTATCTAATAAGTGATAATAAATAAAATATGATGATTTGTGAAAACCTTCATATTTTGTTTTACATAATTTTAGTATAATCTCTCAACATTAAAAAAAAAAATTTTAAGAAATGACTAAATAATTAAATTTTCTAAAAATTACCCTTGTATGTCAAACTATTTTAGCAGTGTAAAACTATTTTTTAAGCGTTTTTTTATCGTTCTTTTTTTCTATCAGATTTGCCGTTTATTATTTTACTTTTTTAATCAAAATGCCTTTGAAAATATTTCTGCTAAAGGTTTTTTAGGTGGCATTCATTTTGATTTATCTGCAATTGCTTATATCAATATAGTTTTTGCAATTTTTCATTTTATTCCTGGAAATTTTAAATATAAACCCAACTATCAAAAAGTTTTAAAAATTTGTTTTTTTGTAGTTAATTTCTTTTTTATATTAACCAATTTTGTTGATTTTGAGTATTTTAAATTCACGGGAAGACGAAGTACATTCGGTATGATTACAGCAAGTGGAATGGAAAATGAAATTGGTGGTTTAATTATTTCATTTCTAATTGAATTTTGGTATTTACCCGTTTTAGCTTTGATTTTAGGAATACTTTTTTGGAAAATAATTCCAAACATTCGACTAATCAATGTTGCATTTTCAACAAAAAATACCATCAAACAAAGTGTATTATTCGTGCTCTTGCTTGCATTTGTTTTTGTTTTAGGCAGAGGAGGATTCCAAAAAAAACCACTAAAAATAGTTGATGCGGTAAATTATGGCTCTATAAATCAATCGGCAATTGTGTTGAATACTCCTTTTTGTATTCTAAAAACCATTGGAAAAAAAGAAACCTTAGAATCTCCCAACTATTTTTCTGAAACTGAATTAAAACAAATTTTCAATCCCATTACTGAAATCACTTCAACAGAAAATCCGAACAAAAAAAACGTTGTGATTATTATTTTAGAAAGTTTCGGACGAGAAAATATTCAGCGCGGACAAACGCCTTTTTTAGATGGTTTGATTGAAAAATCTTTGTTTTTTGAAAATGGTTTTGCTAACGGAAAGCTTTCAATAGATGCTGTTCCTTCTACGCTTTCGAGTATACCGAGTTTGATGAATAATTCGTTAATTACGTCAAGTTATTCGATTAATGAAGTGTATGGCTTACCGAAAATTTTAAAAGATAACGGCTATCAAACCGCTTTTTTTCATGGTGCTTTCAACGGAAGTCAGAATTTTGACCAATATTGTAAAGTGGCTGGTTTTGATAATTATTTCGGTAAAAATGAATACGTTGGTCCAGAAGCATTTGATGGAAGATGGGGAATTTTTGATGAAGAATTTATGCAATATTTTTCAGGAAAAATGACCGAATTCAAACAACCTTTTTTTAGTACAATTTTCACGATTTCATCTCATAATCCATACATTATTCCAGAAAAACACAAAGGAAAATTCCCAAAAGGAACTACTAAAATTCATGAAAGTATTGCTTATTCTGATTATGCTTTGAAACGCTTTTTTGAAACGGCTTCTAAAGAAGATTGGTATAAAAACACGCTATTCGTAATAACTTCAGACCACACTTCATCAGAACCAACAGAGAAAAAATTTAAGACTAATGTTGGAAAATTTAGAGTGCCAATATTATTTTTTGACCCTTCAAATCCTTCTATCGTTGGGAAAAATCAGAAGAATTTACAACAAATTGATATCATGCCTTCGATAATTGATTATTTGAATATTGATAGTAAAATGATTACCTATGGAAAATCGTACAAATCTAAAAAAGATTTTGTGGTGTATTATTTAGATAATATTTACCATTATGTTTCGGGCGATTATTACTTAGCTTTCGACGGAAAAAAATCGTTAGGGTTGTATAATTTCAAGAAAGATGAATTGCTAAAAACCAATTTAATCAAAACCAAAAAAGCAAAAGCTAACGAAATGGAAACGTTTATTAAAGCCTATATTCAATCGTTTAACGAGCGAATGATTGGAAATAAATTAACGCTTCAATAATTTTTCTTCGCGTTGTAATTTCAATAATTTAGCGTATTTCATATGCGAAAAAAATCCTTGAATTAAGGCAACTGTGATGCCATCAATTCCGTTAAAAATTCCTTTTTTAAGAAAATAACAACGTAAAAAAGCGGTTAATCCATTAATTACTGGCTTCATTGGTCCAACTCTTTTTCCTTGATCAAAAAGTTGTTGCGCATGCCAAGTAGAATATTGATTTTTCTTGGCAACAATTTGCTCAAACGAATACCAGCCATAGTGTAAAATATGAACTGCAACTTTTTTTTCATTAGTTGTAATGATTTTTTGATGCACTTTTGCTGGTGAAGGTTGTGCTGTTTTCTTATTAAAAAAGCGCACTTTATGATCAGGATACCAACCTGAAAAATCGATTAATTCATCTTTTAAAAAATTTTTAACTCGAAACGAAAAAGCATCATAATTTCCTTCTAAATATTTCTCTTTCAAAATAAATTGCGTTGCATCAATATCTAAAAATTCGTCTGCATCTAAATTTAAAATCCAATCGTTTTTGCAAAACGGCAATCCATGTGTGCGCTGTGGTCCATCGCCAAGAAATTTTTGAGAAATAACTTTTGCTCCTTTTTCTTCGGCAATTTTCACTGTATTATCAGAACTTAATGAATCAACGATGATTACTTCATCACATACTTTAAAAAGTGCATCAATACATTTACCAATATTTTTTTCTTCATTAAAGGTGATTACCAAACCGCTAATTGCCATTTTAAAACTTTTTTTACAAATGTAATTAAATTATTTTTTAGCAATAATCAAAAATTAAGTTACAGTTGTGTATTTTAGCTACTTTAATAATTGTTTCACATGAAAATTTTAATCATTCAACAAAAACGCATTGGCGATGTGTTAACTTCAACAATTTTAGTCAATAATTTAAAGAAAAAATATCCTACTGCGTTGATTGATTACATGTGTTATGCCAATTGTGTTGATGTGTTAAAAAACAATCCGAACATTTCAAACATTATTGTTTTAGAAGAAAAAGTACGAAAAAACTATCTTTCGCTTTTTCAATTCATTTTCAAAATCAGAAATGCCAAATATGATGCTGTGATTGATGCTTACAGTAAATTAGAAACAAATTTAATTACACTATTTTCTAGCGCAAAACATAAAATTTCGTATAAAAAAGGCTATTCCAATATTTTTTACAATTATACTTTTGAGCGTTTAAAAAACGGCACAAAGTCAGAAATTGGATTGGCTATTATTAATCGTTTAGGCTTACTAAAACCACTTATCGAAGAAGAAATTACGGATTATAAACCAAAAATTTTTTTAACGGATTCGGAAATTGACCAGGCAAAGGAATTGATCTCAAAATTTCCATTAAAAACAGACAAACCCACTTTTATGATTGGGATTTTAGGTAGCGAATGGTACAAAACCTATCCGTTTGAAAAAATGGCAGAATTGTTAGATTTCACAGTGCAAACTACTGATGCAAATTTGCTATTCAATTACATTCCGAAACAAAAAGAAGACGCTCAAAAAATCTTTGATTTATGTCTTCCCGAAACACAACAACGTATTTATTTTGATTTGTATGCCAATGATTTACGTTCGTTTTTAGGTTTATTGTCGCAATGTGATGCTTTAATTGGCAACGAAGGCGGAAGTGTAAATATGGCAAAAGCTTTGTTTGTTCCTACGTTTTCGCTGTTTTCACCAAGTGTAGATAAAGAAACATGGCAAATTTTTGAAGATGAGAAAAACATATCTATTCATTTAAAAGATTTGAAACCAGAAATTTATACCGAAGTTGACGAAAAATTTATCAAAGAAAATACATTCAAATATTTTGAAGAATATCCGATTGCGTTGATTAAAGAGAAATTAAAAGCTTTTTTTGAGATTATTCGCTGATATATTTTGACAAACCATTTTCAATAAAAGTCACATTGTGTTTTTTATTGAAATTACGAATGGTATTGTTTTTCTCCCAAGTTTCTGGCGTTGCGTAACCTCTTTTGTGGTCTAAATGCAAACAAACAGCACTGTAACGAATTTGCTTGGATAAAATTCCGAAGTTGAACAAACGTTCGCCAACTTCTCTATCCAAACCACCATATTGCATTTCTTCGTTAAAACCATTTACGGCAACTAAATCTTTCTTAAAGCAAGACGTGTTGTGACCGTTAAAAGTTCGTTTTGTAGGTGTTAACCAATTCATGAAAGTCGCAAAAAGTGAAATCTTGGTCAGTTTTGATAATTTAAAAGTCTTAGAAACGCCATTTTTTATCAACCAAGAAATCGAAAAACAATCTTGATTTTGAATGTTTTCTAATGAAATTTTCTGAGAAGTTTCCATCGGCAATTTAAAATAACCTCCAGAAAGAAAATAGCCTTCTTCTTGGTGT
>Ga0209480_10001842_pt1 | contig 15099 bp, 14 predicted proteins | sample JI61114C2DNA_FD_187501 | JGI IMG/M metagenome (GOLD analysis project Ga0209480, IMG submission 187501) | Wastewater effluent complex algal communities from Wisconsin, to seasonally profile nutrient transformation and Carbon sequestration -... | ecosystem: Engineered > WWTP > Effluent > Algae...
AGACGTAGTGTATATGTCTGATGGTACTTGGGCAGTTGATTACAACAAAGCAACAACCGTGTTGAGCAGCTTTAATGTGATCAATGATAGCAAACGCGCATATACTGCTGATGAATATCCATTGTTCCGTAATGTAGAATTGAAAGCCAATAGCTCTGACTATGTATCAGTTGTGAAATTACTAAGAGGTGGTGGAGCTACCGCTGATCTGACTGCATTCAAAGGATTGAAATTCTCTGCAAGTGGTGGATACAACTTACACGTTACTTTGGTGAAAAATGGTATTGTTAACTATAATGATCAATATGCAGCCGATGTTCAACTAGAACTTGGTCAGCAGGATTACTATGTTGCTTTGGATAACTTCAAATCAGCGTCTACCAACGCTAAGATTGACGCCAAAGATATTACCAGCATCATCTTTACCGTAGAAGTAGGAACAGGCAGAAATAGCCCAATAACTACCACTATTGCTAATGTAGCCTTTACCAAAGAAGACCTGAACTACCTGAATAGTTTGGATGCCAAAGCGGTATCAGTTTATCCTAACCCAGTAACTGGTAATAGGATCACTGTTAACTTCAGCAGTGCTAAAGCAGCTGAGTTGAGCCTAAGGGTAACTGACATGAATGGTAAGGTATTGACACTGAGACAAGTTCAAGCTGTAAAAGGTATGAATACCGTTCAAGTGCCTGTATCTAATGGTCTAACTGGTGTACACCTGATTTCATTAGACGGTGCAGACATTAAGTACAAGACTACTAAAGTGATGATAGCAAACTAATTACCCCTATAACAAATACCAAACGGCCAGTAGCAATACTGGCCGTTTGCTTTTAGGGATTGGCTAGGTTAAGTAATTTAAGAAGGGGTGGCCCGATGCTAAAAAAATAGATTTGTTTGGAATTGGATAGCATAATCCAATGGATAAAGCCTAATTTTGCCCTTCCAAATGTGGAAAAACAGGAGAAATGGTGGTTTCCAAAAGGAATTGCCCCCCAAATGTGTAAAATTTAAATAAAAAAAGGCGATTAGGTATTGGTATTTTGCTGCTTTTCCCTACCTTTGCCGTCCCGAAAAAAATTAGAGTCATGGCAAGAGTATGTCAGGTTACAGGAAAAAAACCACAAACTGGTAATAGTGTTTCTCACTCAAACATTAAGACCAAGCGTCGTTTTTTACCAAATTTACAAACAAAGCGTTTCTTTTTTGCTGAAGAAGACCGTTGGGTTACCCTTAAGGTTTCTACTGATGCTTTAAGAACGATCAACAAGAATGGTCTTTCAACTGTGATCAAGGAATTGAGACTGAACGGATCTAAGATCTAACTATTAACAAAGAAAACTACCTAATACAATGGCAAAGAAAGGTAACAGGGTTCAGGTGATCCTGGAATGCACAGAGCACAAGACCAGTGGAATGGCGGGTACAAGCCGTTATATCACTAAAAAGAACAAAAAGAATACCCCTGAGCGTATTGAACTGAAAAAGTACAATCCGATCTTGAAAAAAGTAACCGTTCATAAAGAAATTAAATAGTCATGGCAAAAGCAGCTTCAAAAAACGCTAAAATTAAAGATGCTAAGGCTTCTGCCGAAGCAAAGAACTGGACCAAAGTTATCAAGGCTGTAAGAAGCCCAAAGACTGGCGCATACACTTTCAAGGAAGCGATTGTGCACAAGGATAAAGTGAAGGATTACTTATCTGAGAAATAATTGGTACCCTAACAATATTGAAAAGCTTTCCCTTTTTTAGGGAAGGCTTTTTGTATTTAGTCTAGGCCAATAGGCAATTATCTTAAGCGAATCAACCATAACCTTTATGAGCTTTTTAGGAAAACTGTTTGGGAAAAAAGAAAAAGAAAGTCTTGACCAAGGTTTACAAAAAACCAAGGAAGGATTTTTGGCCAAAATCACTAAAGCTATTGCTGGTAAAACCAGTATTGATGATGAGGTCTTGGATAATTTAGAAGAAGCCTTGGTTGGTGCCGATGTAGGCATTGAAACGACCATTCAAATTATTGAACGCATTGAGAAAAGGGCCAAGACAGATAAATACCTCAACACGGCTGAACTTAACCGAATTTTGCAGGAAGAAATTAAAGCGGTCTTGGTAGATGCCCCTGAAGACGCTTATAAAAGCTTTACTGCTCCTGCGGGTAAGAAACCTTATATAGTCTTGGTAGTAGGCGTAAACGGGGTAGGAAAGACAACTACTATTGGTAAACTAGCCCACCACTATAAAGCCGCTGGCATGAATGTTTTATTAGGCGCGGCCGATACTTTTAGAGCAGCAGCAGTTGATCAATTAACCATTTGGAGTGAAAGAGTTGGCGTGCCCATTGTGAAACAAGCCATGGGTTCTGACCCAAGTGCAGTAGCTTATGATACGGTTGCTTCAGCCATCGCCAAAGGCTCAGACGTGGTGTTAATAGATACTGCCGGAAGGTTGCACAACAAATTGCACCTGATGGAAGAATTGAGTAAGATTAGAAGGGTGATTCAAAAACTGATTCCTGATGCTCCCCATGAAGTGATGTTGGTGTTAGATGGTTCTACTGGTCAGAATGCCGTTGAGCAAGCCAGGCAATTTACAGCTGCTACAGACGTAACAGCTTTATCCATTACCAAACTAGATGGTACAGCAAAAGGTGGGGTAGTATTGGCCATTGCAAATCAGTTTAAGATTCCCGTAAAATATATTGGTGTAGGAGAAAAAATTGAAGATTTAATCTTGTTTGACAAGGATGAATTTGTAGATAGTTTGTTTAAATTAGCGGACTAAAAAATTCAAAACACTGATTATGAAAAAAATCATTCTTGCATGCCTGCTTTTGGTAGGTGCTTCAACTGCTTCTAATGCCCAATTAGGTGACCTGACCAAACAAGCCAGCTCTTTGGCCAGTACTGCAGGTTTTGATGTAAACAAATTGACCAGTGGCGTCATGGGTAAATTAACCCCTGGTTTGGCTTTGACAGCTTTACAGCAACCAAAAGTAACTGAAGTTGTTTCTGGATTCTTAGGTAAGAAAGCCAATATACTTGGTTTGCTTAAATCTGATCCTGCTAAATATGCTAGCCAATTTGGAACTTTGTTCAATGGCTTAAAAGGCGGTTTGGGTGGAATTTTAGGTAAGGATCAAATGACCAAGTTCTTGGGCATGAAACCAGCTACCAATAACCCAACCAACGTTTTGTCTAACCTGTTCTACTAGGTAAAATAACTACAATAACCCCGGTTATTGTTTTAACATAAAAGCCGTCCGAATAGGGCGGCTTTTAGATTTTTATAGGGATTCTGATTAAAAGAATCTTGTAACAGAAAGAATCTGAGCAAACTTGGTTAAGGTTTAAAAAGTATATCGGATTCCTAAACCTCCCCATCCACCCTGAAAATTGGGTTGGCTAATTAAGACAAAAGAAGGCTGCCAGTCAAAGCTTAAGTTTAAGGGAGCTCCTTTTACTTTATAGTCAATTCCTAATACGCCATCAATCCCCATACTAAACCCTTCAGGACGTACGCCAATATCTTGCCAATGGTCATTGCCAAATCCAAAGTGACCACCACCACCTATATACCATTGTAGTCCTTCCACAGAACCTAATGGATTATGGATTTCATAGAGTCCAGTAAATCGCACCATGTCTTTGGTGAAAAAGCCCAAACCTTCAATGGCTTGATTGCTTTTAAGAAAATGTTTCACACTAACGGCACCAGGATAAATTTTCACACCCAAAGCGGTGGTATAATTACTGCCATTGTTCTGTTGTGCATGGATTGAGAGCATGCCCAACACAAAGCACACTAGTAAAATCTGTTTTTTCATGGATTGTTTTTGATTACACTCAAAAAATCATGCCAAAACCTGTTTTACCCCCCTTGAAAGAATAGTTAAGATTTTCTTACGGGTCTTTTGGTTTATTATTTAGGTTTGTAGCATGCATTCATTCAAAGAGTTAGTTCAGCAATTTGCCAATCATTTTGCGGTAAGACATTTTCCTCAGTCTCCTGCTAGTTTGTATGACCCAGGAGAGTATTTTCTAGCATTAGGTGGAAAAAGAGTAAGACCTGTGATGTGTCTGATGGGGAATGAGCTATTTGACAATATTCACGCAGATGCTTATTCCGTGGCAACAGCCATTGAGCTCTTCCATAATTTCACTTTGATCCATGACGATATTATGGACGCAGCTCCCTTGCGTAGGGGCATGGAAACCGTACACAAAAAATATGGCGATAGTACGGCCCTGTTAACAGGAGACGTGATGGTGATTCAGGCTTATGAGTACTTAAATAAAATTCATCCATCGCATTTGCCACAGATTCTGCAATTGTTTAACAAGACCGCTAGAGAGGTATGTGAAGGTCAACAATTAGACATGGATTTTGAAAAACAAGAACATGTTTCCTTGGATGAATACTTACACATGATCAGTTTAAAAACATCTGTATTATTGGCGGCTAGTTTAGAGATGGGGGCCATACTAGGTGGATCCGGTGGAGGAAATAGACAACACTTATATGCTTTTGGAAAAAACCTTGGAATTGCTTTTCAAATTCAAGATGATTATTTAGATGCTTTTGGCGATCCTGAAAAATTTGGAAAAGATGTAGGGGGCGATATTCGTCAGAATAAAAAGACCTTTTTGTTATTACACGCTTTGGAAGTTGCAAACCCTGAACAAAAGGCACAATTACTGCAATTGATGAAAGACAATCCTGCAGATAAAGTACAACAGGTCTTGGCCATTTTTAAAGCTTGCAATGTGGACCAATGGGCCAATGAACTCAAAGAAAAATATTTGCAAACTGCCCTGCAACACTTAGAAGCTATTGCCGTGGTCTCAACTAGAAAACAGCCATTAAAAGAATTGGCAGATTTTCTAATTCAAAGAGAACACTAATTATCCCAAAAACCATTCAGGTGTTTCCATTTTTATCCATTAATTTGAGGCAAACAATTACACATGTCTAATTCACTGTTTAGAAAGAAGTCTTTAGAAACCATTCAAAAGGATTATGACGCGGGTTTATTAGACGGTCATGGTTCCGATATGAAAAAAATATTGGGTGTGAAAGACCTGACATTTATGGGAGTGGCTGCTGTAATTGGTGCTGGAATTTTCTCAACCATTGGTACTGCTGCTTTTAATGGTGGCCCTGGTGTGATCTTCTTGTTTTTGATTACCGCAGTTACCTGTGGATTTACTGCGCTTTGTTACGCTGAATTTGCTTCTCGTGTACCTGTATCAGGAAGTGCTTATACTTATTCCTATGTAACTTTTGGTGAGATGATAGCCTGGATCATTGGATGGGCCTTGATTTTAGAATATGCTATTGGTAATGTGGTGGTGGCTATTTCTTGGAGTGCTTATTTTAATAACCTACTCAAAGCCATTCATATTGAGTTGCCAGTATGGTTAACCATTGGACACCAAACTGCGTCAATGGCTTATGATGCAGCCATCGCCGCAGGCAAACCTGTCAATGATTTGGTTTATACCAATGCACCTGAAATTTTGGGTTTTAAATTCATTATAAACCTTCCTGCGTTTGTCATTGTGTGTTTGATTACCATACTGGCTTATATTGGAATCAGTGAGAGTAAGAAGAGCGCCAACTTTATGGTGGGATTGAAAATTGTAGTCTTGGTTTTTATTGCCATCATTGGATTCTGGTATATTTTTTCTGAGGGTACTACTGCCAATTGGAGTCCGTTTTTACCCAATGGGATGACGGGTGTATTGAAAGGTGTGTCCTCTGTATTCTTTGCTTATATAGGCTTTGACGCCATTTCTACAACTGCGGAAGAATGTGCTAATCCCAAAAGGGATCTTCCAAGAGGGATGATGTATTCCTTGCTCATTTGTACCGTTATTTATATTGTAACCACTTTGGTGATTACGGGTATGGTGAATTACAAAGAATTTGAAGGCGTGGCCGATCCTCTGGCATTTGTGTTTGAAAAAATCAATATGCAGAAAATTGGCTTTATCATTTCATTGAGTGCAGTTATTGCAAGTACCAGTGTTTTGATTGTATTTCAAATTGGTCAACCAAGAATCTGGATGAGTATGAGCCGTGATGGTTTGTTGCCAAAGAAATTTAGCACTTTGAGTCCCAAATTTAAAACACCTGGTTTTGCAACCATCATGACCGGGGTATTAGTGGGTACACCAGTATTATTTATTGATGATAAACTCATGACCGATTTAACCAGTATTGGAACCCTATTTGCCTTTGTATTGGTTTGTGGTGGGGTATTGGTATTGCCAAGACTGGCCAAAGAACAGGGTAAGTTTCAATTGCCTTATGTGAATGGTAAATTCATTGTGCCGTTGATTGTTTTATCCTTTGTTTTTTTATTCCGCGATAGAATTTTAACAGACTTGTCAAGTATAGCTACCCAAGGTTATCAAGAAATTTTATTCCTGGTATTTGTTCTGGCAGCATTGGTTACTGCAACTTTGAGTTTTATACGTAATTATTCCCTAATTCCAGTTTGTGGGGTGCTCTGTTGTATGTACCTGATGATAGAGATCCCTGGCAAAAGTTGGATGGTCTTCTTTGGATGGATGGCTTTGGGATTATCTATTTACTTGGTTTATGGTCGCAAACGTAGCAAACTGGCTACTCATTAATTGCGTTTAGTACCAGAACAGTTGTAAATTTGCGCTTCAATTAGTGAAAAGGAATGAAGTACCAAGTAGGCGATGACATTTTGGTGTTATTAAGCAATGAAGAGGGCAAAGTAATAGAAATCATCAATGATAAAATGGTGCTCATAGAAGTTCGTGGGGTAAAGTTCCCTGCCTATATGGACCAGATAGATTTTCCTTATTTTAAACGCTTTACAGAAAAGAAAAAAGAAGCAGCTAAAACTGCTCCCAAAACATATATTGACCAGGTTCCCAAAGAGAAACCCCAACCCAGCAAACTGAAAGTAGCGGATGGTATTTGGTTATCCTTGATCCCTAAATTTGGGATAGATGATTTTAATGATGAAGTGGTAGAGCTCTTGAAAGTATGGTTGATCAATCATTCTGACAAAGCTTACCAGTTCAAGTATCAGCAACAGTTTTTGGGGGTTACCCATTTTGAATTAGATACCAGCATTCAACCCTTTCACGATTTCTACTTACACGATATTAAGTTTGAAGACGTGAATGATTCACCCGGATTCTTGTTTGATTTTTCTTTACTCAATCCGGAAAAGAAAAAAGCACCCCATTTTGAAACCAGTTTGAAAATCAAACCCAAACAACTGTTTCAAAAAATAGAAGCCCTCAAAGAAGGGAATAGCCCCACGGTGAATTATCTATTGTTTGAAAACTATCCTGATAAAGTAGACGATGATCGTTTTGAATTAGGTGCATTAGCAGCAAAAGGGTTCAAAGTGTATGATGCCTCCAAAGGAAGACAGCATTTGCCTCCGGCAAGAACAGTGGTAGATCTGCATATTGAAAAATTACAGAACGATTGGAAGCACTTGAGCAATTTTGAAATCTTAACCATACAACTCAACGAGTTTGAAAAAAATCTAGACTTGGCAACCGCTCATTACCAATCTTCTTTGATTGTGATTCATGGTGTGGGTACCGGCAAACTCAAGGATGAGATTCACGAGATCCTAAAATCGAAGCGTGAGGTCAAAAATTTTATTAACCAATACGATCCCCGTTTTGGTTATGGCGCAACAGAAATTTTCTTTAAATACTAAGCTGTATATTTTTTAAAGCCTGATAGCTTTGCGAAGCTATCAGGCTTATTTATTATAGGATTTGGTATTTGATACTGACTGAAACGTTGGTAGGAGGAATGGGGTTGATACTATAATTTTCGTGGGTATAATAATTCAATGTATTGGTTAAATTTGAGAACTTGGTCATGATGCTAAGGTTTTTCCAAACATATCCCGCACTAATATCAATAGTGGTAAAATCTGATACTGGAAATAATCGATTATAATTTTGGGTTTGTCCCTTGGTATTATTGAACCCTGCTGTTCTTGGACCTGTATAATAAATGCCAGCCCCCAATCTCCAAGATTTCAAATGATAAAAAATGCTACCATTGGCGGTGCTACCCACAGAGTTTTGCAAGCGTTCACCTTCAACAAAATTTCCTTTAGCATCTGGGGTCTTGGTATACCTAATATAATTATAACTATACCCCGCCATGATATCCATTTCTTTGATAGGATGAATAACTAAGTCTAATTCAACACCATCACTTCTAGTTTGTCCGGTTAGGGCTTTTAAATTGGTATTGTTATTGGGCGTAACACCATCGGCAGCAAATAAAGCGGTTTGTGCAAGGTTATGATTGATGATACTATAGCCAGTCAAATTGGCTAGTAAAGCGCCAGCAAAAAAATCATTTTTAATACCTACTTCAAATTGGTCTATGATAGATGGGGCTAGTGCATTGCCATACACATCAGTTCCATTATTAACAGAAAAGGAATTGGCATAAGATGCAAATACGCTGGTATGTTTGCTTGGTTGGTAAACAAGACCCGCTCTGGGAGAAAATGCCTGATCTGTTTTTGCTTTGCTAAGTGTAGATACACCAGTAACCAAGTCAAGGGTATTGGCCGGATCAGCCTGCTGTAAAGACCAACGCAGTCCAAGCATTAGTTTTAGTTTGGTATGAAGACTAATCAAGTCTTGAACATAGGCCCCATATCTAAGTATTGGAGTTGATACCAGTCTAATTTCTTTTGCATTGGGAATATCGATTCTGGCTTTGAACTTATTGGCGTCTAGTATATTGATGGTATCATAAATAGTTGGTTGATTAAAAGTCCAAGCCTTGGTAGCATATTGGTCTATATCTATACCCGTTAAGAAAATATGGCTCATTTTTCCCGTATTGAATTTTCCAGAAAGGGACACTTGTGCCATATAGTAATGCTCATCATTTCTTGTTCTATTCAATGGTCTATAAAAATCGCCATTGGACTGTGCTTGAATTCTTTCAGTAGAATAATAGTCGCGGTTATAATGTTGCCAAGAAATGCTGGTATTGATTTGCCAATTCTTGTTGATGCAGTGTTTTAAGGTAGCTGTACTACTGGTTTGCTTTGTTGTAGCATATTGCCAAGCTGTTCCAAAGAAAGCTGATCTTGGTACATCTGGAATGGAAGTATTGTTGATGCTGCCAATGCCAAAGTCTGGTGTAAAATCATGCTTCAAATAATCCGCTTGCAAGAGTAATTCAGTTTTTTGTCCAAGCTTAAATAAGAAGGAAGGATTCAGATAATACCTTTTGGATTGAACCTGATCTCTAAAGCTGGAGGCGGTTTCATAGTTGCTATTAATTAGATAAGCAATAGATTTTGACAGGGCCCCAGTGATTTCTACATGGGGTTTGAATAAACCAAAACTACCCATGCGAATGGCTAGTTCCGCTGCCTTTGTAAATTGTGGTTGTTTGCTTACTAGATTGATAATACCACCTGGAGCAACATTGCCAAACAGCACTGCACTACTTCCTTTTAAAACTTCTACTTTTTCTAAGGAACTGGTTTCAGGCATGGTTCCGGAATTAATCCGGATTCCGTCTTTGTAAATATTATTAGAGCCCATAGAATATCCTCTTGCTGAAAAATTTTCTTGGGTAGCTCCTCTGGTAGTGGCCAAATAAATGCCATTCACATTTCTGATTACATCGCTCAAGCGTAGTGCTTGTTGTTGATTCATCACTTGGCGATTAATCACTGCAACGGCCTGTGGTAAATCCATAGCAGGTATAGCTACTTTGCCAATGGTCAAAGACTTTTGGTTATTGGTTCTATTAGCGTGAACTGTTACAGATGTTAATGGTTTTGAATGGGTAATAGTATCCTTTGAAGTGGAAGAGGTGTTTTGTGCTTGTACTTGGTTCCATTGACAACAGACCAAAATGGTTGTCAGCATCATGTGTAGATTTCTCATTGCTATATTGGTTATTTGGATATTTAATTTCTACTGCAAAGTTGTTTTACAACCAAGAGATAGTCTTGCCGCATTGGGAAAAGCTCTTTACGCAATCAGGAAATTGACTGGTGTGTTTGTATACAAATGAGAAAATCTTGGTTTTTAAGTTATCGCAATTGGTAAATTTTATAATGATTAGCTTTGCAACGCTACAAACCCGAGCTATCGCTCTCATGCAAATGGGGGAGGAAAGTCCGGACAGCATAGGGCAACCCACCGGTTAATGGCCGGCATCACTAGCAATAGTCATAGAGATAGTGCCACAGAAAATAACTACCTCGCAAGGGGAAAAGGTGAAAAAGTGCGGTAAGAGCGCACGGCTTAGCAAGGTAACTTGTTAGGGGGGTAAACCTTGGGTGTTGTAATGCCATGTATAGGAGCGTTTGAAGGCGGCCCGCTTGAGCTCCAGGGTAGGCAGCTAGATCTTGCAAGTAATTGCAAGGCCAGATAAATGATAGTTTAGAAACAGAATCCGGCTTATGAGGTTTGTAGTATTTTTTAGTTTCATTCACCTACTTTTGCAGCATGACAATAGAGCAGCTTAAATATATGAGGGACCGTGTAGTTGTCCTGAGGAGGTTTCTTTGACGTTGAGAACCGCACATATAAAGTAGATACCGACAAACAGCTCTCGCTTTCTCCAGGCTTCTGGGACGATAATAAGCGAGCAACAGCCATTGTTAAGGAAATTAAGGTAAACGAATATTGGTTGAAATTATACCAACAGGTAGCGAGTGCCGTAGAGGATTTTGCCGTTCTATTTGAGTTTTGGAAAGGGGGCGATGCTACAGAAGAAGATGCCCGTGAAGGTTACAACCAAGCCATTGCCTTGATTGAAGAAGCTGAATTCAAGAGCACTTTAAATAAACCCGAAGACGAATTGCCAGCCGTATTGCAAATCAATGCCGGTGCTGGTGGTACAGAGAGCCAAGACTGGGCTCAAATGTTGTTGCGCATGTATCGCATGTATGGAGAGAAGCAGGGCTGGAAAGTGACTGAATTGGATTACCAAGACGGTGACGCTGCCGGGATTAAAAGTGCCACTTTGCAGTTTGATGGTGACTTTGCTTATGGTTTCTTAAAAGCTGAAAGTGGAGTGCACCGGTTGGTCCGTATTTCTCCCTTTGATAGCAATGCCAGAAGACATACTTCTTTTGCCTCTGTCTTTGTATATCCTTTGATTGACGATAGTATTGAAATTGAAGTAAACCCAGCCGATCTGGAATGGGCTTTTTATAGAAGTGGAGGTAGTGGTGGTCAAAACGTAAACAAAGTAGAAACCGCAGTGCGTTTAAAACACGGACCAAGCGGATTCATTATTGAATGCCAACAAGCCAGAACCCAAGGTGAGAACCGTGAATTGGCCATGAAGATGTTGAAAAGCCGTTTGTATGAAGAAGAACTACGCAAACGTCAAGAACTACTTAATGCAACTAATGCTGGCAAGAAAAAAATAGAATGGGGTTCTCAAATTAGATCATATGTATTCCATCCATATAAAATGATCAAGGATCACCGTACCGATTTTGAAGTAGGTAATGTGGGGCCTGTGATGGATGGAGAGCTAGATGGCTTTATCAAAGCTTTCTTGATGATGGAAAAAGAAGACGCGAATGCCAATTAATTGGATTGATTAGTAACACTTGATCATTCCAATATTTTTAGAAAGGGTTTCTTCTTTGGCTCAAATCGGAACCAACAATACCCCCCAATAATGGCAATCATGGATGCTAGTAAAACAGCTATTTTAGCTATGTCTTGAACAGCCACTTCTTTGAATGCCAGTGTTGAGATAAAAATACTCATGGTAAATCCAATACCGGCTAATATACCTGCACCAATAATTTTATACCAAGTAATTCCTTCAGGAAGTTCTGCCCATTTTCTTTGTACCAAAAAATAACAGGCAGCAGTAATTCCCAATGGTTTGCCCAAGCACAATCCAAGAATAATCCCCCAGCCCAAACGACTATCCAATGCTTGAAAACTATTGGCTGGTACAGGAATGGCTGTATTGGCCAAGGCAAAAAGCGGAATGATTAAAAAGTAAACCGGTAAATGAATACCTGATTCAAAATTTCTTAAATGTTTTACAGGTACTAAGAAGGCAAAAATGACACCAGCTACAGTAGCATGAATGCCAGAATTAAACATACAATACCAGAGTAAAATACCAAGTAAGAATTGCCAAATGCCAAATGCCACTTGTTTTTTATTTAACCAATAGATAAGCCCAACGCAAATCAATACGCCCAATAAATAACCAACCTGCAAATGGCTGCCATAAAAAAGGGCAATCACTAAAATGGCTCCTAAATCATCAATAATAGCTAGTGCTGTGAGAAAGATTTTTAAACCCATGGGTACTCGTTTACCCAACAAAGAAGCAACGCCTAAAGTAAAAGCAATGTCCGTTGCAGTTGGAATGGCCCATCCATGAATATTTTCTTGTCCCTTATTAAATAGACCATAAACTATGGCAGGGGCCAACATGCCTCCAATAGCACCGAATACGGGCAATAGAGATTGTTTGAGAGAGGAGAGTTGCCCATCCATCATTTCTCTTTTGATTTCCATTCCTGCCAAGAAAAAGAAAATAGCCATTAGGCCATCATTGATGAGTAGTAGGGGAGAATTGGGTAAAGACAAAAAGCCAATCTCTACATGGTGCTGATCAAGACCTGAAAAGGAATAATGCCAAAAAAGCAAATAGGATTGTGCGGCCCAATCCCAATTGGCAATTAACAAAGACAAACCTGTACAAGCAAGTAACATGATGCCAACGGATTTGCTATCATGCATAAAATGTTTGATGGGGTTAATCAGGTATGTTTTGAAAAATCCACTCATGGCTACAAGATAAATAATTTGCTGAAAGAGATTTGCTAAACCTAATTGTCATAACTCAACATCTGGAACTTACTCTTGGGTCTTCGGTCTTCCTGCCATTTAAAATTACGGAGTTTCAGGTCTTCATGATTCACCTGCCGCATAGGGTAGGAATTGCCGATTAAATTATTTCTAAAGACCACTTTTTGGGGTTTATTGTCTTCAAAACTAATGTCAATCATATCTGCCTCAGACTTATTAACCCCAGTAAAACGTTTAAAATCGTCTAGTCCATAATAGACATTTTCTGCACTGCCCTTGGCCCGCATAAAATTGATTTGCCCATCATTAAACAAGGCATTGATACTATTCCCCTTTAGCTGATTATAATAATCCTTGCTGCTACTATCGGCCAGGTTTAAGGCCATGGCGTTTTCAAACACATAAAGCCTTTCCGGTTTTTTATTGGCCAAGTATAAATACAAGGTATCTCCACTTATTTGATTGCTTTGTGCCCATGCTACGGGTTCTTTAAATAGCCTGAATGTTGAGTCTTGCATACTGTAAAAAAGACTATCGCCAACGGCTTGTAAACTATCTGAGAAAATGCGCACATGATAAAATGCTTCTATGAATTTATCCGTACTACTATCTTCCTTGTCCTTATCTGGCCCCGTTTTGATCAATGGTTGGTGCATGGTACTATCGCGGATGGTAGGCACTTTTCTGGTCTTGATTAAATCAGACAATCGCGCAGAATATAATGTGTCTGCACTTACATAAATACTGTCTTTGTTTTGCTTGATCAATAACAAGGGTTTCTGTGTAGCCAAGAAAGCAGACTTCTTTTTATTGGTCTTGATATTATTGGCAATTAAATCATAACCTTCGGTACTGTCTTTGCCTCTATAGACCGCATTGCCAGTAAATTCACTCATACCTGTGCTGTCGTCAAAAGCCATATCATCTGCGGTGAAAGTATAAGTGCTATCATCTATCACAGAACGCTGACGCAAAACACCTTTTTTGTTCTTGATATCAAACCAACCGTCTTTTGTTTTTATGGTACGCTTCTCATTCAAAATCACCGTAGGGCAGGTGAAAGTGGCAATATCTGTATTGGTATTGTATTGTAGGGTATCAGTATTGATTTTGTATTCGGGGTCTACCAAACGTACTTTTTGTTTAAAAATCACGTCCTTGGTATCGCCATAATAATAGCCTTCTTTGCTAGTAAGTACTGTTTTCTTATCTACTACTTTTCCGCCATTTCTATAGACCCCAATTTTGAGGGTTACATCATAGTCTAAGTCATCAGTGGTGAGTACCGCTTTACCATCTGTAAGCTTTACCTTTTTTTGTAGGAGGGCTTTTTTTTCTTTTCCTTGGTACTTTAAATATTGAGCATAAGTATGCACACTATCCGCATCATTGATATGTACATTACCAAAAGCTTCTAAGGTATTGAGCAAACTATTGATCACAATACTATCTGCATAAAACAAAGTGTTTTCCTGTTTTACCAGTACATTACCTCCAAGAGAAATTAGGTTGGTGGCGCTATCCACTTTTACGGCGTTGTAACGATCTGCTTTTAAAATATCAATCTGCTTTCCTGGCACTACCGTATCCACAGGATTTCTTTGTGCCATAGCCGTAAAGCCGCACAACGTAAATAGCACTACAAGAAACAATTTCTGGGACCAACTCATTTTTGGGATGTCTTGGTGGAATCAGCCAGGGTTTGCATCAAGGGGCCGGTTTTGTCTTTCTTTCCAAACACGGAAATATTGACATAACGTTTGGGATGCACGCGCAAATCATCTAATAAGATATTGGCACTGTGCATGGTATTATTCAAATTATTATACAATGCTTTGTCATTAATCAGCTTACCCAGAGATCCTTCTTGTGAATCTACTTTGGCCATCACCGTATTTAATTTAGACAATGCTGCTTTTAATTCTTTGACACTTCCTTCTAAATCAGTCTTTGACAATTGTTCAGTAGTCTTCTCAACATTACTCATAGTCCGGCTCAGCTTTTCATTATTGTCTGCCAGGTTTTTGGTAAAACTATTCACGTTATTCATTGACTGCGTAATAGTACCAGACTGTTGGTGCAACATGGTCTCAATAGAAACAGCAGACTTTTGCAAACTAGCCGTGGTCTGATTCATATTAGCAATGACTGCTTGTAAATTATTCTTGGTGGTTGGGTCAAAAACGGTATTGATATTGTTCAAAACCGCATCCAAAGATTTAATGGTTTGTTTTAACTGATCACCAAC
>Ga0209480_10001843_pt1 | contig 15097 bp, 13 predicted proteins | sample JI61114C2DNA_FD_187501 | JGI IMG/M metagenome (GOLD analysis project Ga0209480, IMG submission 187501) | Wastewater effluent complex algal communities from Wisconsin, to seasonally profile nutrient transformation and Carbon sequestration -... | ecosystem: Engineered > WWTP > Effluent > Algae...
CGCGACCTTCGAGCCGGCGCCGACGCGGCAGCCGGGCGGTGATCCCCGGCCGGTCAACGACGACGACGAGACCAGCGCGAGCGCCGAGCGCACGCTGATCGCCGGTTCGCGCGCCGAGGTCGTCGACATCGACATCGCCGACCTCGACGACCCGCCCGCTCGGCCCGCGGCGCCGCCCGAGGACATCGACGATCATCTCCCGACGACGACGTGGACGCCGCCGCTGTTCGGGGTCGCCAACGAGATCATCCCGCTCTCGCCGGAGGCCTTCCACCGGCTGCTGCCCCGCTTCGCCACCGTGACGGCGCGCGACGAGGTCACGGACCTCCTGCTCGACTTCCTCGCCGAGGGCTTCTCGCGGGTCATCATGTTCACGCACATCAAGGGCGAGATCCGCGGCCGTGACGCGCGCGGTGAGGACCTGATGGTTGAGGCCGTGCGCCAGATCCGGATCCCCGCGACCGGCCCCTCGCTGTTCTCCGGCGTCATCGAGCGCCGTCAGCCCTACTTCGGCGCGATGCGTACGGACACGGCGATCGACGCGGCCTTCTATGGGGCCCTCGGCGGCGTCGACGGCATGGTGCTGTGTTTGCCGGTGCTGATGCGCGACAAGGTGCCGCTGCTGGTCTTCGCCTCCGGCTCTCACAACCCGGTCGATCCGCGCTCGCTGCAAGAGCTCACCACCGAGGTCTCCGCGGCCCTCGAGCGCCTGATCGTCCTCGACAAGTCGCGCCAGAAGTAAGCCCTCGTCGCGGACTCGCCGCGAGCACGCGTCGCGTCGCACACTCTCTCGCCGCCCGGGCGCGACCGTGGCGCGATCACTCGCGCCGCGAGCACGCGTCGAGCGACGCGCCGGCGATCGCTCGTGACGATGGGCCAGCGCCGCGAGCACGCGTCGAGCGATCGCTCGTGACGATGGGCCAGCGCCGCGAGCACGCGTCGAGCGACGCGCCAGCGATCACTCGTGACGATGGGCCAGCGCCGCGAGCACGCGTCGAGCGACGCGCCAGCGATCACTCGTGACGATGGGCCAGCGCCGCGAGCACCTGATCGGCGCCGAGGCGCAGCAGCAGCTCCGCGAGCTCGCGGCCGAGCGTCGCGGCGTCCTCCGGTCGACCCTCGCGGGTCGCCGAGTACACCGGCCGGCCCGCGGGGTCCGCGATCACGCCGCGCAGATGCAACGACGCGCCGCGCAGCTCCGCGTTGCAGCCCATCGGCACCTGGCAGCCGCCGTCGAGGCGGGAAAGGAACGCGCGCTCCGCCGCGGCCATCACGGCCGCGTCCGGGTCGCCGAGCGGCGCGACCAGGGCCCGCACGCGCTCGTCCGTCTCGCGGCACTCGAGCGCGAGGATCCCCTGACAGGCCGCGGGGCAGAAGCCCTCCGGGTCGAGACGCGCGTCGATCTCCGCCGCCAGCCCGAGCCGCGACAGCCCGGCCGCCGCCAGCAGGATCGCGTCGAAGTCGCCGGCCGCGAGCTTGCGCAGCCGCGTCGGCACGTTGCCCCGCAGCGAGCGGACGTCGAGGCCCGGGTTCTGCCGGCGGGCCAGCGCCGTGCGTCGCAGGCTGGTCGTGCCGAGCCGCGTGCCCGGGGGCAGCTCGGCCAGCGACAGCCCAGGCGCGCCGGGCGAGCCTGCTCGCGCCGCGGCCAGCCGCTCGCGCAGCCCAGGCGCGAGCACCAGCGCGTCCCGCGGGTCCTCGCGCGGCGGCGTGCACACGATCGCCAGGCCCGCCGCCAGGCGCCCCGGGAGGTCCTTCATGCTGTGGACCGCGAGGTCGACCGCGCCCGAGACTAGCTGCTCCTCGATCGCGTTGACGAACAGGCCCTTGCCGCCGATCTGATTGAGCGGTCGGTCCTGGATGCGGTCGCCCTCGGTCGAGATCAACACCAGCTCGATCGCCAGCGCGTCGCCCCAGTGTCGGCGCAGCTCGTCGCGCACATGGTGGGCCTGCCACAGCGCCAGCTCCGAGCCGCGCGTGCCGATCTTGAGGGGGATGTCGAGGTCTGGCTGTTGCATGGTCAAAATGATCGAGCGCTCACGGGACCGGCTCGAGGCTGGCGACTCCCGGGGACTCGACGAGCTCGGCGGTGGCCGGCTCGGCGTCGACCTCGAGCCCGAACAGCCGCGCAACCGCGCCGGCCAGGTCGGGCCCCTCGGCCTCCGCCGCGCCGCTGGCCGCGTGCCGCAGCGCGGTCATCGGTCGGTGCAGCAGCTTCTGGGCGATGCCGTTGGCGAGGGTCTCGACGGCTCGCGCCTGCTCGGGCGTCAGGCCCTGCAGGCGGCCGCGCAGGCGCGCGAGCTCGCCCTCGACGACGTCGCGGCCCTGGGCCTGCAGCGCCTTGATCAGCGGGCCGACGCCGCGCGAGCGCTGCCACGAGATGAACTGCGCGACCTCCTGCTCGACCAGCGCGTTGGCCCGCTCGGCCTCGGCGGAGCGGCCGCGCAGGTTGTCGTGGACGATGCCCTGCAGGTCGTCGATGTTGTAGAGGAACACCTGCTCGAGGCGCGTGACCTCCGGGTCGACGTCGCGGGGCACCGCGATGTCGACGAGGAAGATCGGCGCGCCGCGGCGGGCTCGCATCACCCGCTTGAGCAGCTTGTGGTCGATCACGGGCAGCTGCGAGCCGGTGCTGGTGACGACGATGTCGGCGCGACGCAGCTCGAGCTCGAGCTGGTCCCACGCGGCATGACGGCCGCCGATCTCGGTCGCCAGCGCCTCGCCGCGGGCCGGGCTGCGGTTGACCACCGTGAGCTCGGCGACGCCGCCGGCCTTCAGGTGCAGGCCGGCCTGCTGGGCCATCTCGCCGGCGCCGACCAGCAGCGCGCCGCAGCCGGTGAGCTCGCCGAAGATGCTGCGCGCCAGCTCGACCGCGACCGAGGGCACGCTCGCCGCCCCGCGGGCGATCTCGGTCTCGGTGCGCACCCGCTTGGCCGCGCGAAACGCCGACGACAGGCAGCGGTCGAGCAGGCCGCCGACGGTGCCCTCGCGCTGCGCGAGCTCGAAGGCGTCCTTCACCTGCCCGAGGATCTGCGGCTCGCCGATCACCATGCTCTCGAGGCTCGCCGCGACCCGGAAGATGTGGCTCGCGGCCGCCTGCTCGCCGCGCACGAAGGTGTGCAGCAGCAGATCCGCGAGCGGCACCCCGCGCAGGTTGGCGAGCGACTGCAGCACCCGCTCGCCGCAGCGGGCCCAGCTCGGCGCCGCCGCGTAGACCTCGACCCGGTTGCAGGTCGACACGATCATCACCTCGCCGAGCTCGGCGGTGACCCGCAGGCCCTGCAGCGCGGCCCGCAGCTCATCTGTCCCGAAGGCCAGGCGCTCACGGAGCTCGACCGGGGCGGTCTTGTGGTTGAGGCCGACGGCCAGCAGGTCTGTCATGACCGCACCCCGTACCAAACGATCACCAGCAGCGTGCAGACGAAGGCGACCAGGGTCAGCTGCGCGAGCCGACGGCCGCGCCACCCGAGACCGGCGCGCATCACCAGCACGCCGACGCTGGTCAGCCAGGCCGTGACGGCCATCAGGATCTCGATCCAGCGGGCGCCGATGCTCTCCACGCCGCCGGCGCGGACCGTCCACAGCACGCCGGTGACGATCGCCAGCGTGAAGATCGGCGTGACCAGCAGCACCAGCTGGTAATGCAGGCGCTCGAGCCCCGCCAGCGACATCGACCCCGGTCGCGGCTTCCACTGCCGGGCCCGCAGCCGCCGGTCCATCGCCAGATACAGGCCCGCCACCGCCGCCGCCAGGGTGAAGCCCGCGAGGCCCACGGTCGCGAGGCCGATGTGCGCGGTCGCCAGGCTGTCCGCCGGGGCCGGCAGCGGCTCGTGCACGCTGTTCGCGCCGAACATCACGCTGACCGCGAGGCCGAGCAGCCCGACCGGCGCGAGCACCGCTCCGAGCGCGTGCACCGGCCTCGCCAGGGTCAACACGCAGTAGCCCGCGACGGCGATCAGCGCCCCGAGGCTGGTCGCCAGGAACACCGACTCGAAGGGGTGCTCGCCGCGCATGCACTGGGCGCCGATCGTGCACAGGTGCAAGACCCCGCCGAGCGCGAGCAGCAGGTGCGCGCGCCGCTGTCGGCTCGAGGCCTGCCGCGCGACCTGCGAGCGGCTCGCCGAGTCAGGCTCGTCCGGGTCGAGGCCATACGCGAAACTGGCCGCCCCGTAGGTCAGGGCCGCGAGGATGAAGAGGATGTACATGCGTCAGGATCCGAGAGCCTCAATCTGGCTCACGAGGCGACCCCAGGCCACCCCGTCCAGCGCGAGCTCCGTGCCCCGCGCGTCGACGGCGATCGCCAGATACCCTGGCACGACCGTGTACGCGTAGTCGCCCATCACCACCGAGGACTCGTAGTGATCGGCCCCCATCTGCGCCAGCTCCTGGGCCGTCTTGACCCGCCCGACGACCTCGTTGACGTCGGTCTCGGTGCCGTCGATGCGCTCGAAGAACACCGCAGGATTGATGAAGAGGTCGACGTTGCCGTCCGGCCCCGGCAGGCGCAGGAGGTCGCGCTCGAGGGTGACGCGGCCCGCGTTGAGCCACGAGTCGGCGAGGGTCTGGGCGACGAAGATCCGCGGCATTGCCGGCCCAGGGTAGTCCCAGGAGGCCCCCGGCGACAACACCTTGCGCCGCCCGGGCTCCAGACCCATCATGCCTGCCTGCCGCAGGGGGCGCCCGGAGGCGGATCGCGTGGATCCCGTCCGGGGCGCACGCTCGTCTGCTCCTCATCCTCGCCCTCCAGGCCCTTCCTTCGCCCACTCCCCTGGCGGCCTCGCGCCCTCTTCCCGGAAAAACAGCATGGCATCCGACAAGATCAAGCAATCCTCCGACAGCGAATTCCAGGCCGACGTCCTCGACTCCGATGTCCCGGTCGTGGTCGACTTCTGGGCCACCTGGTGCGGTCCCTGCCGCGCGATGGCGCCCCACCTCGACGCGATCGCCGAGGAGCTCACGGGCAAGGTCCGCATCGTCAAGGTCGACGTCGACAGCAACAATAAGACCGCCATCACCTACGGCATCCAGAGCCTCCCGACCCTCCTCGTCTTCAGGGGCGGCAAGGTCGTCGACAAGATGATCGGCAACCCCGGCACCAAGTCCAAGCTGCAGGCCTTCGTCGAGAAGAGCCTGCCGAAGGCCGCGGGCTGAGCCGCTCGCGCCGCGGGCCCGCGTGACGGGCCCGGCGCTCAGAACTTGATCTTGCGCATCACGAAGCGCGGCAACCAGCGGATGACCCGCATCACCTGCGCCCAGATCCCCGGCACGTAGACCTCGGGCTTGCCCCGGTCGATCGCCGAGAGCACCGCGCGAGCGACCGCCTCGGGCTCGCCCGCGAAGGGCGGCGGCTTCAGACCCGCGGTCATCCCGGTCTTCACGAAGCCCGGCTTGACGCACACGGTCCGCAGCCCCTGGGCGCGAAACTTGTGATCGAGGCCCTCGAGGTAGTGCGACAGCCCGGCCTTCGCCGCCCCGTAGATCACCACCGGCTTGCGCGCGCGCTCTCCGGCGACGCTGCTGAACACGCACAGCGTCCCGCCCCCGCGCGCGAGCAGGCGCCCGCGCGCGTGCTCGCAGAACACCACGGTGTTGGCGAAGTCGACCACCAGCAGCCGCTGCGTCAGCGCCAGGTCGGCCTCGAGCTGCTCCTGCGTGGCGAACAGACCCGCGGTGACGATCACCGTGTCGAAGCCACCGAGCGCTTCATCGGCGGCGTCGAGCGCCGCCGCGAAGCCCCCGGGCTCGCCGAGGTCGCAGCGCGCCTGGCCGATCGTCGCCAGCGCCTGACCGGGGCCGCGGGCCTGCAGGTCGGCGGCGCTGCGGGCGAGCTCCTCCGGGTCGCGGCCGAGCAGGAACAGGGTGTCACCGCGTTCGGCGAGGAGGCGAGCGAGCGCGCGGCCCATGCCCCTGGTGGCCCCGAGAAAGACGACCTTCATGGCTGCTGCCATAGCACGAGCCCTGGGCGATGACTCAGGGCGGGTCGCCGAGGACCCGCACCGACTGGGCCGAGCGGATCGACCTCGCCGGGTCCCAGCGAGCGCGCACGGCCTGAAATTCGGGCACGCGCGGGTCCATGGCGGCGTAGTGCTCGGGGCGGGTGAAGGCGTCCTTGGCGAGGTAGATCCGCCCGCCCTCCGCGATCACCAGCTCGTTGAGCGTGTCGACCAGCTGCTGGGTGTCGTCACGCACCGGGATGTCGAGCGCGATCGAGATCCCCGGGCGCAAGAACGACAACAGCCCCTGCCCCTGGGCGCCGGCGTCCTTGATCACGCAGAGGAACGAGGCGCCGCCGCGCGAGGTCAGCAGCTCGAGGAAGCGCCGCGCCGCGCCCTTGCCGGCGCTGTCCGGCAGTACGCACTGATACTGCGTGAAGCCGCGACGCCCGTAGATCCGGTTCCAGTGGAGGATCGCGTCCAGCGGGTAGAAGAATGCGTCCGGGTGGCGCAGGCCCTCGCGCGCGCGCTGGAAGTGCTTCCAATAATAGAGCGTGTTGAAGGCCCGGACCGTGAAGCGACCGAGCGCCCAGCTCGGGAAGTTGAAGGGCACCGACAGCCGCCGCGTGACCGGCAGCGGCCGCCCGCCCGTCTCCTCCGGGGTCGCCCAGCGCCCACGATCGAGGATCCCGCGGCCCATCCGCTTGCCGCGCGACAGACAGTCGATCCACCCGACCGAGAACGGCCAGTCCTTGCTCGAGCTCTTGAGCGCGTCGATGAACTGATCGACGTCGTCGATGCGCTGGCTCTGCGAGTGGATCCACGGCGAGGGGATCGACTGCGTCTGACACTCGACCTCGAGGATGTGCCCGGTCAGCCCCATGCCGCCGACCGTGGCCCAGAACAGCTCCGGCTCGTGCGCCGGCCCGCAATCGACGATCGAGCCGTCCGCGACCCGCAGCCGCAGCGCGCGCAGGTGCGCCCCGAAGCCGCCATACCAGTGGTGCCCCTTGCCGTGCACGTCGGCCGCGACCATCCCGCCCAGGCTGACGAACTGGGTCCCCGGCGTCGCGCTGATGAAGCGACCGCGGCGCAGGAACAGGCGGTTGAACTCCCACAAGGTGAAGCCGGCCTCGGCCCGCAGCACCCCGCTCGCGGGGTCCCAGGCGAGGATGCGATCGGCCAGGCGGGTCCCGACGACCTCGCGTCGGCTCGGCGGCGGCAGCGAGGAGTCGCCGTAGGAGCGCCCCATGCCGCGCGAGAGCACCGCCCCGCGCGTGATCGCGGCGAGGTCCTCCGATAACAGTTCGTGGCCGGGCACCGGGAGGTTGCCCCAGCCGGCCAGTGTCGGTTCGCGCTCCTTCACGTGGGGCGAGAGTGTAGCCGCCTCGCCGCCCCCTCCGCTATCCTCCCGCCGTGGACCAGCGCCCCAGGATCCTCGTCGTCAGCGGCTCGGCCCGCCAGGACAGCCACGTCCACGAGATCGTTCGCATCGCCGCCGAGACCGCCGAGCGCGCCGGCGCCGAGGTCGAGCTCCTGCGCCTCCATGAACTCGCGCTGCCGGTCATGCGCCACGGCGACGCCGACCAGGACGCCCTGCCGCCCGTCCAGGCCGTGCGCCGCGGCGCCGCGTGGGCCGACGGCTTCATCCTCGTCACCCCCGAGTATCACGGCAGCATGTCGGGCTGCCTCAAGAACTGGTTCGACTTCCTCTACGGCGAGCTCGCCGGCAAGTTCGCCGGCGTGCTCGCCGTCACCGGCGGCGGCGGCGGCGACATGTCGATCACCGCGGTCAAGACCAGCTTCAGCTGGTGCCACGGCTTCACCCTGCCCTACCACGCGGCCGCGCGCGGCGGCGACTTCGGGGCCGACGGCGCGCTCAACAACCCCGGCGTGCGCGACCGCGTCGAGCGCGTCGCCCACGACGTCGTCCGCTACGCGCCGGTCCTGCGCCAGGCCTTCGAGTCGGCCCGGGCGCTGGGCCGGGTCGTCGCCGCCGGCGTCGCCGGCACCCACGCCTGAGGCCCGTCGATGTCCGCCGACTCGATCCGTCTGTTGATCATGACCTGTCCCGAGGACCAGGTGAGCAGGATCCTCGACGCGCTGCTGTCCGAGCGCCTGATCGCCTGCGGCAACGTCGTCGCCGGGGTCGCCGCGCGCTACTGGTGGCAGGGCGCGCAGTGCAGCGACAGCGAGGCGCTGGTCGTGATGGAGACCGCGGCGAGCCGCGCCGACGCGGCGATGCAGCGGATCGTCGCGCTGCACCCCTACGAGATCCCGAAGGTCCTCGCGTTCACGCCGGCCCTCGGACACCCCGACTATGTCGCGTGGGTGCTCGCCGAGACCCGCCCCGCCTGAACGCGGCCCCGCGGCCGCGCCTCGCCTCGCCTCGCGGCCGTCCGGGCCGCCGGACGACGAGCCGCGCGCTCAAGCTGTCGCGGTGCGCCGCGCGAGCTCGAGGATCGCGGCGCGGATCGCCGTGCGGTCGGCGTCGAGGCGCGCGAGCGTGTTGCGGCGCGTCACGAACAGCAGCAGGCCGCGGGCGGCCGCGCCGACCGACGCGAAGCGCTCCCAGAAGCGCAGCGCCGCCGCGCCCGACAGCGGCGCCACCACGAGGCCGACCAGCACACCCACCACCGCGCCGCGCTGCCAGCCGAGGGCGACGCCGAGGGCGATCCAGCTGAGCGGGTACAGCAGCATCGCGGTGAGCAGCTTGATGGTCGCCGGCATGTCCCGATCGCGGCCGGCGATGCGCCGCGCGAGCATGTCGGTGATCCAGTAGGCCGGGAAGTGCAGCGCCGTGCCGAGCAGCGCCAGCGGCAGCATGAACAGCAGGCTCGCGGCGCTGCGCAGGGCGTAGCGCAGGCTGCCGGCGAGGCTGAAGTCTGCGGGGCCGTGGTGCTCCGGGGTCAGGCCGAGGGCCGCGAGGTCGCGCTCGTAGCGAGCGACGAGCGCCTGGATCGCCGCCACGGCAGCGGGGTCGATCGCGCGCAGCTGGTCGTAGCCGGCGATCATGCGCCGGCGCAGATCGAAGCCCTCGGCGAGGCTCCACGGGGACTCGCTGGTGGCGGCGAAGATCCGGCTGACGCGGCCGATCAGCGCGAGGGCCTCGGCCTGATCGGCCTGGAACGTGACCTCGTGCAGGGCAAGCTCGATGCGGCGGGTCAGCGCGCGCACGTCGTCGGCGCTGGCCTCGCCGCGCTCGTCGAGCACGGCGCGCGCGACCTCCAGGGGCGCGCCGTAGACCATCAGGGCGTCGCTGCGAAAGCTGGCCTTGTCGTCGTAATAGAGGCCGGCGGGGATGATCTGCAGGCCGTCGAGGGCGGTGCCGAGGGCGATGCGGGCGGCGCCGGTCTTGAGCGGCTTGAGCCGCGGGTCGCTGTGTGAGGTGCCCTCCGGGAAGATCGCCACCGCCTGGCCGCGCTCGAGCAGCGCCCGGGCCTGGCGGAAGGTCGCCCGGTTGTCGACCTCGCCCTCCTCGTCCTGGCGGCGGTACACCGGGATCGAGTCGACGGCGCGGATGAGCCAGCCGAGCACCGGGGTCTTGAACAGCGGCGCCTTGGCGAGGAACGCCACCGGGCGCGGCGCCAGGCACAGCAGCACGGCCGGGTCGATCAACGCGTTCGGGTGGTTCAGGACGAAGATCACGGGCCCACTGGCGGGCACCTGCTCGGCGCCGACGACCTCGATGCGGCGAAAGAACACCCGCAGCGCCACCCCGAAGACCTGGCGAACCGCCGTGCGCAACATCGCCGGCAGTATACTCGCGCCCATGCGGCCGACGGCGGACGAACTGCGCGAGCACTGGACCCTCGACCCGGCGGTCGTGTTCCTCAATCACGGCTCCTTCGGCGCGTGCCCGCGGGCGGTGCTCGGCGAGCAGGATCGCCTGCGCGCGCAGATCGAGCGTGAGCCGGTGCAGTTCTTCGTGCACGCGCTCGGCCCGCTGCTCGACGCCGCCCGCGCGGAGGTGGCCGCATTCGTCGGCGCGCGACCCGAGGACCTGGTGTTCGTGCGCAACGCGACGGCCGGGGTCAACGCGGTGCTCGGCTCGCTGCGACTCACGGCCGGCGACGAGCTGCTGACCACGGACCACGTCTACAACGCCTGTCACAACGCGCTGCGCCACGCGTGCGCGCGGGCCGGGGCGCGCGTGGTCGTCGCCCCGGTGCCCTTCCCGATCTCGGGGCCCGACGAGGCGATCGCGGCGGTGCTCGCGGAGGTGAGCCCGCGGACGCGACTGGCCTTGATCGATCACGTCACGAGCCCGACGGGGATCGTGCTGCCGGTCGCGGAGATCGTCGCCGCGCTGGCGCAGCGCGGCGTCGAGACCCTGGTCGACGGGGCCCACGCGCCGGGCATGTTGCCGCTCGACCTCGACGCGCTGGGGGCCGCCTATTACACCGGCAACTTCCACAAGTGGGTGTGCGCGCCGAAGGGCGCGGCGATGCTGCACGTGCGCCGCGATCGCCAGGCGGCGCTGCACCCCTCGGTGATCAGCCACGGCTATAACTCGCCGCGCTCGCGGCCGCCGCTGTGGGAGGAGTTCGACTGGACCGGCACCGATGACCCGACGCCCTGGCTGTGCGTGCCGACGGCGCTGCGCTGGCTCGAGCAGCTGGTGCCGGGCGGATGGCCGGCGCTGCGGGCCCGCAATAGCGAGCTGCTGCGCGAGGGTCGTGACATCCTCGCGGCCGCGCTGGGCGTGACGGCGCCGGTCCCCGACGCGATGCTCGGCAACCTCGCGGCGCTGCCGCTGCCGGACGGGGATGTCGCGCCGAGCACGGCGCTCTACGCCGACCCGCTGCAGGTCGCGCTGTTCGAGCGTCACCGCATCGAGGTGCCGGTGCCGCCGTGGCCGGCGCCGCCGCGGCGGCTGATCCGGATCTCGGCGCAGGTCTACAACCGGCGCGAGGACTACGAGGCGCTCGCCCGGGCGCTGCGCCTCGAGCTGCGGCTGTGAGGGCTCCTCACGGGGCGTCGATGATGCGCGGGTTCAGCCATACGCCGCGCGAGCTCTGGATGGCCGCCGCGTCGACGGTGAGCTGCAGGATGAGCTTGACCTCATTCGCCGACATCGGCTTTCCGCTGAGGTCGAGATCGATGTTGACCTTCTGCCCGGGGCTGAGCTGAAACCCCTCCGATGAGTAGACCAATTCGTTCAGGATCTCGATGTAGACCCGCCCGGTGATCTTGTCATTGGGATCCCCGCCCTTCGGGAACGCCAGCTCCGAACGCAGCCGCGGCTGCACCGCGTCCGCCAGGCCCACGAGGTACTGGCCCTCGACGAAGGCCATCGACTCCTGGATCGGAACGACGGTGATCACCTTGTGCGCGACGCCCTCGAACTTATCGGCGAGGGTCACCGAGGGCGGCGGGTCCAGGATCGCCTGGCACTTGATGGGGTTGACGGCCGCGTCGGTCCACGCCGCCTCGGGACACATCGCGTGGAGGTCGTAGAGCACGTTCTCCGGGGGTTCACCGGTGCTGCTGCCCGTGCTCGAGCCCGGGTCGCCCGAGCTCGAGTCCATGGCGCCGGTCGTCGTCGAGGTCGAGGTCGAGGTCGAGTCGAGCGGACCGGTCGTGGAGGTGGACGTCGTCGTGCCCGCGGGCCCGCTGTCGCCCGCGCTGCTGTCCGCGGATCCGGACTCGGCCTGGCTGCTGGCGCCGCTCGTGGTCCCCGCGCCGGTGCTCTCGCTCGCGGCGGCGCCGGCAGTGGCGAGGATAAACCCGGGGTTCTCTCGACTACAGCCGAAGCCGACGACGAGCGTGAACCACACCAAGCCCTGCCCGACCCAACGCACTGCCCCAGCCTAGCGCCGGTGTCGTGGCAGCGCAGCGGTTCTTTACGCGCTCTTGCGCGCATGTGTATCGGCGAGCACCGCGCGCGCGAGCTCACCGCCGCACACGCCGACGGTGCGAGGTGTCGGCGGATCCGTGCCGAGGTTGGCAGGCCCCTCCGCAACAATTGCTTCTCTCGGGCGTGAGGCCTGGCGTAAGTTGCTGAAGTGGCAGCGCGCGCGCTGCTCGAGACGAAAGGTGGCGTGATGCGGAAGACAATGGGCTGGAAGACGGTCGGAACGCTGTGGTTGTCGCTGGTGCTCGGCGTCGTCGGCGGCTGCGACGAGCAGCCGGTCGCGGACGCTGCCGCGGCGGTGGATGAAGTGGCAAGCGCGCGGGAGGGCGAGCTCTGCGCCGGACCCACCGACTGCGGCTGGAACGAGTACTGCTCGACGGGCGTCGGCGCCTGCGGGCGCGAGGGCGTGTGTACGACGGTGCCCGAGTCCTGTGAGCGGACCCGGGACCCGGTGTGCGGCTGCGACGGCGTCAATTACAACAACCCCTGTAACGCGGCGCAGGCGATGCAGAGCATCAACAACATGGGCACCTGCGGGCCGCCGCCCTGTTACAGCAACGCGGACTGCGCGGCGACCAGCTACTGCTCGAAGGCGATCGGCGACTGCGGCGGCGTGGGCACCTGCAAGGCCCGTCCGACGCTGTGCTCCGGGCTGTTCAAGCCGGTGTGCGGCTGCAACAACGCGACCTACGCCAACGCCTGCAAGGCGGGCGCGGTGGGCGTCACGTTGTTCAAGACCGGCGCCTGCTGAGGGGCGGCCCGCGGCGCTCGCACGGCGCCCGTCCGGCGAGCGGACGGGCGCCGCGTCGTCGCGTCATTCGACGACGCGGACCGTGCTGCTCGCGCTGTGGCCGAACAGCTCGGGCGTGTACATCGCCTCGGCGTGGACCGGCGGCAGCTGGAACTCGCCGAGGGTCGTCGCGCGGGCCGTGTAGCTGTAGGTGTAGACGCCGGCCGGGAGGTGGTTGGCGAACAGCAGCATGCGATCGTCGCGCAGCTCGGTGTGGCTGAAGCTCCACCACGGGCGCCAGAACCACCAGCCCTTCTCGGACCACGAGTCGCCGCCGAGGTCGACGCTCTGGTCGACCACGCCGCCGCTGACGTCCTGCAAGGTCGTGCTGAAGCGGGCGTTTTGCCCCTCGAAGCCGGCGGGCAGCGGGTCGTCGAGGACCACGAAGTTGGCGCGGTCGCGGGCGACGAGGGTGAGGTTGACGCGGACCAGCGCGCCGGCCTTGACCTCGTAGCTGCCGTCCGGGAGGCGACGCACCGACGAGGGGTCGGCCTGCTCGCCGCCCTGGGCGAGCGGCTCGTAGCTGCGCGCGACCGTGAAGCCTTGCTGCTCGGCCTTGACCGCCAGATCGGCGGGGGCGTAGCGCAGACCGAGGCGGTAGTAGAGCTTGCCGGGGCCGTCCTTGGCGATCAGGACCTCCTTCGGGTTGTCCGCGAGCAGGCGGGCCATCGGCACGTGCTGCTCGGTGACGGCCATGCTGCGGCCCTTGAAGGTCTGCTCGCCGGCGAAGCTCTGGTCGAGCCAGATGCGTGCGACGTAGTCGGGCACCTCCTTCTCCACGACGGTGAAGTAGCGGCTGGCGGCGAGCAGCGCCCAGGCGTTGGCGTGGGTGGTGCCCCAGCGGCCGCCGGCCTGCGGGTCGCGGTCGTCCATGATCCCGGCCATCACCTTGGGGAGCAGCGGATCCTCGGGCGCGATCTCGAGGATCGACATCAGCGCGACCGCGTCGGTCTGCACGTCGGAGTGCATGAGCAGCTGCAGGCCGTCGCTGTCGGCCTCGTTGACGCGCTCGGCGAAGTGCGCGGTGCGGGCGGTCTCGGTCACGCGGGCGCGGAAGTCCTTGAGCAGCGCCTCGCGCGGGGCCTCGCGCCCGTAGGCGTGGGCGGCGGACATCAGCAGCGCCCGCGAGTACAGCGGGATCTCGTTGCGCTTGGCGTACACGAGGTCGAAGAGCTCCGCGCCGCGGCCCTCGCGGCTGAGCAGCCACAGCGCGAAGGCCCGGCTCGCGTGGTCGTAGTAGCGGCCCCAGGGGGTCGCCTCGCCGTCTCGCACGAAGCCCTCGAGGTAATTCATCGCCCGGGCGATCACCTGCTCGTCGACCTTGAAGCCGGCCTTCTTGCCCTCGAGCAGGGTGAAGGTGGCCCAGGCCGAGAGGTACGGCCAGCTGCGATCCGGCGTGTCCCAGAAGCGAAAGCCGCCGTCGTAGTTCTGCCGCGTGGTCACGCGGGCCAGGCCCTCGACCGCGAGCTGCTGGCGCGCCGCCAGGTCCTTCACCGAGGCGATCGGGAACTGCTCGAGCACCGGACCGAGCACGAAGATCGGCAGCAGGCGGCTGGTGAGCTGCTCGGTGCACTCGTAGCGATAGTCGACGAGGTACTTCACCGCGTCCTCGAGGCCGTTGAGCGCGGTCGAGCTGAGGCTCAGCTCGAGGCCGCCGAAGGCCGCCAGCACGCCCTCGGGGACCTTGAGCGCGCGCAGGACGCTGGTGTCGGTCGCGCCGTAGTCGGCGAAGGCCTGGCGGGTCGCCGGGTACAGCACCGGCAGCGAGACCTCGGTCGCGTCGCGTCCGCCGTTGCTGAGCGCCGCGAATTGCAGGCGCATGGTGCCGACCTTGTCGACGGCCATCGGGAAGCGGACCTCCTGCGACTGGCCGGCGGGGACCTCGATCGGTCGGGTGGTCTCGCCGGACATCACGACGTTGGTGCCGCGGGTGCCGACGACGATCGCCTGCGGCAGGTCGGTCTGGTTGTCGACCATCACCGAGGCCTGGAAGCGGTCGCCGAAGTTGGCGAAGCGCGGCAGCGAGGGCCGCAGCATGATCGGCTTGCGGACCTTGACCTGCGTCTCGGCCGAGCCGAAGTGGTCCGGTCGATCGGGGTCGACGGCGACCGCCATGACGCGGAAGGTCGTCAGGTTCTCCGGCATCGGGATCTCGATCGTCGCCATGCCGGTCGGGCCGACCGCGACCTCGGGGTTGAAGTAGGCCGTCGCCGCGAACAGCGTGCGCAGCGAGATCGGCTGGTTCATCGCCGCGGTCGCGTCGAGCGGCATGGCCTCCTCATCGCTCGCGTCATCCTTCTGGCGTGACTCCTTGCGTTCGGCCATCTCCGGGGCCGGGGCCGCTTGCGGCATCGCGGCCATCGTCGGCATCGCCTCGCCGGAGCCTCCGCCTCCGCGCCCGGTGCCGACCAGGCCGAGGCCGCCGACGCCGAAGCCGTCCGCCATCGCGCCGCCGGGCGCCTTGTTGCCGTTTTTCTTGCGCTTGGCCTTGGGCCCCGCGGCCTCGTCGTCGTCGCGGCG
>Ga0209480_10001844_pt1 | contig 15090 bp, 14 predicted proteins | sample JI61114C2DNA_FD_187501 | JGI IMG/M metagenome (GOLD analysis project Ga0209480, IMG submission 187501) | Wastewater effluent complex algal communities from Wisconsin, to seasonally profile nutrient transformation and Carbon sequestration -... | ecosystem: Engineered > WWTP > Effluent > Algae...
CGGATAAACTGCGCGATGAGGGGAAGGTCTACGCGGTTGGCTGGGCGGATGGATAGGGTCACAAGGGTCAACTATCCCGTCCCTCGTCCTCAAGCCAGCCAATTAAACAGCGCCTCGCGATAATCCACGCGAACATATTTTGCCAATCGTCGTCTCTTTTAAAAGAAAACCATCCTGTATCTGATGCATGAGCGAAGCTACCATGCACCAGTTCGCTGCGCGCAGGGTAAAGCCTTTCGGCCAAAGGGGCGGTTTCGGGGGTTAGTTTCCCATAGCGGTCAATGAAGCGCTTGAAAGCTCTCGTAATGCCATCATCGGCAGGCTGTCCGCAATTCGGACGAGACCTTTCTGATCGGCCTAAAAGGCACTCGATGGCCGCGGCAAAGGACGGGACGCCGATAGTTTCTATTTGGCGATACTGGACGCCCTGTGAAAACCAAAGACAGGCGCGGTGAAAGTTTAACGCCTGCTCGCCATCAAGCGAGCTTATCATATCCAAGTGTTTCGGCAGAGATGCGGGTACAGGCAATTCGTCGTGTTCCATCCAAAAGCGATCGTAATAATCCGTCGCTTCATAGAGGCTGCTGCTGGGGTTTTTGCTATGCGGAAAGTCCTCATGTTGCGCACCGTGGAGGTCTCCAAAGCCGGTCTGCAGTAGATGGTTCTCAATTTGACTGTTACGAAAAAGCAAGGTCCACAATGGTCCTGATGGCAAATGAGCATATCGAACATCGCCCACCAGCAGAAGTGTCAGAGCATTTTGCATCCGATCAAGCGTGCGAGACATCCAAAGGGATTGAAGTGAGTGTGAGCTGCTTTTCTTGATATTGACCTCCATCAGAAATGGAAATGGTGGTCCTAGGTGGGAATCCCTTTTGATCCCGGTTGAGCGGAACATAATTTCACGTTCGTCGAGATCGCTGCCAATCACCGTGTCTGAGGGCGGCGGCCTCAATCGAAGATAACTGCCGAACCAAAATTCCGACTTCAGAGGCAGATTAGCGAACAGATAGCGGGAAAAGACGAGGGTTCCAACATCATCACGCAGTGCCCGCGACGCCCGATCGACCAAAGCATCTTGTTTCGCTTTGCTAAATTTTTGTCCGGTCTTGATGCTCGTTATGCGATTACCTTTGTATCCCAATTCCAAGTAGAACGGTTCTTCGTCGTCTCGCGAGCGGAAAATCTCCGTCCCACTTGCGCTATTGCTCGAACGACTTCCATCGAAATCACTGCCAAGGAGAGCATAAATTTCTTGGTCATCCGACGTTAGTTCACGCAGGCGATCGAGTAGCTTCAAGCGGCCTTGCCGTGCAGCGTATCCATGCTGACGCTTGCCCCTGCTTCAATTTCCGCCGCCTTTGCTTCGACCAGCTTGACGATATGGCTGATCATGTCCGCATCCTCGACATGGTGGTCGGTCACGCCCGACAGATAGACCATATGTTTGCCGTTGCCGCCGCCTGTGATGCCGATGTCGGTTTCGCGCGCTTCACCCGGACCATTAACGACACAACCCAAGACCGAAAGGCTCATCGGTGTCTTGATATGGCCGAGTGCATCTTCCAATTTCTGTACCGTGCGGATCACGTCGAAGCCCTGCCGCGCACAGCTTGGGCAGCTCACAACCCGCACGCCACGTGTCCGCAGGCCAAGTGCTTTCAAAATTTCGTAGCCGACGCGAACTTCCTCTTCGGGTTCCGCCGACAAGCTGACACGGATGGTATCCCCAATTCCGGCCCACAACAAATTGCCCAGACCAATGGAGGATTTAACCGTCCCGCCAATCAGGCCGCCGGCTTCGGTAATCCCCAGATGCAACGGACAGTCGACGGCCTCGGCAAGACCCATATAGGCGGCCACTGCCAGAAATACGTCCGATGCCTTTACAGCGACCTTATATTGGTGAAAGTCCCGGTCTTGCAGCAATTTGATATGGTCGAGCGCGCTTTCGATCAGCGCTTCAGGACAAGGCTCACCATATTTTTCCAGCAGGTCTTTTTCCAGACTGCCTGCATTTACCCCGATGCGGATGGCGCAACCATTCGCCTTGGCCGCATTTACAACCTCGTTTACCCGCTCGGCCGAGCCGATATTTCCAGGATTGATACGCAGGCAGGCCGCACCTGCGTCCGCTGCCTCTAGGGCGCGCTTATAATGGAAATGGATATCGGCAACGATGGGAACATGCGCGGCACGCACAATCTGCTTCAGCGCCGCGGTGCTTTCGACATCCGGGCAGGACACGCGAATAATATCGGCACCTGCATCTTCGCAACGACGGATCTGGTCAATCGTCGCGGCAGCATCGCTGGTCAGCGTGTTGGTCATGGTCTGTACGGTGATGGGAGCATCCCCGCCGACGGGTACATTGCCGACCATGATCTGGCGGGACGAGCGGCGCGCAATATCGCGCCAGGGGCGTATCGAAGACATGGCTTTGCCTATACTAGCCCCATCACAGCAACGCAATCAGGCTTCTCTGGCTTATGCGGAAATGCGTCTCTATAACAATCCACGGGGTCTTAATTGCGGAGCTTAAATATGAAATATTCTCGTACTGCCGCGGTGATTCTGGTTGCGACCACCATCGCTCTTCCCGCCGCTGCGCAAGCGAAGGACGAAGATGCATGGGCAACGGCCAGTGATGTTGGTGCCTATGGTCTGACGGCCGTTGCACTGGGCCTTCCGCTTATAAAGGGCGACGAACAGGGCGCTTTACAAGCCGCAGGTTCAATCGGCGCTGCCCTCCTGGTCACGACCGGACTTAAGGAAACCTTTCCGGAACTGCGTCCCGACGGCAGCGACCGCAAAAGCTTTCCGTCCGGACATACCAGCCGTGCCTTTGCAGCAGCGGCGACGATCTACAACCGCGAAGGTCCCTCTGCCGGTATACCTGCAATGGCCGTCGCAAGTTTCGTAGGGGTTGCCCGTGTTCAAGCGGACAAGCATTTCTGGCACGATGTGCTGGTTGGTGCAGGGATCGGCATGGCTTCGGGATTTCTGATCACCCGGCAACGCAGCGAAAAACAGGCGATGATTGTCCCGTGGGGCGATACCAAAAGTGCCGGTGTCAGCGTAGCTATGCGCTTTTGAATCCGGGCCCATGGAAAAGGACATATGATGCGTGCTTTTTTCAGTTCAATATGGTTGCTGTTGATACTATCTGTCGGCGCACCGCTCGCGGCCCATCCCGGTACGCACACCCATGATCTAAAGGACAAAAAAGTGGCTGACAAAAGCTGGACCCTCGTAATTCATGGCGGCGCGGGCAGCATGACCCGCGGCAAATTAGCTCCTGAACAGGATAGTGCCGCGCGCGCGGGCCTCGCCAAAGCGCTGGAGGCAGGTTCGGCTGTTCTGGAAAAGGGCGGCAGCGCAATGGACGCGGTGAGCGCCGCGATCATGGTGCTGGAGGATGACGAGCATTTTAACGCGGGTCGCGGCGCCGTTTTTACCTATAAGGGCGTGAATGAACTCGACGCGTCCATCATGGACGGCAAAACACTGGGCGCTGGCGCCGTAACCGGTGCGCGCTATACCAAAAATCCGATCCTGCTCGCACGCGCCGTGATGGAGAAAAGTCCGCATGTGATGTTGAGCCGCGAGGGGGCTGATGAATTCAGCCGCGAACAAGGCCTGGAACAGGTGAACCCGGACTATTTCGCGACACCCGAACGCTGGCGCCAGTTGGAAGAGCTGAAGGCGAAGAAATTGGGCTGGTATGATGTCGATTTGAAATATGGAACGGTTGGGGCCGTTGCCGTCGATAGCGAGGGTAATGTGGCCGCCGGGACCTCGACCGGTGGCCTGACCGGCAAGCGCTGGGGACGTATCGGTGATAGTCCGGTCATCGGCGCGGGCAATTATGCCGACAACCGCGCTTGCGGCGTTTCCGCCACGGGGGCCGGCGAATTTTTCATCCGGCTGGGCGTCGCGCATGAAATCTGCGCGCGGATGCGGATGTTAGGTGAAGATGCGAAGACCGCTTCGGATCATGTTATCAAGGAACTTGGTTTATTGGGCGGAACCGGGGGCGTCATCGTCACCGCACCTGATGGAACCGCAACTTTCGCCTTTAACACGCCCGGCATGTATCGCGGGAAGGCGACGAGCAAAGGTGAAAAAGTCGTCGCGATATATGGGGATGAATGAAGGATAGCGCTTCCCTTTTCGGACGAGCACCGCTTTAGCAGCGCATATGAACCGCCTTCTCGCTGCACTATTTGCCCTGATCATTCCTCTCGCCCCAGCACAGGCCTATTGGGAATATGGGCATGAAACTGTGGCCCAAATCGCCGAAACCAATATGCCGGCAAAAACCCGTGGCGCAGTGCAGCGCCTGCTGCGTGCCGCGCCTTTATTAGGGACGCCCCAATGTCCCTTGCGCACTATGAAAGATGTGAGCGTTTGGGCAGACTGTATCAAGGGTGACCGGATGCGGTGGGGCTATACCAACAGCTGGCATTACCAGAATGTCGATATCTGCAAGCCGTTCGACCTCAAAAGTGCATGTGCGGATGGCAACTGCGTTTCGGCTCAGATCGACCGCAATGTTGCTCTTCTCAAAAACAGGACTTTACCTGCCCATATTCGTTTGGAGGCGCTTGCTTTTCTTGTTCATTTTGTCGGCGATCTGCACCAGCCGTTGCATGCCGGGGACCATGAGGACCGGGGCGGCAATGACCTGAAGGCCCGCTATGGCGTCATGCCAGGCTATAATCTTCATTCGGTGTGGGATGGCTTGCTCGCCGACCGCGCCCTCTCCGCCGCACCTGCCATCGTTCGGCGCTTCTCTGCCGATGAAAAAGCATCGATGGCGGCGGGCACAACGCGGGACTGGAGCATGGAAAATTGGGCTATATCACGCGACATAGCCTATCGGCGGGCGGTCGATGGCGATCCTTGTGGTCCAAAGCCGCAGGGACCGGTTACAATAGACGAGGCCGATGTGACGGCATCGCGCGCGGCGTTGCGCCTGCAGGCCGAACGGGGCGGAATACGTCTGGCGCGGTTGCTTGAAGAAGCTTTGTCCTGACCCAGGCGATCACGGACGCCAAGCCTCAAAATGGGTAGCAGGCTTTGCATCGCGTGTGGTGACCAGATAGTCGAACCCATTCAAGATAAATCGCGCCATCTCCGGCAAGTCGCGCTTCTGTTTTCCCGATAGGCGAAGGCGGATCGCCGTCATAGGAATGACTACATGACCTGTTGGTGGCAGGCCATCCACTGAAATCCCCGCCGCTGTTAAGAGAGCGCCTATACCTTCGTCCTCATATGGCTTGACCGCTGTCACGCGTGTTTCCGACGGGGCGATGGACCGGACAGAACCTGCAATCGGAATGAAGACGATATGGAGCGACTTTTTCCCATTTGCAGCGGCAAGACCCGGCAATAGCGATCCCAGATCATATATCCCGACCGGCGTGGTTCCGCGACCTAGATGATAGGCGCCCATTTTCAAAAGAACCTTGGGCGCGCGACCTGCCTTTCGATAATTTTCCAGAAAATATCCCTGCATCAAGGCGCTGCGGGACTCGTTTGATGCCGCATAGGAACCACTGTTGTTCAATTGGTATATCTTGGCACTGACCGCAAACGCTTCGATCAGTTTGAGCGCCTCAGGATCGTCGGCAAAGGTCTTGGAGAGGTCTGCAAAATCCTCTGTTTTCGCCTTTGCCAGCCAGGCATTGTCGAATTCGAGTTTGGAAAGCGCAATCCGGTCAGCTTCCGTAATGCCCATCAATTTGCTGCGTGCGGCCTTGTCGTGCGTTCGGGTGGCAAGCCCTTCCAAGAGGATCATCGGCGCGCCCATAAATTCCTGATCAATGCCCCACAGGCGCGATGTACCTTCGGCGTCGAAAAATCCGGCAGCGAGAGTTGCGTCTTCAACATTGCTGGTAAAAGGCATGGCAAGGCCTTTGCCCCTCAACCCGGCGGCTACAATTTTGAGTCCGGCCAATGTGCTGTTGCCCGAAAAGTGGCGGTGCAGCCAGTCGGCGCTAAGAGGTCCTATTTCCGCCGCATGATATACCGGCATGCCCAAACGCTGCATGTCGGCGGCCAATGCCTGTGCCAGCATCGGCGAATCGGCAAAGCCATGGTCTTCGCCCAAAGCCACAAATTGGGCGTCGACGAGTTCGGCCTTTATCCGTTCGCCACCCGGTCCGGAAACGCCGCTTTGCGCAAAAGACAGAGGTAAGACCTCCACCGTAGGAATTGCCGCATCCGGCTCTGTCGCCGATAAAGGAGCTATCCCAAGGAGCAGCGCGCCCATCGCACCTAGTGCGCTCTTTATCACATTATCTCTCCTCTCTGTATCGAGTTGTGTATTATACATATAATACAGCAGATCACAACATGGATAAAAAAGCTGTGCCGTGAAGGCGAAAGCGGTTTAACTGGCATCTGATTCATCAGGCTGGGCGGGCCGCAAATCGTCCATTGCGAAGGACACCGCATGAGCTGGGAAAAAGAAGTCGAAGATATCCGCCGTCGGGAGGCATTGGCCGAGAATATGGGCGGCATGGAGAAGGTGGCGCGCCAGCATGGGCAGGGGAAGCTCGACGCGCGCGAACGGATCCGGAGGCTGCTCGATACCGACAGCTTTCGCGAGATCGGCAAGATTGCCGGACGGGGCAGCTATGATGATACAGGCGAACTGACCGACTTTGCCGCCTCCAACTTCATCTTCGGACGAGGGCGGATAGACGGACGGCCTGTAGTCGCAACCGCCGACGACTTCACTGTCCGCGGCGGGGCGGCGGATGCGGCATTGCACCGCAAATTCGTGCAGGCAGAAAAAATGGCGCACGAGATGCGCCTGCCCCTGATCCGTATGATCGACGGAACCGGAGGTGGAGGGTCGGTCAAAAGCCTCGAGGATATGGGTTTCACCTATGTGCCCGTCACGCCGGGGTGGGAGGATATTGTCACCAATCTGGAAACCGTTCCTGTCGTCGCGCTGGCGCTTGGTCCCACAGCCGGCATGGGCGCCGCGCGCACGGTTGCCAGCCACTATTCGATCATGGTCAAAGGCTTGTCCCAATTGTTCGCCGCCGGACCGGTAGTCGCAGCCCAGATCGGCGAAGCGCTCTCGAAGGAGGAGTTGGGCGGCTCTGAGATCCATACCCGCAATGGGGTCGTCGACGAGGAAGTGGCGAGCGAGGATGAAGCCTTCGCCGTTGCCCGCCGCTTTCTATCCTATCTGCCGCCGTCAGTCGATCGGCTAGCCGAGCGGACGGTCAGCTCCGACCCGGTAGAACGGCGCGAAGAGAAATTGCTATCTATCGTCCCGCGCGATGAAAAGCAGGTCTATTCCATGCGCGCGGTCATGAACGCAGTGTTCGATCAGCACAGCGTCTTTGAAATGGGCAAACGCTGGGGCCGCGCAGCGATCACCGCCTTCGCCCGGCTCGACGGATGGCCGGTCGCCGTGCTCGCATCCGATCCGACATATCTTGGCGGCTCTTGGGAGGCGCTGACGAGCCAGAAGGTGAAGCGCTTCGTCGAACTCGCTGAACGGTTTCGCCTGCCGGTTGTCCATCTGGTCGACAATCCCGGTTTCATGATCGGGCTGGAGGCCGAACGGACAGGCACGATCCGCTACGGCGTTGAAGCAATGAACGCGGTCTACAAGGCGAGGATACCCTGGGCATCGGTCATCATCCGCCGCGCCTATGGTATTGCAGGGAGCGCGATGTCGAACGGGGAGCGTTTCCAGTACCGCTTTGCCTGGCCATCAGGCGATTGGGGAAGCCTACCCATCGCGGGCGGACTGGAGGCGGCGTATAAGTCCGAAATAGCCGCATCTGCGGACCCTGCCGCCAAGCTTGCGGAGATCAAGGCGCGGCTGGACGCTGTGACGTCCCCCTTCCGCACTGCGGAGAAATTCAATGTCGAGGATATCATCGATCCACGCGACACCCGGCCCCTATTGTGCGAATTTGCCGATTTGGCATGGCGACGATTAGGGGCATGATGACCTAAATCGCAAGGTCAATCCTTGCCATTACGCCATTTCCAGCCACCCTCGGTGCGGGCGGCATATATTGGCATTGGTCCAAGCGCGACCACCAGGACCAAAGGTAACATGACAAGCGGACGTTCCGCCAGAAATAGCGAAATACCCAATAAGACCGCCATATGGGAAAGCAGCAAAACCCATCCCTGCCATTTGAACGGAAGCCCCGCACCGTAACCAAAACGCTTGGCCCGGAACCATGGGCCTTCTTCCATGAAATGATGCAGCATTTTCTTCAGCCTTTCATCCAAATCCGTCCTCTTGGGTGCAAATTGCCACCCGCCAGACCCAAGCTAGCTTGAGCCCACTTCCTTCGGCGGGCGCCCGCGCTTGGGCGCTTCGCTAACCCCGACCTTGACCCCGCGCCGGGCCAGCGCCTCTCGCAGAAGCACCTCTATTTCGGCGTTGGCGCTCCGGAAATCGGCCGCCGCCGTCCGCTCGACCGCCGCGAAAAGCGCGGGGTCGATGCGAAGCGGAAAGGCCTTTTTCGGAGGAGCGCCCAAGCCGTTATCCTTAGCTGTACAGCGTGCCGGTATTTACGACCGGCTGCGTGTCGCGTTCACCGCACAGCACGACCATCAGGTTGGACACCATCGCTGCCCGCCGCTCATCATCCAGTTCGACCACATTTTTGGCCGACAGCATTTCCAGCGCCATTTCGACCATGCCGACTGCACCTTCGACCAAAGTCTTGCGCGCGGCCACGACGGCTTCGGCCTGTTGACGGCGCAACATGGCCCCGGCGATTTCTTGCGCATAAGCAAGATGTGTGAAGCCGCACTCGTCGACGGTAATACCCGCCACCGCCAGCCGCGCCATCAACTCGGCGCGCAGTTCGGCTCCGACCTGATCATGATTGCCGCGCAAGGTGACCTCCTGATGGGTGAAATCATCATAAGGGTAACGCGCGCCTATGGTCCGCACCGCAGCTTCGATCTGCGCCAGAACGAAAGCTTTATAATCATCAACATCGAACAGCGCCTGCGCCGTGTCGGTCACACGCCAGACAACTTGCGCAGCCATCTCGATCGGGTTGCCGCGCAGATCATTGACCTTGATCTTCTCCGAAATCAGGTTGTTTGCGCGCAGCGAGATTTTCGCCTTACCCATCCATGGCCAGACCCAGCGGAGACCTTCATTACGGTCGGTCCCTTTATAGGCACCGAACAAGGTAATCGCGACGCCTTGGTTAGGCTGGATCATATAAAAGCCAGCCGAAAGCAGAAAGAACAGGAATAGCGACCCTATGAGTCCCATGAAGTCGGTCGCTGCCGCGTTGTCACCGCCTTCGATGACCCCGACCATGGACACAATGGCATAGCCCAGAAAGGCGAGCATCAGCAAAAGTGCGAGATAGCCGCTAAATCCGCCAGCGCGCGCTTCGCGGCTAGCGTTCAAAGTTGTAACCGGTTCCGTCATTAAAACCTCCCATTAAATATGATATCATATTTATATCATTTCACAGGAGTCGCAAGCAAAATCGGAATCCAGTTATTCAACTGATTGCGAGGACACTGGTCAGAATGATCCGCACCAATTCTGCATGGCCCCGCGCTCCAGTTTTGGCATATATTTTTTTCGAATAGTTGCGCGCCGTTTCGACCGTAAGGCCCAGCGCGTCGGCTGCCTCGGATATGCTGGTCGCTTGGGCCAGCATCCAAGCGAGCCGCGCTTCGCTTGGCAAAAGTCCGAACAGATCGACAAGCTGGTCGCATCGATCAGCCTGTGAGCGGCGGTCTCCGCTGATATAGACAATCGCAACAGGCGTCCTGCTGCCGGCAAAGTTGGGACTTTGATGTGGTGTGACCAGCATTTCGACCCATGGGTCCTTGCTGAGATTAAATGCCTGTGGCCGAGCGTCACTATTGGCGGCGAAACTTTTCACCAATGCAGTCAGAGCCCGGTCTATGGCAGGAGAAGCGGGAACCAGCCGGTCATAACGGCCGCGGCGGAGAGCGCCGCCCCATTGAAACAGCTGATCCAGATTGTCGGTCGCATCTATGACATGACATCCGGCATCCAGCGACAGCCATCCCATCTTCAGCCGGTCAAAAGCCTGGCCCGTGATGGAAGAGCGGAATCGTTCACGTTCAAGTGCCGCATGGCTGCGCAGGGCAATTTGCAGATGTGGTGCCAAGGCAGTCAGCAATGCACTGGTGGCTGAACCGATATTTTTTCCGCCCGAACACAAGAGCCACAGGTCCAGTCCACCGGGCTCCGTGACCCGGATGGCACGCAGTTGTTTGAAAGGTTCTGGGTTGTTGGCAAGCGGGGGGATATCAACCCGCCTTGTTTCAGCAAGTTCCAGCAACTCGTCCTGCGCATAGACGCGATTGGGGCGCATCGACCGAAACGCAATGACATCCCCGATTCGCCGGCCTCCTTCCGGCAACATGCTTTCTTCGAGCACTATCGCGTTACCCGCCGACAGTTCGATGATGCGCTCCTCGTCGGAAGGCTGAAAGAGCAGTTTGACAGTATCAGAGCCGGTTTTGGCAAGTAACTTGTTAAGAAATCCACGCCATAGGGGCGTTTCGAACATCCCTTCATAAAGCGATTGCAACAGGCTGTCATCGTCGGTGCGCATCGCTGCACTATATCCTCCCATATGGGAGGTTCAAGTCGCGTTTTTGACGGGCAAGTGATTCGACAACAGATTAAGGAGCTAACGTAGCGATGGCGCGCATATTGACCCATTTGGAACGACTGGAAGCCGAGAGCATTCACATCATGCGCGAGGTAGTCGCTGAGTCCGAACGGCCCGTAATGCTCTATTCGGTCGGCAAGGACAGTGCGGTCATGCTGCATCTTGCGCGCAAGGCGTTTTACCCATCGCCGCCGCCCTTTCCGCTGCTGCACGTCGATACCACCTGGAAATTTCAGGATATGTACAAGCTGCGCGACCAGATGGCCAAAGAGAGCGGCATGGAACTGCTCGTGTATCAAAATCAGGAAGCCATGGACCGGGGCATTAACCCGTTCGATCACGGCCCGCTGCACACCGATATGTGGAAGACAGAAGGCCTGAAATTGGCACTCGACCATTATGGTTTCGACGCTGCCTTTGGTGGCGCGCGGCGTGACGAGGAAAAGAGCCGCGCCAAGGAACGCATTTTCTCGTTCCGCACGGCTACCCATGGCTGGGACCCCAAGAACCAGCGGCCCGAATTGTGGAATCTCTACAATGCCCGCAAGACCAAGGGCGAAAGCATCCGGATTTTCCCGATCTCCAACTGGACCGAGCTGGACATCTGGCAATATATTCATTTGAACGACATACCCATTGTTCCGCTCTATTTCAGCGCGAAGCGGCCTACTTATGAATATCAGGGCCAGTTGTTCATGGCCGACGATATCGAGCGCCTGGAACGTGTGATGGGCAAGCGTCCCGAAATCACCGAGCGTTCGATCCGTTTCCGCACTTTGGGTTGCTTCCCTTTGACCGGTGCGGTCGAGAGTGATGCAAAGACCTTGCCCGAGGTCATTCAGGAAATGCTGTTGACCACCACGTCCGAACGTCAGGGCCGAGTCATCGACAAGGATGGCGGCGACGCCAGCATGGAAAAGAAAAAGCAGGAAGGTTATTTCTGATGTCGGAAGCAGATACCATCTACAAGACCGACGCCCTTATCGCCGAGGATATCGACGCTTATCTCGAAACGCACCAGCATAAAAGCCTACTGCGCTTCATCACCTGCGGCAGTGTCGACGACGGCAAATCAACCCTGATCGGGCGGTTGCTTTATGATTCCAAGATGATCTTTGAAGATCAGTTGGAAGCGTTGCAGGCCGACAGCAAGCGTGTCGGCACCCAGGGCCAGGAAATCGATTTTGCATTGCTGGTCGATGGCCTCGCCGCCGAGCGCGAGCAAGGCATCACCATCGACGTCGCCTATCGCTTCTTTGCCACCGAAAAGCGCAAATTCATCGTCGCCGATTGTCCGGGCCATGAACAATATACTCGGAACATGGTGACCGGTGCTTCCACCGCGGACCTCGCGATCCTTTTGGTTGATGCACGCAAGGGCGTTATCGTCCAGACGCGGCGCCATGCCTATCTGGCGCACCTGATCGGTGTGAAAAACATCGTTCTGGCGGTCAACAAGATGGACCTGATCGGCTATGATCAGGAACGCTATAATTCCATTTGCGACGACTTCCGCGCCTTCGTGCGCGAGGCCGGCATCAGCGAGAATTTCACCTGCATTCCCATTTCCGGTCTTGCCGGCGACAATATCACATCGCGCTCTGCCAACACGCCCTGGTATAGCGGCGATACATTGATGGAGCATTTGGAAACCGTCGAGCTCAACAATACCGACGACCAAAGCAAGGCCTTCCGCCTTCCCGTCCAATGGGTAAACCGTCCCAATCTCGACTTCCGTGGCTTTTCGGGCCTGATTTCGACCGGCTCGGTAAAGCCGGGCGACGCCATTCGCGTGTTGCCGTCGGGCAAAACTTCGACCGTCACCAAAATCGTGACGCTGGAAGGCGAACTGGAAGAAGCTGTCGCCGGACAGTCCGTTACCATTTGCTTTGCGGACGAAGTTGACTGTTCGCGCGGCAATGTGATTGCCACGGCTGACAATCCGCCCGAAGTATCCGACCAATTTGAAACCACCATCGTCTGGATGGATGACGATCCCTTGCATGTCGGACGTTCTTATTGGCTGAAGCTTGGAACGCAGATGGTTTCTGCAACGGTGCAGCAGCCCAAATATACTGTCAATGTGAACACGATGGAGCATCTGGCGGCAAAGACGCTCGAACTGAACGCCATCGGGGTTGCCGAGCTTGCCACCGACAAGCCCATCGTTTTTGAACCCTATACCGACAGCCGCGCTTTGGGCGGGTTCATCCTGATCGACAAGATCACCAACCGCACGGTGGGTGCAGGCATGCTGCACTTCAGTTTGCGCCGCGCGCAGAATGTGCACTGGCAAGCGACTGACATCGGCCGTGAGGAACATGCCAATCTGAAGAACCAGAAGCCCCGTGTTCTCTGGTTCACCGGTTTGTCGGGTTCAGGCAAATCGACCATTGCCAATGAAGTTGAAAAACGCCTGAACCTGATGAACCGCCACACCTTCCTGCTGGACGGTGACAATGTGCGCCACGGCCTGAACAAGGATCTGGGTTTCACCGAAGCTGACCGGATTGAAAACATCCGGCGCGTTGGCGAAGTCGCGAAGCTGATGACGGACGCGGGACTTATTGTCCTGACCGCTTTCATTTCGCCCTTCCGTGCCGAACGCGACATGGTCCGCGCCATGATGCCCGAAGGCGAGTTTGTCGAAATCTTCGTCGATACGCCGCTTGAGGTTGCCGAAGAACGTGACGTGAAAGGCCTCTACAAAAAGGCGCGAAGCGGGGCGTTGAAGAATTTCACGGGTATCGACAGCCCCTATGAGGCACCGTTCAATCCCGAAATTCGCGTCAACACGGTCGAGATGACAGCGGCAGATGCTGCTGAACATATCATCCGTCTCCTGATGCCCCTGAAGTGAGGATGGAGATGAACGACAGCGAATTAGCAGCGCATCTGGCAGATGTAGCAGGACGATTGTTACTGGAGGTGCGGGCATCTGGCCTGCTCAGCCTGAAGGCATTGGGGAAGGCTGGCGACCAGACCGCGAACCAGTTCCTGTGCCACGCGCTACGCGAACAGCGGCCCGATGACGGTTTGTTATCCGAAGAAGAAAAGGATAATGCCGAACGCCTGTCCAAATCCCGCGTGTGGATCATCGATCCCGTCGATGGCACACGTGAATATGGGGAAGAACGAACGGATTGGGCCGTGCATGTCGCGCTTGCCATCGACGGGGTTCCAACCATCGGCGCGGTTGCGTTGCCCGGACTTGATCTTGTGCTTCGGACAGACCAGCCACAGCCTTTGCCACCCGCCGCTGAAAAGCCCCGGATGCTGGTTAGCCGTACCCGGCCTGCTGCAGAAGCCGTGGCGGTTGCCGAGAAAATCGGAGCCGAGCTTGTCCCCATGGGCAGCGCAGGCGCGAAGGCAATGGCAGTTGTCCGCGGGGAGGCGGAAATTTATCTGCACACCGGCGGCCAATATGAATGGGACAGCTGTGCGCCCGCAGCCGTTGCCGCTGCTTATGGGCTGCACATCAGCCGGGTCGACGGTAGTCCGCTGGTCTACAACCAAGCTGATGTCTATATGCCCGATCTGCTGATTTGCCGCCCCGAATGGGCCGAACCTGTGCTGGGGCTGGTCCGCGACGCCATTTAAATCGGTTTGTCACATCATCGTAAAGTTGCTACCCAGCCAATATGAGCGATTGTGCGCAATGTGTTGTACGTAACCGGGCCATTTGTTCGGGGTTGAGCCCCGATGAACTTTTGGCTCTAGGCCAAAAAGGCCGCAAGCAGACCGTAAAGCGGGGGCAGACGCTTGTTTGGGAGGGAGATGACTCGCTCGTTGTAGCAAATGTCATTTCCGGTGTTCTTAAACTCAGCGTTTCGACCGCAGACGGCCGTGAACAGATTGTCGGTATCGTTTTTCCATCCGATTTCATCGGCCGGCCATTCGGCAAGGAAAGCCCCTACAGCGTAACCGCGCTGAGCGACGCCGAAGTGTGCGTCTTCCACCGTTCTACATTCGACCAGTTCGCGCGCGAGCATCCCGAATTGCAGCATAAGCTACTCCAGCGCACGCTGATCGAATTGGACGATGCGCGGCAATGGATGATGCTGCTGGGTAAGAAAACCGCCGAAGAACGCATCGCCACATTGCTCCTCCGCATATCCGAACGGCTGAGCGCGGACGGGTGCACCGGACCTTTGCTCAATCTGGACGAATTCGAACTGCCGATGGACCGCCAGCAGATGGCCGACATACTCGGCCTTACCATCGAAACGGTCAGCCGCCAGTTGACGCGTATCAAGTCCAGCGGCGTAATCGCGCTCCCCGACCGGCGGCGGGTCGTGATCCATGACCGTCAGGCATTGCTGGATCTCGCGGAAGCCGCATAAATCCTATCTTTGCCTTTCTTGACCTAGGTCAATGATCGGACTTCCCAAATAGACCATCGCAAACCCGAGCCGCACAT
>Ga0209480_10001846_pt1 | contig 15086 bp, 13 predicted proteins | sample JI61114C2DNA_FD_187501 | JGI IMG/M metagenome (GOLD analysis project Ga0209480, IMG submission 187501) | Wastewater effluent complex algal communities from Wisconsin, to seasonally profile nutrient transformation and Carbon sequestration -... | ecosystem: Engineered > WWTP > Effluent > Algae...
TAAGAATTCAATTCAAATCGTCACGCTCTAAAATGAGACTTAAAATACAGATTTACAATAATTTCAAAGAACTTTTTTTAATCTTTAGTGGACACTAGTGAGATTACATAATTAAAAATAATCGAGAAAGAATTGATTTTTGGTATTTATATCCAATTATCATTCACTTATTTACCTTGATAGGGCTTTTTTTTGCTATAATTTTCATTACAAAACCAATGTTTTTCAAGCTGTTTTTTATTGGTATTTCATATTTTTTATTGATTTTAGCTGTTTTTTTTCATCTTAAAAACCTTCTACATAGAACTACTTATAATATATACATAAATAATTCTAAACAATCTACGGAAAGTATTATTGCAGAAATTTCAATTGATTTTTCACTTAAAATAAAAAAAACAGACGAAAATATTTACACAATGACTTATTTTATGCCTTCAAAATATTATTTATTTAAAAGAGAAAAAAAGGTTACTATTATAACCATTAATAATATTATTTTATTAAATATTGCTTTTTCTGACAAATCAGTTTTGCTGAGTTTTAAAGATAATCAAGCTATAAAAATAATAAATGCTATCGAAAGAAAGGTTGAAAGTGATGAAGTTAGGGGGAATTTTAAAATTATAAATCCTTTTAATGGATATATCAAAAATTAACTTCAATCTTTGTGATGAAAAAAAATATTTTAGCTTTTATTGTATTATCCATTCTTACGTTATTTATTAACATCATTTTCAAAAATCAACTAAACATAAATCATTTATTACAAAATACATTATCGTTACAATTAACAGATCGACAAATTGAAAATTATTTTGAACTTCAAAAAAATTGGCAGTGGATTTCTTACTCAATCATCCCTTTATTTTTATTATTGAAAAGTGTTTTTATTGCTACCGTACTTTATATTGGGACATTCTTTTTTAGCAAAAACAATATCACTTTCAAAAATATTTTGAACTGCGTTATTCAAGCCGAGTTTGTTTTTTTGTTAGTTCCTGTTTTAAAAATAATTTGGTTTTATTTTTTCCAAACCAATTATACTCTTGAAGACATTCAGTATTTCTATCCCATATCTGCTTTAAACATCACGGGTTATCAGGGTTTAGATCCTTGGCTCATTTATCCGCTGCAAGTGCTCAATCTTTTTGAGCTGGCTTATATTATTTATTTGTCTTATCAAATCGGGCAATTAACCCAGACCAATACCGATAATGGTCTTAAAATAGTAGGTTATAGTTATGTTCCTGCCTTGTTTTTATGGGTTACGGTGGTTATGTTTTTTACTCTAAATTACAGTTAATTTGCCACAATTTTGTCATTCCGTTTTAGAGGAATAACAATAGAGAACTATACGGTATGAGATTCTTCCTTCGTCAGAATGACAAAAAAAACAAACAATGAAAAAAATTCTAAAAATAATAATTCCAATTCTTTTTATGAGTGCTTTGGGTTATTTTGGGGTTCAAATTTATACCAAAATACAACACAAAAAAGAAGTTGCCGAAAACATAAAAACCATCCCAAAATTTGAATATCAAAATATAAAAGGCGGTGTTTTTTCTAATGCCAATTTGAAAAAAGATACTCCCACGCTTTTTGTTTATTTCAATTCAGAATGTGAGTTTTGCAATGAAGAAGCCCAAATGATTAACGCAAATATACAGCAGTTGTCATCCTTTCAATTGGTTTTTATATCTTTTGAAAAACCAGCCTTAATCAAAGCCTTTGCTGCCAAACACCAATTCAATTCCTATGATAACGTTACTTTTTTATCTGATTCAAAAGTTAGTTTCGCTACTACATTTGATGTTAAATCTTTGCCTTGTTTAGTGCTGTATGACAAAAACCAAAAGCTAATTGAAAAAATAAAAGGACAGACGAAGGTGGATGTGCTAATAAAAAAATTAGAAATTACAAATTAAGAATGTTATGCAATAGTGAGATTGCTTCGTTCCTCGCAATGACAAATAACAAAATGAATTTAAAACATATCGAAAAAACGCATACGCTACAATTAGACCAATCCGATTGTGGCGTTGCTTGTTTAATGAGTATCATACAGCTTTATGGAGGTGTAAACTCCATTGAGAAACTTCGGGAATGGAGTGGCACGAGCAAACAAGGAACAACTATGCTCGGTTTGTATCAAGTTGCCAACAAAATAGGTTTTACCGCCGAAGGCTGTGAAGCTGACATTTGGGCACTAATTGACCATAAACAACCCGTGATTTTGCACGTTGTTATCGAAAATAAATTACAACATTATGTTGTCTGCTACAATTATGACGCAACAAAAGGTTTCTTGATTGGTGATCCTGGAAAAGGAATCTACTATTTAACGACTGATGCGTTAGACAAAATTTGGATTTCCAAAAGTTGTTTGACACTAGAACCCAATGAACATTTTATAAAAGCCACAGTAGCAAAAAACGCTCAAAGAAAATGGTTTGTCAATCTATTACAAGAAGATTATAAATTGCTTTGGATTTCGGTTTTGTTGGGGATTTTTGTGGCGAGTTTGGGTATGGCGATGTCTTTATTCTCCCAGAAATTAATCGATAACATTCTGCCTTCGCATAATATGAATAAGTTGGTTTCGGGCATTGCTTTATTGGGTGTTTTGCTTTTGGCACGTGTTGGCTTAGCTGTTTTAAGAGAGTTTTTCTTGTTGCAACAATCCAAAGATTTCAACAATCGCATCAACAATCAGTTCTTTGATTCGTTGCTACACATCCCAAAACCTTTTTTTGACACCCGAAAAATAGGCGAATTGGTCGCTCGATTGAATGACACACAACGTGTACAAAGCGTGATCAAAATGCTAGCCAGCAACTTGATCATCGACATTTTAGTTGCGATTATATCTTTGGTTTTTCTGTTTGGATATTCTTGGAAATTAGGACTTATTACGCTATTGAGTTTACCGATTTACTTTTATATCATTTACAGAAGCAATACGAAAATCATCAATTCTCAAAAAGAAGTGATGCAGTCTTATGCGTTTAACGAAAGTAATTATATCAACACCATTCAAGGGATTGCCACGATTAAAAACGACAATAAACAAGCTGTGTTCAGTAAAACCAATGAGCTTGTTTTTGCCAATTTTCAAGACAAAATATTTAGTTTGGGGAAAATTAAAATCACTTTATCTTGGCAATCTGGTTTGGCGAGCGTGTTTTTCTTGATTGGCGTTTTAATTTATACTTCTATTCAGGTTTTTAACAAGGAAATAAGGCTTGGTGAATTAATGGCTATTCTTGGTATTGTGGGTTCTTTGTTGCCCTCTATTGCGAACTTGGCTTTGATTGCTATTCCTATCAACGAAGCCAAAATTGCTTTTAACAGAATGTATGAGTTTGCGGCTATTGAAAAGGAAAAAGAAGAAGGATTCCCTTTAACAGCCATAAATTCGATTGCAATTAAAAACCTTTCCTTCCGATTTGCAGGAAGAAGCGAGTTGTTTAGCAACCTCAACCTCAATATAGAAAAAGGAAAATTTACCGCAATTGTTGGCGAAAGCGGCAGCGGAAAAAGCACATTGGGTCAAATTCTACAACGCTTTTATACTTTTGAGAATGGAAACATTATCATTAACAATCAATACCAACTTTCTGAAATTGAGTTGAAAAGCTACCGTAACTTGATTGGCGTTATTCCTCAAGAAATTACCATTTTCAACGGAAATGTAATTGATAATATTTTGTTAGGTCAAACTGACACTCCCGAAAATATAGTAGCTTTTTTGACTGAATATGGTTTTGACACCTACTTTAATCAATTACCACAAGGCTTGGCGACTATTTTGGGTGAAGAAGGTATTAATTTATCTGGTGGTCAAAAACAAATTATTGCTTTGGCAAGAGTACTTTATAAAAAGCCACAGTTTTTAATTCTTGACGAAGCAACCGCTGCTATGGACAGAAACACCGAAAATTTCTCGATGGGTTTATTTGAAAAAATCAAAGCAAATTGTGCGATTTTCTTTATTTCGCACCGTTTAAATGCTTTGAAAAAAATTGCAGATGTCATTTATGTTTTAGACAACAAAACCATCAGTAATTCAGGAAATCATAACGAATTAATGAAAAGCACCAATTTTTATAGTGACTATTGGAGCAGTTTCTAAAATAATTTTTTGAAATTATGAAGGATTTTGCTGTATGCAAAAATCTGCTCCCGAAGCTTCCGGGACTGAAATGCTTTGTCAGTTCTCTTTCGCTTGGATCTGCCAATTGGATCTGAAAACTGTAAACTGGGACTGAATACTAAATACTGACCACTGAATACTAATCCTTCACTTCTTTAATCGCAGTTTTCTCAATCCAACCTTCGGTTCCGTCAGTCAATTGAATTTTTTTCCAACTGTCCAATGTCTCCAAAACAAAAACTTTAGTTCCTTCGTGAAGGGTAAAAACAGTATTACTGGCGCTTTGTGGCTCACTTTTTACCAAAACCATTTCAGCAAAAACGATAGCTGGTTTTTCGTTTTCATAATGATCTTTCTCTGAAATTGCAGCAGCAACACTTATTAAAAGCAGAAAAAGCAACACAAACATTCCAAAGAAAAACACTCTTTTTGACAAAGCAGTTTGTGAAAAATAATAGCCTATAAAGAAAAGCAAAAACAAAGTGGCTAATCCAACCGAAATTCCAGCCCAAGTATTGTAGTGAAAAATTGAAGTGAAATCGTGTACCATTTTTGAAAAACCAACTTGGGGAACCTCTTTTATCTCATCGATTTGCAGTTTTTGGGCAAATTTAAGATTGTTCGATATCTCGGCATCGTCTGGATTGAGTACTAATGCTTTTTCATAATTGTAAATAGCAGGTGCTACTTTATTCAATTTATAATAGCAATTTCCTAAATTGAAATACAATTCCGCCGAATGATTTTTGCTCGCCAAAACGCTTTCGTATTCAGATATGGCTTGTTCGTATTTTCCTTTTTGATACAAGTCATTTCCTTTTTCAAAGCTGCTTTGAGCAAAGAAAAACTGGGAAGTTAGTAATAATATAAAAAGTATATTCTTCATTAATTTAAGTTTTTTGGAACACGGATGACACGGATTTTTACGAATTATTTATTTTAAATCGGTTTTTATCTGCGTTGCTTTCATCCGTTTAATCTGTGTACTATTTTAAGAAATCTGTTTTTCTAAATCCGATATTATTTCCACCGCTTTATCAAAGTCTTGCTGAATTGCAGTGCTTGATGATTGTGCATAACGAGCCAATTCACAATTTTCGGTAAGCGTAATAAAATCAATAATCGTCTGAGCATTCACATTTCTTGATGCCAAGAGTTGTTGAATATTGCTTTTACTCATATCCGAGGTTTCGATGTGTAATTTGGCTTTCAAGAAATTGTGCATTGCTTTTTCCAAAGCTACATAAAACGGCTCTTTGTTGTTGATTTGTTTTTTGGCTTCTGATAAATATTTCTTGGCCAATCTGTTGTTCATTTTTATTCGGTTTCCAAAAACATCGCTATCCAAAGCTTCTTTTTTCTTTTTGAATAATACTATCAATGGCAGCATTAAAAATGGTAAAAACAATAAACTATAAAAAGTTTTTGAACCTAAAAAATCATCTTCTTTCATTGAAACAAAATCACTTTTCAATTTGATATATTTGAATTGCTCACTTCCTGAAATAATATTTTTTTGAACTTCTGGTGTTACGTTCGCCACTTTGTCATTGGCCGAAGGACCATCCAAAACATTAATCATAATTTCTGGCGAAGTTATCGTTTTGTATTTTCCTGAACCCAAGTCAAAATACGAAAACTGCATAGGTTTTATCGGATAATTCCCTTTGAATTGAGGAATAATTGTGTATTTATCCGAGATTTTTCCAGACATACCTGACAAAGAAGTATTCACTTTTTCGTCGTGAACAGGGTCATACATTTCTAAAGAATTTGGAACAACAGGTTTTGGCAAATTGAACAATTTCATATTGCCACTTCCAGTCACGCTAACCAATAAATCCAAACTTTCACCACTTTTTAAATTGGTTTTTGATGGAGTTACTCTAAAGTCGAATTTTCCAACGGCTCCTGAAAAATTGGCGGGTTTTCCAGCTTCGGGAAGTGCTTTTACAGCAATGGTTTTGGCTCCAGTCGAAACTCTTTTATTGCCATTGGCAAGCAGAATTCGCCCAAACATGTCCCTGCGATTTGTTGGGAATTGTGTGTCAATATCCATTGACAAAGGTTCAATCACCAGTTTACCTGATTTTTGTGGATATAAAACTGTTTTTCTCAAGACGACAACAGCACATCTCTTCCCTTGAAACATTCCTTCCTCAGCAACCAATTGTTTGATGTCGATGTTTTGACTCCAAAAATCGTTGTATTTGGGTTTCTCTAATTCCCTCCAATTCGTGATTTCAATATTAGGATTGAAATACAATTTATAAACTACAGTAATAGGTTCGTTGACATACGGATTGGTTTTCGAAACATCGGCTACCAAATAGAGATTGTTGTCGGCCGAAATCTGGTTATCATTCGGATCTCTCGCCTCTTGTACTGCATTAGTGACCGTGATTTTTATTGGAGATGTTTTATAAATTTGACCGTTATATTCAATGGTCGCTTGTCTAATAATGAGATTCCCTTTTTGATTAGGCAAAAGAAAATAAGAATATACTTTTTCGAAAGAACTTTTTCCATTTACCCACGACTGACTTACTTGTTGACTTGGTCCTGCAATAATTCTAAATCCTTCGAATGACGGCTGAGTGAAATTGTCACCGTCCATATTCATTACAAAATCGATGCGAAGTCTTTCGTTAAGTCCAAGCGAAGTTTTACTCACTTTCGCTTCAAACTGTACTTGAGCAAAAAGTGAATTACATACTACTAAAACTGTCGCTACTATGAATTTTTTCATTTTATATTATTCTATTTGAATTACCAATCTTTCTCGGTTTGAACTGGTTTTCCTTTTACTTTTTGGGCATTTACTTTGTCTTGAATCTTCTTCTCTTCATTATTCACCGCATCCAAAAGATTCTGGGTTCTTTGTTCAGAGATTCCACCTGGCTTTGGTTTTGGCTTTCCATCCTGAGGTTTTTCGTCCTTTTTATCTTTGTCGCCTTTGTCGTCCTTTTTGTCTTTATTTTGGTCTTTTTTATCGTCTTTCTTCTCTTTCTCTCCGTCTTTCTTATCGTCCTTTTTGTCCTTGTCCTTATCTTTGTTCTTGTCTTTATTTTTATCGTCTTTGGGCGGATTTTCTTTCAACATTTTTTTGGCCAAAGCATAATTATAGCGCGTTTCTTCGTCCGAAGGTTTGTTTCGCAAAGCATTTTTATAGGCTTCGACCGCATTCGAATAATCTTTTTCTTTCATAAAAACATTTCCTAAGTTGTGATAAACTTTATGTTTTTGAACTCGCGATTTTGTATTTTTCAATGCTGTTGCATAAGCAAATTTGGCCTCTGCTACTTGGTTTTGTTTGTAAATTGCATTCCCTAAATTGAAAGGAGCAACGATTCTTTTAGGAAATTTTGAATGTGAAATTCTATAATTGGCTTCAGCCTCAACAAAATTCTTTTCAGCATATTCATCGTTCGCTTTTGGCAAAGTTTTGTCTTTCTCTTGAGCCGAAACTGCAATAGAAAGTGTTAGTAAAATATATAAAATATAATTTTTCATTATTCTTTTTCGTTAAATAAATTCATTTTTTGAACCCATTTTGTCTTTCTTTCCAAAAGGAAGACATCTAAGAACAACAGTGCAAATGCAAAACCCAAAAACCACTGAAATTGGGATTGAAAATTAGCCATTTGGGTCGATTCGAATTCAGTTTTTTGAATATTGTCCAACGCATTTTTTACATAATCCAAAACTACTTTTGTGTTATTTCCGTCAACATATCCTCCTTTTGTGGCTTTGGCAATGGTTGTTAATCCTTCTTTATTCAATTTCGTAATTACCACTTCATTGTTGATGTCTCTTTTAAAACTTTCGACAACACCATTGACTCTGAGTGGGATTGTGCTTCCTTTTTCAGTCCCCACACCTATAGTTATGATTTTCATTCCCAGTTTGGTTGCTTCTTCGGCTGCATCTTCTGCCCCAACTGAATGGTCTTCACCATCAGAAATTAGTATCAATAATTTACTGGTTTTGCTTTTTTCATCGAAATAAGTTGCCGACATCTTTATAGCTTCGTCCAGAGAAGTTCCATTGGAAGAAACGATATCAGTATTCATACTTTGAAGAAACATTTTGGCCACACCATAATCGGTCGTAATTGGCAAAACAGGAAAAGCACTTCCGGCATAAGCTACTATCCCAATTCGGTCACTTCCCAACTGATTGATGATTTGCGATACGATTTGCTTGCTTTTTTCCAATCGGCTTGGCGCAACATCTTCAGCCAACATACTTTTGGAAACATCCATTGCAAAAACAATGTCGATTCCTTCTCGTTTTACGGTTTCCATTTTGGTACCAATTTTGGGATTGACCAATCCTAAAATTAATCCAACTAAAGCCAAAAGCATAACAACCAATTTCAAAATAGGTTTGAAAACTGATTTTTCTGGGCTTAGTTTTTTAACCAATTCCAAATCACCAAATTCGCGCTGTTTTTTTCTTTTCCAATATTGATTGTATAGAAAAAGCAGCACCATAATGGGCACAATAAAAAGAAGATATAAATATTTTGATTCGTCTAATTCCATTTTTGTTTAAATAAAACTCCTGTAAACCGTGTTTCGCAAGCCTAATTCTAACAAAATTAAAAAACCAGCAAGCCAAACAAAAGGTCTGTATTTTTCGTCGTAATCATAGAATTTTAGTTCTTCGATTTCGGTGGTTTCTAGTTTGTTGATAGAGTTATAAATCTCGGCCAATTTACTGTTGCTTGTGGCTCTAAAATATTTTCCATCGGTTTTTCTGGCTATACTTCTCATTAATTGTTCATCAATTTCTACCTTCATCATTTGGAATAAAATTTGTCCGTTTGGCGAAAGTGCATAAGGTGATTCTGCCATTCCATTGGTTCCCACTCCAATAGTATATACTTTTATTCCGTATTGTTTGGCAATATCAGCAGCAGTTTCAGGCTCAATGAAACCAGCATTATTTACACCATCGGTCAACAAAATAATAACTTTACTTTTGGCTTTGCTATCCTTTAATCGATTTACAGCTGTCGCCAATCCCATTCCTATTCCTGTTCCGTCTTGTAAAACGTTATCATATTTGATGCTTTTTATAGCTTCAAGAACTACTGCTTTATCACTAGTTACAGGGGTTTTTGTGTAGGCTTCGGACGCATAAACTACCAGTCCAATTCGATCATTTGGTCTTTCTTCGACAAAATCGGCAGCCACATATTTAAGTGCTTCCATTCGATTGGGTTTCAAATCTTTGGCAAGCATACTTCCTGAAACGTCCATTGCCAAAACAATATCAATTCCTTTAGTTGTTTTCGTTTGGTTGCTAACATCGACCGTCCTTGGTCTTGCCATTGCAATTATCAAGGAGCTTAACGCCAATATTCGCATAACATTCAGCATTGGTTTTAGCTTGACCAACAAGGAATTTGAATCTTTAAATCCTTTTGTTGAACTTATTTTTAAATTGGCTGTTTGTTGGTTTCTTTTCCAATACAACCAAACTCCCGCAATTGGAATCAGCAGAAATAACCAAAAAAACTCTGGATTTAAAAAGCTTAATTTCTCCATTATTGGTTGGTATTTTGAAGTTCTACTGAGTTCAAAACTCGTTCTGAAATTTGATTTGCATATTCATCGCCTTCTTCATGCAAAAGGATAATTTGTTGCAAGCCGCCGTTTTGGCTAAATAATAAAATTTCATAATATATTTTGGTGCTCGATTTAGTAATCTCGTTTATTTTAGAAAAAGTACCATATCCTTTGAGGCCTTTAATACCTTCGTTAGTTTCAAAATCTTCTTGTTTTACAATCATGTTCATACCTCCTTGCGCTTCCATCATTTGGATAGAACCTTCTAATGATTTCGATAAATCCATCTGAGTCTCTTGTTTGAAACTAAAGGTTGAAACCATTATATAAAAATTGTCTATAAAACTTCCATAGGCAAAAGATTGCATGTCCTTAATCAAAGCCATTCCCTCTTTGGGTAATGATTTTGTCAAATCTACCCTTTTCAGCACTCTCGGAGTTTCAATTCTTATAATTGGATTCCCGTATTCGCTTTTTACCCATTCGCCTTCCAACAATTCTTTAGACGGATGACCAATTATATTGTCTTTCACATAATCAAATCCTTTGGTTATAACCAAGAAAACAAATACTCCAAAAACAAGTCCGACAATAGCGCCAGCTGCTGTCATAATTCGGGCTTTTTTCTTTTTTTGCAATTCTCGTTTCAGTTGTTCTTGACGTTGCATTTCGTTGAGCAACATTTCATCTGCATTTTCAACTACAACTGGAATAGCTTTATCCAAGGTGACAATCGCCCTTTCTATCTTCTTTCTATCGTCGGTGATTTCAAAATCTAGAGGTTTGGATTTGGCAAACTTTACTAAATCGGCTTGTTTTAAAACCACAAACAAATTATCGATGGTTTCTTGCGAAAGCTTCATTTTCTTTTTCTGAGAAGCAATTTTCAGACCTTCAATCAGTTCCGAAGTCGTGCTTTCCATCGCTGGAATTTCGATGGCTTCCTCAATATAATTTCTAACAATGTCGGTCAATTGGCTATAATATTCTTTTACTTCACCGTGTTGCCAAAGTTCTTTTTTCTCCAAATTGTTTAACAAACTCGTTGCTTTTTCAATAGGCGTTTTATATATTTCTTCTTCTATTTTCTTTGTTTGACGCTTTTTGATGTACCAATAAATAAAGGCTCCAATACCTGCAATCAGGAATAAAATCAATAGATATTTCCACCAATCGCTAGATTCATTAGCAGGAACAATATCCTTGATGTTGTACATTTTTTGTTTCAAGGTATCCACTTGAACATTGGCAACCTCCACTTGGATTGAATCCGACAAATATTCTTTTTTGTTAATCAAAATCTTCACGCTCGGAATCACGTATCTTCCAGAATCGAATTGAGTCAAGCCGTATTTTTTAACCAATTCGTAGCGGTCATCTTTCCTGATGGTGTCAATGGGATAAGACTGAATTACTTCGAGTGCGCCAAAATTTTTGGCATTTGGGAAAACCACTTTCGACAAGGTATCGACATTGGTTTTCAACGTAAGTTTGAACTCGGCTCCGATTTTATTTTTGGTAGTATCAATACTGGTTGTCACTTGTTTTTGTTGTGCAAAAACAGCGGTGGTAAGCAGCAGTAATAAATAATATTTTAATTTCATTTGTTTTTAACTTTAACCCTATCAGGGTTTTGAACCATGAATAGGGTTATATTTTGTATTATCTTGATTTAAAATAGCCTAATAATTTGGTTACATAACTTTCGTCAACTCTTGTATTTACAACTCCTGCACCTGATTTACTAAATGTTTCTTTGAAATATTTCAACTTCTCTTGATAGTATTTTTCATAATTGATTCGCACTGATTTGGAACCTGTATTTATCAATTGTGTTTCGCCAGTTTCAGCATCTAACATAGAAACCATTCCTAGATTTGGCATTTTTTCTTCTCGAATATCATACACTCGAATGCCTGTAATATCGTGTTTTTTGGAGGCAATTTTCAAAGTATGCTCATAATCTTCAGAGATAAAATCAGAAATCACAAATACAATAGCTTTCTTTTTCTGAGTGCTTGACAAGAATTTTAAAGCTTGAGCCAAATCGGTTTTATAACTTTTAGGTTGGAATTCTATCAATTCCCTGATGATTCTCAAAACGTGTGAACGTCCTTTTTTGGGTGGAATGTACAATTCTATTTGGTCTGAAAACAAAATCAAACCAATCTTGTCGTTGTTATTTGTTGCGGAAAAAGCCATTGTCGCAGCGATTTCAGTAACAATGTCTTTCTTAAATTGATTTTTGGAACCAAAACTTTCTGAACCCGAAATATCCACCATCAACATCATGGTCAGTTCGCGCTCTTCCTCAAAAACTTTAACGTGTGCTTCGTTGTAACGAGCCGTAACATTCCAGTCAATGGCACGAATATCATCGCCATATTGATACGGACGCACTTCGCTGAAAGTCATTCCACGCCCTTTGAACGAAGTGTGGTATTCTCCCGAAAAGATGTGATCGCTCAATCTTCGGGTTTTGATTTCTATCTTACGTACTTTTTTTAAGAGGTCTTTTGTTTCCATTTATAATTTGTTTAAAGTTTAAAAGTTTAAGGTTTCAAGTTCGTATAACAACAACTTGAAACTTTAAACATTAAACAAATTTTTAAGGTACTTCAATCTCGTTGATGATTTTGTTGATGATGTCAACTGAAGTAATATTTTCGGCTTCAGCTTCATAGGTGATTCCTATTCTGTGACGCAACACATCGTGAACCACGGCGCGAACATCTTCTGGAATTACATACCCACGACGTTTGATAAAAGCGTAACATTTAGCGGCATTCGCCAAATTGATACTTCCACGTGGTGAAGATCCAAAACTGATTAATGGTTTTAAATCGGCTAGTTTGTATTTTTCTGGAAAACGAGTGGCGAAAATAATATCCAAAATATATTTTTCAATTTTTTCGTCCATATATACTTCACGAACGGCTTCTTGTGCACGCAAAATTTGCTCAACAGAAACTACTGGATTTACTTTTTCGTAGCTTCCTTTTAAGTTTTGACGAACTACCATTCTCTCGTCTTCCATTTTTGGATAATCAATCACTGTTTTCAACATAAAACGATCTACTTGCGCTTCTGGCAATGGATAAGTTCCTTCTTGTTCGATTGGATTTTGAGTTGCTAGAACTAAAAACGGTTTGTCTAATTTGAAAGTCGTGTCGCCAATAGTTACTTGTTTTTCCTGCATCGCTTCTAACAATGCTGATTGCACTTTGGCAGGCGCACGATTGATCTCATCGGCCAGAACGAAATTGGCAAAAATAGGTCCTTTTTTTATAGAAAATTCATTGGATTTAATATTGTAAATCATCGTTCCCACAACATCGGCAGGCAATAAATCGGGAGTGAATTGGATTCGGCTAAACGACCCTTGAACGGCTTGCGCCAATGTGTTTATTGCTAATGTTTTTGCCAATCCCGGAACACCTTCGAGCAAAATATGTCCTTGACCTAAAAGTCCAATTAATAATCGCTCAATCATATGTTTTTGACCCACGATTACTTTATTCATTTCCATGGTAAGTAAATCGATGAAGGCACTTTCTCTTTCTATTTTTTCATTGATTGCTCTAATGTCCAAAGTCGTTGTATTTTCTTCCATTTTCGTATTTTAATTGCTGTAAATTGTGTTCGTTCTTTTTGACGGTGCAAATTGAATTTTTTTTTAGAAGTACGATGTTAAAAAATGGTTAAAACTTCTGACAACTCCCGAATTTTAAGGATGTTTTGTGATAGTATTTTCATAATTTTAAAGTTTTAAAAAAAAATGTTCCAAAATTGAGAATTCGCTACTATTTTTATAGCTTTTTGGTCTTTTTCAATATGCTTTTTTTTAAGAAAAAATTATTACCCTATTATAGGAAAACCCTAGAAATAAAACATTTATTTAGACATTGTAAATTATGAAAAAAATAGCCCTAGTAACAGGAGCAACAAGCGGAATTGGGAGAGCAACTGCAAGAATATTGGCTCAAAATAATTATAAAATTATCCTCTGCGGAAGAAGAGAAGAACGATTATTAGCACTCGAAAAAGAACTTTCAGAGTTTACAGAAATCCATACTTTGTGCTTTGATGTTCGGGATAAAAAAGCCGTTTTTGAAAATATCGGTTCATTGCCTTCTGACTTTTCTAAAATTGATGTTTTGATCAATAATGCTGGAAATGCACACGGTTTAAGTCCCATACAAGATGGTGATTTAGACGATTGGGATGCTATGATTGACATCAATGTGAAAGGACTTTTATATGTTTCGAAAGCCATAATTCCACGAATGATGGAACAAAAATCGGGTCATATTATCAACATTGGCTCCATTGCCGGAAAAGAAGTGTATCCGAACGGAAATGTTTATTGCGCTTCAAAATACGCAGTTGATGCCCTGAATAAAAGTATGCGAATCGACTTGAATCCTTATGGAATTCGAGTGGGAGCCATTCATCCTGGAATGGTCGAAACGGAGTTTAGCGAAGTGCGATTCAAAGGCGACAAGGATAAAGCTGCCAACACTTACAAAGGCCTAAAACCCTTGATAGCTGAAGATATTGCCGATATTATTCATTTTGTAGTTTCGAGACCTTATCATGTAAACATTGCCGATTTGATTGTGTTTCCAACCGCTCAAGCATCTGCAACAATTGTGAATCGGTCTTTGTAGATTTAAAATTATTTTCATTTTATTCCAAAACAAAAAAAACAGCCAAAATTCGGCTGTTTTTTAATTATCATTTATGCTTTTTTTACAGTGTAATACTGCCCAAATCTTTAACTGCGCCATTAACGACAATTACATCTGGAATCGTTTTTAATACCAATCCAGAGGTGCTGTCAGGAGTTAAAGTCACGATATAAGTTCCAGGTGGAACACCATTTAATTGAAATAAACCTTCTGCATTTGCGTATGTTGAAATCGTTTCGGTTCCTACAACTACAGATACCAAAACTTGTTTCGCAACGGTTATATTGGCAATAGTCCCTTTAATGACTCCCGAAGTTGCAGCTGTTGTAACTCTCAAAACTGGATGCAAGTTGTAGTTACCAGAATTTCCCGCTTTTACAACAGAATGATTCACGTCAAAATCTATCAAGAAATCGTAAGACACACCTCCAAGCAAGGTTTGATTCACTTTTAGTTTCAACCCTGATTGTTGGGCACTTGGAGTACTCAAAGGCTGAATCGTGCCGTCTTTTAGCATTACTGTGTTCTTGTCGCCAAGCAACAATCGAACTTGTCCTAAATAAGCTGATGGAATCAAAGTGTCTGACAACATCAGGCTAACTCCTCCTGTTAAATCCAATAAGTTGTAAATTTTGCCTCCGCTTGGAGTGTTGCCAATACTTA
>Ga0209480_10001848_pt1 | contig 15079 bp, 14 predicted proteins | sample JI61114C2DNA_FD_187501 | JGI IMG/M metagenome (GOLD analysis project Ga0209480, IMG submission 187501) | Wastewater effluent complex algal communities from Wisconsin, to seasonally profile nutrient transformation and Carbon sequestration -... | ecosystem: Engineered > WWTP > Effluent > Algae...
TTCGGGCGATTTAATTCGATACACCATGGAACTCAAGGAAAATAAAATTGCTTGGGTTGCTAATGATGCTAATAATAAAGCAGTGGTAATGCCAATTGCTATCGTATTAGAAGATTTTGTAATGGATGAATTTGCGCCTAAATTGGCTATTATCAATCATAAAGGCGATTTATTGACCAAAAAAGGCAAGAATTTATTTTTAGTAAAAAAAGGACTCAAAGTAGAGTTAGAAAATAATTATTCTGTTGAGGTTGTAGATTATATTCCTGAAGCTGTAAAGTTTGATAATAGTTATCGATCTGTAAATCAGGAAGGGGCAACTCCCGCAGTTTATGTAAAAGTGACTAATTCTAAAACAGGTTTTAAAGGAGCAGGTTGGTTAGCATCAGGGACTTTTTTGTACGATCAGCAACATCTTGGTTTAGAAAAACATCAATTTTTAGTGTTAACAAGGCCAGAGCCTAAAAAGTTTAGCTCAAAAATCAAGGTTTTCACTGTTGACAAAGACGAATATTCTACTACATTAGAAGTCAATAAACCATTTGAAGTAATGGGTTGGAAACTCTATCAACTCAGTTATGACGAGCGTTTTGGTAAATATTCAACTACTTCTACGATAGAATTTGTAAAAGACCCTTGGTTGCCAGTTGTATATCTTGGTGTTTTTATGATGATAGCGGGAGCTATATATCTTTTCTTCATCGGAAACATAAAATCTAAAAACAATGATTGATTATAATTCGTTCTATATTATAAGTAGTGTTTTATGGGTTTTGTCGATTGTTTTTCTTTTGCTTTCGATGAAAAACAAAGAAAAATTTTTGAAAGTAGGTTTGCTTTTAAATGGTGTTGCAATTCTAGTAATTACCTATTTTATTGTCTATTTATGGCAAAAACTCGATAGACCTCCTATGAGAACTTTAGGCGAAACACGCCTTTGGTATGCTTTATTTTTACCCACCATTGGACTCGTGTTTTATTTGAGATGGAAATATGTTTGGATTTTGTTTTATACCATTGGCATGGCTTTTTTATTCCTAACGCTCAATTTCCTGAACCCCGATATGTATTCACAAACGTTGATGCCAGCCTTGCAAAGTCCTTGGTTTGTTCCTCATGTTGTTGTTTACCTTTTTTCGTATGCAGCACTTGGAGTGTCGTGTATTGTAGCCATCAAAGAATTAGTTAGACCCTCAAAAAACGGATTGCAATTGGCCGATAATTTAGTTTATATAGGGGTTTCTTTTCTAACGCTTGGTTTATTATTTGGGGCTTTGTGGGCCAAAGAAGCTTGGGGACATTACTGGACTTGGGATCCCAAAGAAACCTGGGCTTTCCTTACTTGGACTGGCTATATTCTCTATATTCATTATAGATTTTATCATCCTCGAGAGGACAAACGAGCGATGTATTTGCTTGCTTCAGCTTTTATAGTTTTGCTAATTTGTTGGTTTGGAGTAAATTATTTGCCAACAGCTCAAAACAGCGTTCATACCTATACTAATCCCTAGAGGAAAATTATTGAGACAGCGTTTACTGAATTTTGTGAATATTAAAAATAGGACTTTATAATTATTCATCACTTGATTTTGACTAAAAAAACTTTTAATAAAAGTCTAATTTTACATTCAAATACTAATTTAACCCTAATTATGAAAACTTTAAAAACTATTGGCTTATCTTTAATCGGATTGATTGGCTTAAGTACATTCGCTCAAGAATTTGATGCCAACTTACAGTTTAGACCTCGTTACGAATATCGAAATGGGTTTAAAACATTAATTTCTAACGGAGAAAGTCCGACTTCTTTTGTGTCACAACGTTCTCGTTTGAATTTTAATTTTAAGCAAGAAAAACTAAAATTAAAATTGACTCTTCAGAACATTAGAACTTGGGGAGATGCTACTACAACCACAACTTCCGACAAAAATGGTATCGCTTTATTTGAAGGTTGGGCACAATACGAAATCAATTCAAATTGGAGTACTCGCATTGGTCGTCAGGTGATTTCTTATGATAACCAACGTATTATGGGTGAGGTTGATTGGGCGCAACAAGGACAAAGTCACGATGCCTTGTTGTTTACTTTTCATCCTAAAAATCATCAATTGGATTTGGGTTTTGCTCTAAATGCCAATGCCGAAAATTTAATCGAGCCAAAAACTCCGTATGTTACAAATTATAAATTAATGCAATATGCTTGGTATCATACGCAAATTAGCAAGTTGAATACGAGCCTATTATTTTTGAATACAGGTTATGAATATGCACAACTCAACACGGAATCGGATGTAGATTTCAAGCAAACTTTTGGAACTTACCTTGCTTACAAAGAAAAAAAATGGGATACTAATTTAGGTTTGTACGGGCAAACAGGAAAGAGTGCTAATAAAAATGTAAGCGCTTGGTATGCAGGAGCAAATCTAGGATATGCCGTTACCGAGAAATTCAAAGCGTCTTTAGGATATGAATTTCTTTCAGGTAAAAATCAAGACGATTCCAGTTCTGACATTAAATCTTTCAGTCCGATTTTTGGAACCAACCACGGATTTAATGGATTTATGGATTATTTTTATGTTGGAAATCATCAAAATAGTGTGGGACTTCAAGATGCTTATTTGAATTTAAATTTCACTCAAAACAAATGGCAATTTGCTTTAATACCTCATTATTTCTCAGCTCCTTCAACCGTTTTGGATGCTTCCAATAAAAAAATGGACAGTTATTTAGGAACAGAGATTGATTTTACAATGAGTTACACCGTTCAAAAAGATATTAAAATCTCTGGCGGCTATTCTCAAATGTTTGGGACAACCACTTTAGAAAAACTGAAAGCCGTGACCGATCCAGCATCGACAAATAATTGGGCTTGGGTAATGGTTTCTTTTAATCCGAGACTTTTTACATTGAAGTAATTTTTTTGATTTCTTTTATTAAAGATAAAGAAAGGAGTTTCAATTTGAGACTCCTTTTGCGTTAAAATTTTGGAACGATTACTTATGAAATTTGGTTTTTACTTTAAATGAAAATTTTAGCGTCAAGTACAAACTAAGAGATAAGAAATCAAAATTTTTTCCTCTGTTTTAAAATTAGTGGATATTTTTATCCACTATTAAATTTAATTACCTATCTTTGTATTCAAATAGGAGAAAAATGTTTTCAAAAGCTTGTGAATACGGTATAAGAGCATCAATATTTATTGCTGAGCAATCGCTCTTGGATCAAAAAGTTAGTTTAAAAGATATAGCAAAAGCTATTGATTCACCGGAAGCTTATACGTCAAAAATATTGCAACAACTTTCTCGAAACGCTATAATCAATTCGGAAAAAGGGCCAACAGGGGGGTTTTCGATGAATGAGCAAGAACTTGAGGTGGTAAAACTAAGTACAATTGTTACGGCTATTGACGGTGATGCTATTTATAAAGGTTGTGGTTTAGGATTAAAAAATTGTAACGAGAAAATGCCTTGCCCTGCGCACAGCCAATTTAAAATAGTTCGAGAGGAACTAAGAAAAATGCTTGAAACAACATTAGTTAAGACCCTAACGATGGACTTCAAAGACGGATTAACGTTTTTGAAACGATAAAAAAAATTTAATTTAATAACGGACAATTTAGTCCAATAATAATAACAAACTTAAATACTAATAAAATGAACATTCAAGAAAATCAAATTATCGGAGAATTGGTAGCAAAAGACTACCGTGCCGCATCCGTTTTTAAAAAATACGGTATAGACTTTTGTTGTCAAGGTAACAGAACCATTAACGAAGCTTGTGAAAAGAAAAACATTGATTCAAAATCAGTAGTAAATGATTTGGACGCTATAATTCAAGCACAAGGAGAAAATACAACAGACTATAAATCTTGGCCTTTGGATTTATTAGCAGATTATATCGAAAAAAAACACCATCGTTATGTAGTAGAGAAAACGGCGGAGATTTTGCCTTATTTGGATAAAATTTGCAGAGTGCACGGTGAGCGTCATCCAGAATTATTTGAAATCAATGCCCATTTCAACGCAACCGCTGGCGAATTGGCGAAGCATATGAAAAAAGAAGAATTAATTTTGTTTCCATTCGTTAGAAAATTGGCTAAAGCAAAACACGAAGGTTCAAAAGTGATTGCACCTCCTTTTGGTACGGTGCAAAATCCAATTGAAGCGATGATGGAAGAACACTCCAACGAAGGCGATCGATTTAGAAAAATTGAAGAATTGAGCAATAATTACACGCCGCCACAAGATGCTTGCAATACTTATGGTGTAACTCTTGGTTTGCTAAAAGAATTTGAACAAGATTTACACTTGCACATTCATTTAGAAAATAATATCCTTTTCCCTAAAGCCATCGAGTTGGAGAAAGAATTGTCTTAAATCCAAACTAAATATTCATAATTTTGAGAAATGTTACACCAAAAGAATCATGAAAAAGAATAGCAATTACGAAACAGATAAGCCAATCAAGCGCAGTGAATTTCTAAAGCCATTAAGCAGAGAACATCATCACGGCTTATTGTTTTGTTGGAAAATAAGAGCTGGAATTCAAAAAAATGTGGAAGTATCACGCATAAAAAAATATGCTGACTGGTTTTACCAAAATTATTTGATTCCTCATTTTGATGTGGAAGAAAAATATGTTTTTCCAATTCTGGGAAACGAAAATGAATTAATTAGAAAAGCCGTTTCAGAACACCAAAGGATAAAACAACTCTTTGAATCCAATACTGAAATTTCAAAAAACATTAGTTGGATTGAAGAAGAATTAGAAAGTCATATTCGTTTTGAAGAACGTATTTTGTTTGGCGAAATTCAAAAATTTGCCACAGCAGAACAATTGCAATCTATAGAAATCAACCATTCCGACGAAAAATTCGTGGATAACTTGACGGATTCATTTTGGGAATAATTGAAATATAGTTGATTCTTAAAAATAATTTAAAGTCTAATTTTAATTTTTAATTTTCCAATTAGCTACTTTTGCGAGCTAAAACAAAACGATATGTTTATTCAAACCAAAAGGTTCTTTCTTAGCTTATTTTTGCTTATTTTTTTAAACAGCTTTGCTCAACAAAAAGAATATCGGTTGCGATTCAAAACACCTAAACAGTTGAATCGGTTTTTGAGTTATTCCGATACATTTATTCCGTTAGTGAGCGCTCATCGTGGCGGACCTGTAACTGGTTTTCCAGAAAATTGTACGGCAACATTCGCTAATTCCATCAAATACAATCCGACTATCGTGGAAACTGATATAGCTTTGAGCAAAGATTCGGTTTTGGTGATGATGCACGATAATACCTTGGACAGAACCACAACTGGAACAGGTAAAATTGACGATTACAGTTATCAAGAATTGCAACAATTATTTTTGGAAGACAATGAAGGAAATCAAACACCCTACAAAATTGAAACCTTAGACGAAGTTTTGAAATGGGGAAAAGACAAGGTAATTTACAATCTCGACGTCAAGAAAGGTGTTCCGATGCAGATGATTATTGACGCCGTTCGAAGAAACAAAGCGGAAGCCTATTCAGTTATCATTACTTATAATGCCAATCAGGCTGGCGAAGTAGCAAAATTGGCTCCCAATTTAATGATTTCAGTATCGGCTAGAGGAAAAGACGATATAGAACGTATGGAAAATTTGGGTGTCAAAGCTAATAAAATGATTGCTTTCGTTGGAACTTCTGAACCTAAACCAGAAGTGTATAAGTATTTACACAGCCGAAAAATTGCTTGCATTCTAGGAACGATGGGCAATATTGATAAAAGCGCTGCCGCCAAAGGTGATAATTTGTACTATAAATTAATAGAAAATGGTGCCAATATTCTTTCCTCCGACAGGCACATCGAAGCGGGAATACAATTAATGAAGTTTGCCGATGATAAGAAATTGAAATCGAAACATATTAAAATTCGTAAAATGTAATTAAGACAAAAAGGCGTTTCAAATTTGAATCGCCTTTTTTTGTATCAATTAGGGAATATATCTATTCCGCTATTGCTACCATTTTACTTTGGTAAGCGAAACTCACTGTTGCTCATTCCGGTCCTAATTTTGAAATCATACAAAAAAACAGCGACTATAATTTTATAAGAAATATTTTTTTGCTAGTTGTGAGATATTTTGAAACAAATAACCTGAGTAAATTTATTTAATATTGTAATATTATACATATATAAAAATATTATATATGTATTTTAACGGTTATATTATGTGTTTAATCGTATTTTTTTGTCCAACCTATGATTTTTTAAATTACATTTGAATTGCAAATAGAATAGTAGGTCTGTTAACAGACTGAAACAAAAATCTCGGTTTTTATAATTTGAAGATTTCTTACTATTGAAAAAATGATCTTGGAGATCTGCAAATTGGATAACGGACGAATAAATATCTGTAAAAGAGATGATGACGATTCTGGGTAAAGGATGATGTGATTCAAAAACAAATAAATACAACAGCATTTTATTACCAGAAGAAAATCTAGTTTTATGTTGAATTAAAGAAGAAACCCAATGGCAAAAAATATATAATATTCGATTTCCCTCGTAGCGAAGTCCCCCTTCACAACAAACGGGAATCAAACAACCCAAACCTACTAAAAATGCAACGCTAATGTTATTTATAAATTTATACTTCGTTATTGCCTATATAGTATCATTTGAAATCGCCAATAAAAAAGCAAATAATGGTGACGGCTGGGATGTCGAACTATTTACGACATTTTTACTTTTTCCCTTGGCTATTCCAATCCTGATACTAATGGAGATTCACGCTTTTCTTGAAAAAAGATCGTTGTTCTAGTGATTTCTAATTCGGTAGATTGTAGACCAGGCAACTGACTGATCGATCCTAAAAAATGCGATGGAGCACCTATTTGCCTGCGATACTGTTGATAGGAAAAAAAGGAGCTTCAAACGAAACTCCTTAACTTGTATTAATTTAAGAATAAAATTATCCTACCAATTCCATAACCTTGCTGTCACCATCAACACTCACTTTAATCAAGTTGTTTTTTGATAAACCTTTAGTGGCGGCATCCCATTTTTTGCCACTCAAATCCGATTTGATTTTCAATAATCCCAAATCCATTTTGTTTTCATTGGTTTTTAGCAAATCGAGAATCAATTTTTCTTCATTAGTTAATTCAATGACAACCTGTTTTTTCTCAGGACGCATTTGCGGGAAAAATAGCACTTCCTGAATCGAAGCATTATTGGTCAGGAACATCATCAAACGATCCATTCCAATTCCTAAACCAGAAGTGGGTGGCATACCGTATTCCAAAGCTCTTAAGAAATCTTCGTCAATCGTTCCATTTGCTTCGTCATCTCCTTTTTCAGCCAGACGCATTTGATCTTCAAAACGGGCTCTTTGGTCAATTGGATCGTTCAATTCCGAATAAGCATTCGCGACTTCTTTACCACAAACCATCAATTCAAAACGTTCTGTCAAATCGGGATTATCACGGTGTTCTTTGCACAACGGCGACATTTCTTTTGGATAATCCGTGATGAAAGTCGGTTGAATATAATTTCCTTCACATTTGGCTCCAAAAATTTCGTCAATCAATTTTCCTTTACCCATTGTGTTGTCCACGTCAATTCCCATTCCGCGAGCAGCGTCAAAAAGTTCCGCTTCGCTTTTGCCAGAGATATCAAAACCAGTAAAATGTTTGATAGAATCCGTCATCGTCACACGAGCATAAGGCGCTTTGAAATTGATTTTATGTTCGCCAAAAGTCGCTTCACTAGTTCCATTTACGCCAATAGCACAATGCTCTAGTAATTGCTCAGTAAACTCCATCATCCAGTTGTAGTCTTTGTAGGCTACATATATTTCCATTGCGGTAAATTCTGGGTTGTGCGTTCTGTCCATTCCTTCGTTACGGAAGTTTTTCGAAAACTCATACACACCGTCAAAACCACCAACAATCAATCTTTTCAAATACAATTCGTTCGCAATACGCATATAAAGCGGAATGTCAAGCGAGTTGTGGTGCGTGATAAAAGGTCTTGCCGCCGCACCACCAGGAATCGATTGTAAAACTGGAGTTTCCACCTCCAAATAGCCAGCTTCGTTAAAAAAACCACGCATCGCATTGAACAATTTCGTTCTTTTGATGAATGTTTCTTTTACGTTTTGATTCACTGTCAAATCAACATAACGCATTCTGTAACGCAATTCCGCATCGTTGAAAGCATCGTGCACTTTCCCGTCTTCATCCACTTTTGGCAATGGCAACGGACGTAAAGTTTTACTCAAGAAAGTAAACTCATCCACACGAATACATTGTGCACCTACTTTGGTAGTAAACAATTCGCCTTCAATACCAATAAAATCGCCTAAATCGGTCAATTTTTTGAATACCTGATTGTACAAAGTTTTATCCTCACCCAAACACAAAACATCGCGATTCACGTACAATTGAATACGTCCTTCGCTATCTTGCAGTTCGGCAAAACAAGCTTTTCCTTGGTCTCTCACGCTCATCAAACGTCCGGCAACAATCACCTTTTTGCCCTCTTCAAAAGACTCCTTTATTTGTTTTGAAGTATGATTTACAGGAAAAAGATTAGCAGGATAAGGGTTAATGCCCAAATTGCGCAAGCCTTGTAGTTTTTCTCTTCGGATGATTTCTTGTTCGGATAATGCCATTGGATTTTGATTTTTAAGAGTGCAAAGATAACAAATAGATTGCAGATTTCAGAATGTGATTTCAGAATTTTAAGGAGCAGAAACATTGGGTTTTTCATCAACAGTCGTCCCGCTATTCGTTATAATCTTTTGGGGCGAACCCCGCCCAAAAAGGATTTCCACTACTATCGGGGCTCAGCGACCACTTTTTGTTTTTCATAAAACCTTTCCAAAAAAAGTTAAAAAAATAAAAATCCTTTTTGTCATCCTGAGCTTGACGAAGGACGTGTGCCATTTTTATTTAAAGGAACATTGCCAATAAAAACTTTGTAACTTTGCAGTTCAAAATAAGGTAATGAACAAAACCATCCAACTACAAGATTTAGGACTCCAAGATTATAAAACCACTTGGGAATACCAAGAAGAAATATTCAAGAAGGTCGTCGATTTGAAAATCCAGAATAGGAGAGAAGAAACTACTATTGCAACTCCCAATTATTTTCTTTTCGTAGAACATCCGCACGTTTATACTTTGGGTAAAAGTGGTGATTTAGAAAATTTATTGCTCAACGAAAAACAACTCGAAGCCAAAGGAGCAACTTTCTACAAAATCAATCGTGGCGGCGATATTACCTATCACGGACCGGGACAAATCGTGGGTTATCCTATTTTAGACTTAGAAAATTTCTTTACCGATATTCATAAATATTTGCGTTTTTTGGAAGAATCCATAATTCTTACTTTACAAGAATACGGATTGGAATGCGGTCGAAGCGAAGGCGAAACTGGCGTTTGGCTAGGAGCTAGAACTCCATTTGCGAGAAAAATTTGTGCGCTTGGCGTTCGTGCTTCTCGTTGGGTTACGATGCACGGTTTTGCTTTGAATGTAAATGTGGATTTGGGTTATTTTGATAATATAATTCCTTGTGGAATTCGCGGCAAAGCGGTTACTTCTTTAAATGTAGAATTGGGTGTCGAAAAAGTGGATGAAGAAGAAGTGAAAGCAAAAATACTGAAACATTTTGCTCAATTATTTGAAGCAGAGTTTGTGACTTTTTAATTGGCTACTGATTTTACGGTTTTTGTTAAACTCAGGATGATAAAAACCGTTCAGGGAGTTTTGTTGTTTGTTCTGAGCACGCATTGTAAAAATAGCTATTAATATCATATATTATGGTTTATCCGAACCCGTGTCGTTACCAGTTTTCGGTCAGTATAGTCATAGATTTTTTTTAATGATTTCGTCAAGTATGTCCTCAAAACCTTTTTCATAACCATCTTGAGTGAAAATTATTTGCCCTGACTTGTCAATTAAATACATTGCCGGATAACTCGAAACTTGATAATCTTTTGCGGTATCTTCTCCGCTTAACAAAACTGTGTATTTAATTCTTCGTTTAGAAAGAAATGCTTCAATTTCATCTTTCTTTTTATCGATTGGGTCAATGCCGATAACTCGTAGTCCTTTGCTCTTATATTTTTCGCTTAATGCTTGCAAACCTGGAAGTGCTAGCATACAAGGGTAACATGCTTTGAAGAAGAAGTCAATCAACACAAGTTGTCCTTTTAAACTTTTCAAACTTACTTTTTCATCAGTTAAAGATAGTAATTCCCAATTCGGTGCAATAGTCTCTTTTGGTAACAGCAAATGGTCAGGACTTTTGATTGGAACATAATTTTTCAACTTGTAAAAAGTCGGAATAGAATTTAGTGTCAGAATATTTTCGTCTTTCAAGTTGTTTATTTCGTATTTGTTTAGAACATTTTTTTCATATTGATACATTGTATCGTTTTCCATTTTTAAATCATAAGCAATAGAATGTTGAATAGGAATCAAATCGTCTTTCTTAATCCAATAGTGGTATTCCTGTCGCAAAGTTTTCATTGCCACTGTGCTGTCGTTTTCTGGAATCTTATTTACTTGAATGTGATAACACAAAGCACCGTTCAAGTCTTCTTCACCAATAAATTTAAAAACATGTTTGTTGTCAATAAAGTCTGAGTCATGTTGTAACGGATAACTTTTTTTGCTTGACAGCGGTGAATCTAATAAGTAATTATCAGCAAATGATTTAATTTAATTTGCCCACAAAGATTTTGACATTATTGTTGCTGTGCTGTCCTTAGAAGTTGCTGTTACAAAGTCATCACCTGTATACATCGCTTCAATTGATGTAGCGTCATCCAAAAATGATTTATAGTGAAAAGCTGAAGAGCAAAGAGAATCGTTCTTCAATTTTTTGAAGGATAAGTTATAGGAACTCATTGTGGTGTCCTTTTCACTTATAAACTTCTTGTAAGTTGTCATTTCGTAGTAGCCGTTCTGAACAGATTGGCATTTGTCGTATGATTGTTTCAAAATCACTTTTGCATCTTGTCCGAAAGAAGCAAAGCACAATATAAGTAGTACTGTGGTGAGTATATTATTTTTCATTGTCGTTTTATTATTTATCTGTTGTTTCTTGTAAAATACTGAAAGTTAAAACTGTTTCTGCATATTTGTGGCTAACGTCTTAATATGCGAAGTTTTTTTTTGCTTTATACTTCCATCAAATATATAAATAATTCTTTACAAATCACAAACGACTTTTATAAAAAAAACAATCTAAATGTCTAATTTTAACTGTTCCGGCAACAATCGAAAACTCATTCGGTGGTATTTTGTAGTGCCATATTTTCTGATTGCTTCGCGGTGTTCTTTCGTTGGATAGCCTTTATTTTTTTTCCAATTGTACATCGGGAATTCTTCGTGAATTAAGTTCATATATTCATCACGATACGTTTTTGCCAAAACAGAAGCCGCAGCAATGCTTAAATATTTCGAATCGCCTTTTATAATACTTTGGTTGGGAATCGATTTCAATAATTCGATTTCAGTTTTAGAAAATTGTTTTCCAAAAGTGTTTCTCAAACCCAATTTGGCATTCAATGCTCGATTGCCATCCACAATGATGAATTCGGGAGTTGGGTTTAATTTCAAAATACTTTCCTGCATTCCTTTCATTGAAGCATTCAGGATATTGATTTCGTCGATTTCTTTTGGATGCAAATGGGTTACTGCAAAACAAAGAGCCTGTTCTTCAATAATTGGTCGGAGTTTCTCACGTACTTTTTCTGACAATTGCTTGCTATCGTTCAAAATGTTGTTTTCAAATTCTAGTGGAAGAATGACAGCCGCCGCAGTTACCGGACCTGCAAGACAGCCTCGACCGGCTTCATCCGTGCCGGTTTCTAAGATGAAATTTGAAAAATGGGCGAGCAGCATATTGTGTGAATTGTGATAACAAATATTGTAAAAAATAATTCAATAAACACTTCTAATTTTAAATTGATAAAATATTCTTATAAATCAATGCCTTTTTTTATTTATCTCTTTTTTCATTTACCTTTGCCTTGATTAAAAAAAATCGGTACCTATAATTATATCTTTTCTCGATGAGAATTTCCTTTCTGTTTGTTTTATTGTTTTGCACTGTATTGCTTTTTTCTCAGGAGAAAAAAAGTACTATACCAAACAACATCCTGGATAATATCATTGGTAAAGATTCCTTGACTTCAAAGCAACCTGTGGCTACAATTGATATGTATCGGGTGATTACTTTGGAGCGAGACACTACTTATATAGACACTTCGCTTACGATTCAAAAAAAATACAGCCATAATTATTTGCGAAAAGATCTTTTTGGACTTTTACCTTTTCCTAATGAAGGGCAAACGTATAATACATTGCAATACAGTTTGACTTCTTTTTCGCCTCTTCCAGAATTTGGATTCAAAGCCAAGCATTTTAATTTTCTTGAGGCAAACCAAATACGATATTGTTCAGTAGCTACTCCTGTTACGGAATTGTATTTTAAAACTATTATGAGAAAAGGTCAAAATGTGGATGCCTTTTTTACGGTAAATACTTCTCCAAGATTAAATTTTTCGATAGCTTACAAAGGATTACGTTCTGAAGGGAAATATATAAATCAACTCACAAGTACTGGAAATTTCAGGTTTACAACCAGTTATAATACCAAAAATAAGCGGTATTTTGCTAATTTTCATTTTACGGGACAAGATATTATGAATGAAGAAAATGGTGGAATTACTAACATTGAAGATTTCGAAAGTGGTAACCCAGCTTATTTACAAAGGGATCGATTAGAAGTTTATTTGACAGATGCTCGTTCGTTTTTGAAAGGAAAACGTGTGTTTTTAGATCATTATTATAGAATTAATTCCGTAAAAGGAAACAATAATTTGTATGTTGCTCACCAATTTAATTATGAAAATAAATATTTCGAATACAATCAGCCTACTGTAACTTCGACTGTCGGTTCTACGACTGTATATCGATTTGGTGATTCCTATAAAACTAATGATATAAACGACCAAACGCATTATAACAAAACCTATAATAAAGTAGGTCTTACATACGAAAATACAACTTTGGGCAAGTTTAATTTTTTTGTAGACGATTTTTTTAGCAATTATTATTACAACCAAATTTTGATTAAGGATGACGAAACGGTTCCGGCATCTTTGAGTAGAAGGATTGATTCTTACGGAGGACAATATGATTATCAGAAAAAAAAATGGACTGGAAAATTTCTTTTTACTAGGTCGTTTACCAATCAATCGCTCTCGAATTTGGATGCTAAAATGGAATATGAGCTAAATGAGGAAATGCAACTTTCTTTTCAATATCAAAATGTAAACAAACTACCCAACGATAACTATAATTTGTATCAAAGTAGTTATATAAATTACAATTGGTCCAACGATTTTAAGAATGAAAAAATAAATTCAATCAGTGTCAACGCCATTTCACCTTGGGTAAGTGTTTCTGCTCAGTATTCGACTTTTAATGATCATTTGTATTTTGCAGACGTTTCAACCGCAGAACAAACTGCTTTAAAACAACAAATAATTGCACCCTCGCAATATGCTAATACCATTAATTATTTGTCAGTAAAGGCGAGTAATGAATTTAAGTTTGGGAAATTTGCATTAGACAATACGATATTATACCAAAAAGTAGATCAATCGGATTTGATACTGAATGTTCCCGAATTTGTTACCAGAAATACATTTTATTACTCACAAGAGTTGTTTCGTAAAGCCTTATTTTTTCAAACGGGCGTCACTTTTAATTATTTTACAAGTTATTATGGCAATGAATACAATCCTGTAATTGGGGAATTTTTTGTTCAAAATCAGAAAAAAATAGGAGATTTTACCAACTTCGATTTCTTCTTCAATGCCCGAATTCAAAGAACCAGAGTATATTTAACTTTAGAACATTTTAATGCTGAGCTTTCAGGCTATAATTATTTGTCTTCTCCAAATAATCCGTATGGTGACTTTATAATCCGCTTTGGTTTGGTTTGGAATTTTTTCCAATAATTTTAATTCTTATGACTTTCACCGCTATAGATTTTGAAACCGCCACAGCCTATCATCCTTGTTCTGTTGGGATTGTTACTGTCGAAAACGGAATTATTGTTGACGAATATGTTACTTTGATCAAGCCTCCAAGAAACGAATATAATCCCTACACAATCGCCGTTCACGGAATTTATCCTCGTGATACAGTGAATGCAAAAACCTTTGCACAAGTATTTCCTGAAATTCAAAAGCGACTTCAAAACCGAGTTGTTGTCGCTCATAACGAAAGTTTTGACCGAAATGTTTTGGCAAAATCGATGGCACTTTATGGTTTAAATTATGAGGATTTGAATATTGGTTCTCGATGGGAATGCACCGTAAAAATTTACAAAGCGAAAGGCTTAAAACCTACAAAATTAAGCGATTGCTGTCGTGAAATGAGGATTGAACTCAATCATCACGAAGCTTTATCCGATGCTCGGGCTTGCGCCAAATTGTATTTGATGCGTTAGTTTTTTAAAATGTAAACTTATTCCTTTTTTTACTACTTTAGTATTCAATCTAATAGTCTAAAAATGAAAGAAGATTTTCTCCATTACCTATGGAAATTCAAGAAATTCGATACTTTGAATTTGAAAACTTTCAATGGAGAAGAAATTACCATAATCAATGTGGGTCAATATTTAGAATTGGCCGGACCTGATTTTTTCAATGCGCAGATTGTAATTGGAAATCAAAAATGGGCTGGAAATGTCGAAATTCACCTTAAATCCTCGGATTGGTATGTGCATCATCACGAAAGGGACGAAGCCTATGAAAATGTAATTCTTCACGTAGTTTGGGAACACGATACCGAAATTTTCAGAAGCAACAATTCCGAAATTCCAGTTTTGGAACTCAAAAATTACGTCGATTCAGCAACAATAACCAATTATAAATCCTTGATGTCGCCAAAATCTTGGATTTTTTGTGAAAAGCAAATCAAAGAAATTGATGATTTTGTTTTTAAAAATTGGCAAGAACGTTTGTTTTTCGAACGTTTAGAAAGAAAGTCAAAGCCCAT
>Ga0209480_10001849_pt1 | contig 15069 bp, 14 predicted proteins | sample JI61114C2DNA_FD_187501 | JGI IMG/M metagenome (GOLD analysis project Ga0209480, IMG submission 187501) | Wastewater effluent complex algal communities from Wisconsin, to seasonally profile nutrient transformation and Carbon sequestration -... | ecosystem: Engineered > WWTP > Effluent > Algae...
GGTCCGCTTCCTTAATGTAACTCATGATTTAAATTGTGTCCACATATTCAACAGATTTCTATGATGACTTTTGAATAGAATTTTCGGATAATTTTTTAGATCTATCTCTGCACTTCTCAAGAACATTTTGTGTTTATATCACCATTATTCACATTATATTGAGTGTCGCAATTATTGAGGATGTTACCGGGTAACTTCATCCTAATTTCAATACATAGAGGATGTATTTTACTTGAAAAGCGTTGGTTAAACGCAAAAAAAATCCAAACACACAGACTTGTATGTTTGGATATGTAATTTTTCTATGAAGTAATGCTATACGGGTTCCTTCACTAACAACTGAAATCCATTTCCATGAATGTTTACGATCTCGATATTTTCATCTTTTTTAAGATATTTTCTTAGTTTGGTGACAAATACATCCATACTGCGCGCAGTGAAATAATTGTCCTCACCCCATATCTTGGTTAATGCATCTGATCGCTGAAGTACAAAATTTTGTTTTTGGCAAAACATTTTTAACAACATTGCTTCCTTTGGAGAGAGTTTCTCCTCATCGCCTATTTCTGGTGTATAAGTAAGAATGCGCAATGGAAAATTGAATTCATATTTTCCAATTGTATAATCTGTAATTTCGTCGGCGACATCCACTTTGGGTGCACTTCTTTTTAATAGGGCTTGTATTCTTAGCAATAATTCTTCAGAAGAAAAAGGCTTTGTCATATAATCATCTGCTCCAACTTTGAAACCCTGGATGATGTCTTCTTTCATGTTTTTAGCAGTGAGAAAGATGATGGGCAGTTCCTTATCCTTTTCCCTAATTTCCTTTGCTAATGTCAACCCGTCTTTTCTGGGCATCATGACATCAAATATACCAAGATCATACTTCGCTTTACGATAATATTCCATGCCGGAGACACCATCCTTGGCTAGTTCTACCTCATAGTCATTCATCTCCAGATAACTTTTTAATACATCCCCAAAATTCTGATCATCCTCAACTAATAATATCCTTTGTGCACTTGAACCCATTCTTCTAAATTTTAACTTTTGTTAAGAGTATTTACATTTAACGTATTTTAATCGTCGTTTTGTTGCTTGTAAGGAAAAGAAAGTGTAAAAGTACTTCCTTTGCCTAGTTCTGTCTTGACATCTACACTTCCTTTATGAGCTGCCATCATGGCCTTTACATAACTTAAACCTAATCCGAAACCCTTGACGTCATGCAGGTTTCCGCTGGTTGCCCTATAAAATTTATCAAATATATGTTTTTTCTGATCTTTAGACATTCCAATACCTTTATCTGATACAATAATATCTATACCTTCAGCAGTATTTTTAGTAGTTACGGTAAGTTCCGGATACTCAGGAGAGTATTTATTAGCATTGTCAAGTAGATTATGAACCATACTTGATATATGAGTGACGTCGCCTTGAATTACGTCTGGATCTGCTTCATAGAAGGTTTCAATGTATCCATTTTTCTGCTCTACCTGAAGGTTTATATGCTCCACAGCTGTTTTTATGATATCATGGAGGTGTAGATCAGAAATATTTAATTTCAGTTTCTGACGATCGATCAGTGCCATCTGCAAAACCTTCTCCACTTGATTCAGCATTCTATTGTTCTCCTGTTTTATAATTCCCAGGAAGCGCATGATCTTATCCGGGTTCGATATGATATTGACATTCTTTATACTATCTGTGGCTAGCGAAATAGTGGCGATGGGTGTTTTAAATTCATGGGTCATATTATTGATGAAATCAGTCTTCATATTGGACAATTTCTTTTGTCTCAATATCTCATAAATAGTAAATATAAAAGTGAAAAGAATGATTGCTGTGAATATTGCCGAACTGATAATGATCCACCAAATCGGTTCAAAGTAAGACCTATTTGGAAAATAGATCATGAGCAGCCCATGTTCCAGACTTCCGCTATCGTTGAATATCGAAACTTTAAAATTAGTGTTAAATAAGCCCTTGTCCATTGAGCTGTGATATACGTTCTTATTGAAGCTTTCTACTGCATAATAACCGTTTAGAATAACAAAACTCTTAGCTGTCAGTGAATAGACGCCGTATGTAAATTCATCTTTAATGTCCTTATCGGCAAGACCGACCTTTATAAAGTTGTTTAGTTGATTTACTTTAATTCGTTCTGCAAGGCTAGTCTCATTGAACATACGACGAAGACTTTCATATTCAAATTCATCGGCCATAGTTTGACTGCTGGATTTAGACCCAAATGTCTGCTGGTAAATCCTAAATCTTTCTGCATTCCTTAATTGATCGGCCACTTTATTGAGCACATCGAATACATCTGTTTTGAATTTATCTTCAGAAGTTTTGATGGCACTGGCTATCCAATAATATTGAATGGCACCTAAGCCTATGAGTGCAATACTCATAAGGGTGATCAATAACCATATCATCCGTCTGCTCATGGAGTAAAAGTATAAAAATTATATTGGCAAGGCATTATTTCTATATTACCGGCAACGACTTTATCCAAACTAAATATTTAAACGAATTAGCAAGTAAAGGTTTAATTTTTAAATGATAATGTTTTCTTAAAATAAATCACCTCATTTTAGACATCATAATATTAGCAATTTTTAGGTGACTCAAGTTTCGGTAGGCAAATTTTTAACTTTGAAAATTAAATTCAAATATTAATAACATTTTAGATGGTAGAAGCTTGTCCGCCTAAAGCAGAGAAGGCGAGCTTGTCCGGCAAAGCTATGGCGAAGGCGGGGTAGATTTTAGATTGCTATCCATCAATAACATGAACATTTTATCTTTTAACCCTAAAGTAAGAAAAAATATGAATCAATTAACTAAACTCCATCTAACATCTAACACCAGCCTTCTGCCTTTGTTTCTTAACTGCCGAAATTTGAGTTAGTTGATAAAGGATAGTCAGAAACTTTAGTTAGCAATTACTTTATTTAATTAAAACAAAGTAAACTAACAGATGTTCGTTAAATATTATATTTAACTATATTTGCAAAAAAATCATAAACGTGAGTTATCAATTTTATCCATTGACAGTAGATTATCTTCATAAAGAAACGGAGGATAGCGTCATAATTGGGTTTAACACAAATGGAGCAGCTAATTTCAAATTCGTTGCGGGTCAAAATATTACCATTAAATTATTACATGAGGGGGAAGAGCTACGTCGGACTTATTCCATATGTACGAGCCCTTCAGAAGGTAAACTTCAGATAGGAGTGCGGGCCATTAAGGATGGTATTTTTTCACATTTTGCACTCAATAAGTTAAAAGTGGGAGATGTGCTTGAAGTCATGCCGCCCATTGGCAATTTTGTTGTCAATAATAAAGAGGCTGCATCCGGTCAGTTTGTTTTTTTTGCCACAGGAAGTGGTATTACACCTGTTATTTCTATGATAAAGGAAAAGCTTGAAAGTGACCCGAATGCTCAATGTTTATTGTTCTACAGCAATAAGAACATTGGTTCTATGATGTTCAGAGATGAGTTAGATGGTTTGAAAAATAAAAATCTAACAAGGTTCCAGGTAGTTAATATTTTCAGCAGAGAGCAACTAGACAATGAGCTGTTCTACGGAAGAATGTCTTCCCAGAAATGTAATTCATTGATCGACCAGTTCATTAATGAACCAAAGTTGGCACAATATTTTATTTGTGGACCTGAAGATCTTACCTTGGTAATTAAAGACCTATTACTACAGACTTACGGTATACCTGCACCACAAGTTCATTTTGAATTGTTCCATACCGGAGCCATCAAGGCAGTTGAACAGGCAACTGTTTCGACTACAGGACTAGCTAAAGTGACAGTTCGTCTGGATGGGAAGGAGACCACATTCGATCTGGCATATGATAAGCAAAGCATATTGGATGCGGGTATAAAAAATGGCCTTGATCTTCCATATGCTTGTAAGGGTGGCGTATGCAGTACGTGTAAAGCGCATTTGGGAAGAGGAAAAGTGCATATGGACCTAAACTATTCATTGGAGGAGGACGAATTGCAGGATGGATTTATATTGACTTGTCAATCACATCCAAGAGAAGATGAGCTGTTTGTTGATTACGATTATTGATGTCAGTGGTCAGTGGTCAGTGGTCAGTGGTCAGAAACTAGAAATAAAGTGTAAAGGATGCTAAAATTAAAATTTAAGACAGGAACTTTTCAAAAGAAAAATAACTAAGCCTAAAGCTTAAACCCAACCAAATGAACCGAAGAGACCACATACTTTCAGAGGCAGCCAAGATCATCAAAGCTCATGGTTATGCCGGAGCAACGATGCGAGATATAGCTGAGGCTGTTGGCGTGGAGGTTAGCAGCCTATACAACCATATTTCTTCCAAACAGGAAATTCTTTCATCTATTTGTTTCTCTATTGGGCAGGAGTATATAGAGGGTTTGACAGTCCTTTTGAACAATAAACTTTCTTACAAGAAGCAACTCAAAGGCATCATTCATCTACATGTTGATTTGGCAGCTAAGCATCAGGCGAGTATGCAGGTATTTGAGGAAGAGTGGAAGCACTTGAAAGATGGGGAGATGGAGCACTTTAAAGAAATGCGCCAAAATTATGAAAATAAATTATTAGTCTTCTTTCAACAAGGTATTGAATCGCGCAAGTTCAAGTCCATTGATCAGAAAGTATTATTGTACCACTTTCTATCCTCATTAAAATGGTTGAATTTCTATTTTAAAGAAAATAAAACATTGGATATTGATCTATTAAAAAAGCAAGTCAATCAGTTGATATGCAATGGATTAATACTATAAACTATTAATGCCGAACAACTGTTAGTTAATAATAATTTTAAATCGAAGCATCATGAATGAATTAGAGATTAAATTTGAAGCACGCATAGCAAAGGACGAGAAGATTGAGCCTAATGATTATATGCCGGATCAGTATCGGAAGACTTTAATTCGACAGATTGCACAACATGCGCATTCAGAATTGGTGGGAATGTTGCCTGAGGGAAATTGGATTACGCGCGCACCATCACTGAAAAGAAAAGCTATTTTACTTGCCAAAGTACAGGATGAAGCGGGTCACGGACTTTATCTTTATAGTGCTTGCGAAACGCTGGGCGTGGAGCGGGATGATTTATTCGAGCAATTACATGACGGCAGAGCTAAATATTCAAGTATTTTTAATTACCCTACACTTACCTGGGCGGACATGGGCGCAGTTGGTTGGTTGGTAGATGGAGCTGCTATCATGAATCAAGTGCCTCTTTGCAGAGCATCTTATGGCCCTTATGCCAGAGCGATGGTGCGCGTCTGCAAGGAAGAATCCTTTCATCAGCGTCAAGGCTTTGAAATAATGCTTACACTATCCAAGGGTTCTGCTGAACAAAAAGCTATGGCTCAAGATGCGCTGAACAGATGGTGGTGGCCATCTCTTATGATGTTTGGCCCGGAAGATAAGGACTCTACACATACAGAACAAAGTATGCGTTGGAAGATTAAACGATTTAGTAACGATGAACTTCGTCAACGTTTCGTAGACATGACAAAGCCACAGGCAGATCTTTTGGGTTTGACAATTCCTGATCCAGATCTGAAGTGGAACGAAGAAAAACAAGGTTACGATTTTGGAGAGATAGACTGGGAAGAATTCTGGCAAGTCGTCAAAGGCAACGGTCCATGTAATGAAGAGCGTGTAGAGGCACGAAGAAAGGCATGGGATGACGGACAGTGGGTGAGGGAGGCGGCGATGGCGCACGCTGTTAAAATGAATAATTTACATTTTACAATGAATAATGAATAATGAACAATGAATAATATTGCGAAGAATGGAAATTGTAAAGTAATTTGTTCTAAATTTCGCAGAAATAAATATTAAAAAAAAATAATATAAATAATAAAACTCAAATACCCATGAAAGAGAATATTTTAATTGAGAAATCATATAATTTTTCTAAGGAAATAATAATGGTTTACAAAATTCTTACAACTGACAAAAAGGAATATGTCCTAAGTAGACAATTGCTAAAGAGTGGCACTTCTATTGGAGCTCTAATTAGAGAGGGGCAATATGGTCAGTCAAAACCTGATTTCATAAATAAGTTTTCGATTGCTTTAAAGGAGGCAAATGAAACAGAATATTGGTTGATGTTAATGAAAGATACAGACTATGTCTCACCGCAATTATTTGAAAAATTAATTATACCATGTCAGGAATTATTAAAATTACTAACAGCAAGCATCAATACAGCAAAAGCAAACTTAAATAGAAAATAAAATAGCAATCAATGCCGAAATTATCAATATTCTACAAACCCAATTATTCATTATTCATTATTCATTATTCATTCCTTACAATATGAGTACGTGGCCATTATACGAAGTCTTCATCCGAAGTAAAAACGGATTACAACACAAACACGTGGGAAGTCTCCATGCACCAGACGCATCAACTGCAATAGAAAATGCAAGAGATGTATACACGAGGCGAATGGAAGGAAATAGCATTTGGGTGGTGCCGTCCAAAGAAATTGTCGCTTCTGATCCGGAACAAAATGAAGAGTTTTTTGAGCCGGCAGAAAGTAAGATTTATCGACATCCGACATTTTATGATTTGCCGGATGAAGTGAAGCATATGTAGTCTTTAAAGAGCAAAGTATTATAGCAGATAGTAAAATAGTTCTAGAAGATATCTTTTTCTAACTTCTAACTTCTAACTTCTGACTTCTGACCACTGACCACTGACCACTGACCACTGACCACTGACTACTGACCACTGACCACTGACCACTAATTTCTAATTTCTAATTTCTAATTTTCTATGATAGCAAATGAAAGTCCGCTCTTCCAATATCTAATCCAATTGGGAGATGATGCCTTGATATTAAGCCATCGCCTTTCCGAATGGTGTGGTCATGGACCTGTGTTAGAACAGGATATTGCATTGACCAATATTGCTTTAGATATATTGGGACAATCACGACTTTGGTATCAGTATGCTGCAGAACAAACAACTGCTGAACTCGATGAAGACAAGTTGGCTTATCTTCGAAGTGATACTGAATACAGAAATGTCATCCTTGTAGAACAACCAAACGGAGATTGGGGGCAGACAGTGGCAAGGCAATTTTTACATGATAATTTTAAATTACTTTTATTTAAAGAACTAGCTAAAAGTAGTCAGCCTGTGGTTGCAGAGATTGCCCACAAATGTCAAATTGAAACTACCTACCATGTAAAATGGGCAAATGAATGGCTCGTCAGATTGGGCGATGGTACAGTAGAAAGTAACAAAAGAGTGCAGCAAGGATTGAATAAAATGTGGCGTTTTCATCTAGAACTAATACAACCAAGCGGAGTTGATCTGGAAATGCATGGCATGGGAATCGCTCCGGACCTTAATGAACTTAAAGGTCAATATGCATTTATTTTGGAGCAAATAATTAAAAGAGCAAACCTCCAAATTCCAAAAAGCCAGAATGTCATTACCGGAGGAAAAAAGGGAATCCACAGCGAACATCTTGGTTTTATTCTTGCGGAAATGCAACACTTACAGAGGTCTTATCCCGGTCAAAACTGGTAATTATGCATTCAATAAAGCTCTCTGAAAAGGAATATATTTTAAATCTATTACATGAAGTAAAAGATCCTGAAATTCCTGTGTTAAGCATAGTGGACCTAGGAATTGTGGAAAAAATTGAAATAAAACAGGACAAAATATACATTGGTTTATTACCTACATATAATGGTTGCCCGGCGATGGACATCATCCAATTATTAGTCAGAGAGAAACTATACGATGCTGGTTACAGAGAAATTAAATTGGAATTATTACGTCAACCACATTGGAGCACAGACAGGATAAGTCAGCAAGGCATGGATGCCATCCTGGCTTATGGGATGGCAGCACCTGATATCTCAACCAGAATATCTGAATTAATCGACGGAGTTAGTCATTTGTCTTGTCCTAGATGCGGTTCAAAAAATACTTCCTTAATTTCAGCTTTTGGATCCACTCCCTGCAAGGCGATGATGCGTTGTGATGACTGCAAGGAACCATTTGAGTACTTTAAATGCAATGGATTTAGGTGATAGGGTGATAGGGTGATAGGGTGATAGGGTGATAGGGTGATAGGGTGAGAAGATTAAAAGAACGCTCATATTTAAAATTTACCATTCACAATTTATCATCGAACAGCTTTCGCAATTCGCTGGATGGAAACGACCTTTCACGCCTCTCTATACCTGTGAAATTTTGGAATACAAGGAACTGTACTTATAATTCTAGACTTTTAATTACTGATTACTGATTACTGATTACTGATTACTGATTACTGATTACTGATTACTGACCACTGACCACTGACCACTGACCACTGACTACTGATCACTGATACTGCACATACATCGGCTTAGGCCACAAGGTCAGCACTTCTTCCGGTGTCAACAGTTTCTTTCCGTATTTTGTATCATTATTATAGAATAATTTGAATCCTGTGTATTGAACAGGTTCTTTTTGAATATAAGCTCTATATGAGTGAAATTTCAGTTCTTTAGCACCCCAGCCATCCATGTCCATGACAACTTGTACATAAGGTGTCCTTTTTATTTTTTCAGCATTGGACACCATAAGTGATTTGAATCTATGGATGATAAGTACCTTTGGAGGTAAATTTAATCTTTTGACTTTTTCTTCAAGAAAATCTATTGCAACATTAATATCAGCGGCATCCATTCTTCCCATAATTGTCCCCGGTACCTTTTTAGTATGCATGGCGAATTCAGGATCCAAGCCAAGATGCACTGACGGCAAGCTTAACAAACTGTCCCAGGGTACAAGTTCTCTTGCTACGCTGCTATGGCCGATCTGCAGATCCAGAAAAGTCAATCCGTCAATTGAATCAGCCATATTTTTAACTTTAAATACCATATCCTTACTCATGCGCAATCTGTACATCTTATCTCGTCCTGGCAGCCTTTGAGCAGTGGTAACTATCACATGTAAAGCGGGCACTAGGGGAGTTAATGGATCGGCTGCTTCCCAATTTTTCAACTCTTTTTTAAGTTGGGCGATCATTTCTTTCTCAGGCAATTCACCTAAAATACCCATGCGTTTACTGAATAGATTTCCGTAAAAAGCGATGATTCGATTTCGTGGTAAAATGGCACCGGGTAATACTTCAGGCATAGAAGTCCAAGCGCTGTCATATCGATATCTACGCATTAAGGAATCTATTGAAACACCAGAAGGATCTTCGGATTCTCCTTTACTTATTTGTGGCGAGGTATCTTTTCCGGCGACAACTGTTGAATCAGTAATGGTCGACGCATTTGCATTGGCATCATCCATTTTACATTGTGTAAAACTGAAGATTGCAAAAACTAAAGCATAAATCCAGATCTTATTTTTCATTCTGTAAGATCAAAAAATATTCTGAGATCATAAAAAATATTTTAACCAATTATGTTAGGCTGTCCTCTTAAAAGAAATATCATCCTTATTTCCAATATATAATAACAAATATTATCCTAATATTTAACTTCTAATATTTGACTTCTAATTTCTAATTTCTGACTTCTAATTTCTAATTTCAGAATTCTGCCTTCAGATTGAGTACTTACCAAACTTTTCAAGTTCATTTATAACTCCTGAATTTTTAATTAATAAAAAAGGGCAGCTGATTAGGCTGCCCAAATAAGTGTGTATAAAAGCTTAATATAAAATGTGGTACTAATATTCTTGTAACTTGTACAAGGACATTAATTAAATATGGGATTATTTATATTCTATTCAATGAATGTTTAGTTATTTTGATTAATTGCTACTTTTAGACAACACTTTATATTATTAGTCACATATTGGATCAAATTATTTTAGAACTATGAAGAAGAAACGAACTTTACTCATAATCTGATTTAACTCTTTATTACTTTACAAAAGTTTTTTAGTTTATTAATGCATTGGTAATCAATAATATAAATATTTAATAATTTGTAAATAAAATTATTTAAAACAATGTTTGTCATATAGTTAGCTCGGTTCCTAAATTTCTATCAGTATTTTCATTTGCTATTCTCAATCATCGAAGTCTGATTCTAACTTCTAATTTCTAATTTCTGCCTTTGATTGATTAATTGCAATACTTTTAGAGTTTATTCATAACGCCGTAACTTCAGTTACTTTATTAACCTTACTTTTCATGATACTATTGAATCCTAATTGTCTGCCCAATCTTTATACCTTCATCCCCAAGATTGTTTATAGTTTTTATTGAATCAACTGAAGTATTGTATTTTTTTGAAAGATTGTAGAGTGTGTCTCCTTTCTCTATTTGATGGTATTGGAAAGCATTGCTATTTTTAGAAGTTGGATTTCCATCAGCGATAGTCACTGTCACTTCTCTATTTGGTGTATGGGTCACACTAGGTTGAGCCTTTCCTGCTGAGTTATGATCTTCATCCTGCTTTATTGGCTTGCTCGGCTGCTTTGGAAGGATTGTTTTTTTCTCTTTACTCAAAACTGGTTTTTTATGAAATATAGCCCAACCTCTAAGTGCCAACCTTGAACCAATTGCCGGTTCTTCCTTCTTCTTCAAATTATTTTTTCGCAAAAGGTATGACTCCTTAATTGCATATTCCTTGGCAATAGAAGCGATGTCTTCTCCCTTTTTGACATAATGCCACTTGTTTTTTCCCCTATAGGAGCCTCTTCTTGGAGAAAGAAATATCATGGTTTGTTTGTCGAGTTCAATAGTCTTGGACTTGATGTCTGAATTATAGGCCATTAGACTCTTAATAGAAACATCATATTGCTCTGCAATTTCTGATAGACTAGAACCATCATTGACCATCAATACTTTGACATCATTTATGGAAGAAAGTTTGTTTATGTTCCGCTGTTTCTTTTGATCAGTTTTATTGTATATCGGAGGTTCCGGATTGGCAGGGTTGACATTGGCAGCGACGTCAAATGACGTCAATACATCGTATTCGTATAATTTATTCTCTTCTATGGATTTTATGAGCATATGAGCATACTTTGGATTAGTAGCGTAACCCGCTTTCTTTAATCCGTAAGCCCATTCTTTATAATCCCTTGGATCTAGTGCGAAAAGAAACCCATATCTTGAATTCTTAGCAGGATTTCTCAGAAACTCTGAATGCGCGATATAACTTTCTGTAGCATCATTATAAACTCTGAAGCAACTTTTGGTCAAAACACCAACTGTGTCAAAATCATCATCTTCTAATGAGTAGCTTTGACCATTCCAATCTTTACCACACTTGATTCCAAAATGATTATTTGCATTGACAGATAGTTCACTTTTTCCTGCACCGGATTCGAGGATGCCTTGAGCAAGTTTTATGCTGGCAGGGATACCTGTTCTCTCCATTTCCTTCACTGCTATGTCCCTGTAGGTAAGGATATAGTTAGCTACATCTTGTTTGTATTGACCGATGGAACTGCCAGTGAGCGACAGCATAATAGCTAGACTAAAAAATATTTTTCTGAATATGTTATGTCTCATGTACAAATAATAAAGCATTTTAAAAACTCAAAAACCAGTATTAAAATTATTCCAACCTCTTTTTATTGGTTGAAAAAATTAAATAAAAGTAGAAATGCAAAACGAGCACAAACATATATAAAATAAATTTAATATGACAGAAATTAACATAACATTTATGTAAAAAATTACTTTATTTGAGTATAATTGTAACTTTTCGAATAGAAAACGTCTTAACATAACTCACCTTATTACTAACTATAAAAAAGAATTTAACATGAGTAACTTAATGGAAATACTCCAAAGCCAATTAGGTGGCGCCTTGATCCCTGAGCTAAGCAAGCAGGTGAATGCACCTGAAGATCAAACATCAGCTGCTACCAATGGCATTCTGTCAACTCTGATCGGAGCGTTGTCAAAAAATGCATCCACACCGGAAGGCGCGGCTTCATTGAATAATGCCCTTGAGCAGGACCATGATGGCGGAATACTTGACAATATTATGGGTTTGTTAGGTGGTGATGATGGAGGAAACCAAAAGGCTAGTAATGGTGCAGGAATCATTGGACATATCTTTGGAGATAAAGTAGGTGGAGTGGTAGAAGGCCTTAGCAAAAGTACTGGTATGGATACAAGCTCCATTGGTATGATGCTCATTAAACTAGCTCCTGTGGTTATGGGTGCTTTAGGTAAAGTTAAATCTCAACAAGGTCTGGATCAAAACGGACTAAGCGATTTACTACAAGGTACAGTTTCTGACAATTCAGATCAAAATCCTTTACTAGCTATGGCAGGTAGATTTTTGGATAAGGATGGAGACGGATCAGTTATGGATGATCTTGGAAATATGGGTATGGGTCTTTTGGGCGGTCTTTTTAAAAAATAAAATGTACTTATATCTAAGGGCCGGTAGGATTACAACAATCAATGTAGTAATTTTACCGGCTCTTTTATTTTATAACCAATCTCCTCAATAAATAATGGTCTTTGCTGAAATCGTATTACCACTTCCGATCAAAGACACATTTACGTTTTCTGTCCCGGACGAATTTATTGATAAAATAGAGGTAGGCCATAGAGTTGAGGTTCAGTTTGGCCCGAGAAAAAAATATGCCGGTATTGTATTTTCATTGCATAAAAATGCCCCTGATAATTACAAAACGAAGCCTATCGTCCGAATGCTGGATGAAGCCCCAATTATCCGACCTAAACAGCTGGAACTATGGGTCAAAGTAGCTGATTATTATGCCTCGACACTGGGAGAAGTAATGAATGCAGCACTTCCCGCAGGTATAAAGTTAAATTCTGAAACTACTTATCTCGGACACGAGGATCTTAACAACTTTATACACGAGCTCACCGGAGATGAACAGCTTCTCGCCTCAGCGGTGCTATATCAAAAGGAGATCAAACACAGCGATCTTGAAAATATCCTGAGTAAAAAAAATATCTATCCTGTCATTAGTTCCCTTTTGGCAAAGGGCTTCATCGAACTTAAAGAAGAATTAAAATATACCTATAAAGCGAAAACTGAAAGGATCATTATTCCTAACTTCGATAAAAGCAATGAATCGCTTTCATCGGTGCTTGAACAGGTTAAAAAGGCCGCCAAGCAGGCACAAGTTGTCATGTATTGTATTCAGCATTTACATTCCGGAGAAAAAATCAGAGCCAAAGCACTCGAAACTGCATTCCCGGGAAGCAATGCAGCCATCAATTCACTTCGAAAAAAAGGAATCATCACTGTAGAAAATCAAGTGATATCCAGATATGACGCTTATAATGATCTTGATCTAAAAGACATTGAATTATCAGCAATTCAAAGTAGAGCAAAGGCTGAAATTGAAAATCACCTAAAAGAAAAAGATATTACCTTGCTTCACGGTATCACAGGCTCAGGCAAAACGCTGATCTATCTTAAACTCATGGAAGAAGCTATGTCAAAAGGTCATCAGGTGTTATTTCTGGTTCCTGAGATAGCGCTGACTACACAGTTAGTCCAGCGCATGGCTGCTTATTTTGGAAATGAAGTGAGCGTTTACCATTCTTCGATTGGTAGTAATCATAAGATAGATCTATGGCATGAAATAAAGAATGGAAAACCATTGGTCATAGGAGCAAGATCGAGTGTTTTCCTTCCTTTCAAAGACTTGAAACTCATCATCATCGATGAAGAACATGATTATTCATATAAACAAAATGAACCCACACCTAAATATCATGCTCGTGAAACTGCGATGTTTTTGGCTCAATTACATCAGGCAAAAGTCATTCTTGGATCTGCGACACCATCCTTTGAAAGTTATTACAACGCACTTCATGGTAAGTATGGCTTAGTCAATTTATTGGAGCGTTATGGCAATGCTGTTCTGCCCCATGTCGAACTAATCAACAGAAACACTATTGAACATTCTAAAAATAAGGGAAGCCATTTCTCTCCGGTTCTGGTGAATGAAATGTTGGATCAATTAAAAAGGGGTAAACAAAGCATTGTATTTATCAACAGGCGCGGGTACAGTTCTATGTTAGTTTGCACCATGTGTGAATGGACTAAACGTTGTAAAAATTGTGATGTTGCCATGACATATCATAAGTACAACAATAGTTTTCTGTGTCACTACTGCGGCTGGCATAAGGAGGCAGATCCTGCATGTCCCGAATGTGGTAATGTGGATTTGAGTCATAAAGGCCTTGGAACTCAGCAGATTGAGGAGGAGCTTGTAGTATTATTTCCGGAGGCGACGATCGCTCGAATGGATTTCGATACAGTGCGCGGAAAGGCAGCTATGTCGGATATGATCCATCGACTGGAAACAGGTAAAATAGATATTCTGATAGGTACACAGATGGTCAGCAAAGGTCTCGACTTTGAAAATATTGGATTAGTAGCCATAGTGAGTGCTGACCAATTGGCAAGATTTCCTGATTTTAGATCGCATGAAAGGGCATTCCAGCTCATGGTGCAGGTAAGTGGACGTTCAGGCAGATCAGAAGAGCAAGGAAAGGTATTTATTCAATATGGAAGCATAAGACAAAGCTTGTTGGAAGATGTAACAAAGGCTGATTATGTCGGATTTTATACAAAAGAATTAGCAGAAAGAAAAGGCTTTATCTATCCTCCATTTTGCAGATTAATCAAAGTCGTCATTGGTCATAGAGACCCTCAAAAGGCTGCCGCAGCTATGGAACAATTTGCCGCTATTATGAAGCAGCATTGGGGGGCAAGGGTCGTAGGTCCGGCTCCTGGATTGATACCGCGTATAAACAATCAGTACTTATTCGAATTAATGTTGAAGATCGAACGCAAAAATGAAATATTGTCAAAGATCAAGTCGGATGTCCGCGATCTTACATTATTGATCAAAAGTCAATCAGAATATAAGGGTATCAGCTGTGTGGTAGATGTGGATCCGTATTAATGAGTAATGAGTAATGGGTAATGAGTAATCAGAGCGGGCATTTTCTCTTGATCCTAAGTACAGGCTATTTTTGAGCATTTCAAATCAATCCAATAATAAACGAAAGTATGTTGAGGAGCAGCTGTCCCTCTTTGGAGAGGGCCAAGGGAGTGGACTTTAATAATGA